>Ga0316204_10010437_pt1 | contig 11964 bp, 17 predicted proteins | sample 6monrhotite_MG_2_FD_205661 | JGI IMG/M metagenome (GOLD analysis project Ga0316204, IMG submission 205661) | Microbial mat bacterial communities from mineral coupon in-situ incubated in ocean water Damariscotta River, Maine, United States -... | ecosystem: Environmental > Aquatic > Marine >...
AACGATGCCTTCGTCCTTGAGCAGACGGTCGATATCGCGCTGGGTGAAGCGCGCTATTCTATCGTAATCGAAGCCGTGAAATACTGAGCGAAAGTTGTCACGCTTGGCGAGGATAGTGCGCCAGCTTAATCCGGATTGAAAACCTTCGAGGCATAACTTTTCAAACAGGCGGATATCATCACTGACCGGAAAACCCCATTCGGTATCATGATAGTCAATATATTCCGGTGTGGCAGCACACCAATTACAGCGTACCTTACCGTCAGCACCCTTAATAGTGTCACCCATATACCTGCTCCTTTTATTAACCCTGCAGGATACATTAGCACTTACTCAGTCGGGAATAAACTACTGCAGTTCACCCTACTTTCTTCATGTCGCCGGTTTTACAAACTGTTTTTGCATGCTCGAGGAACTTCTCCAGAGGCTCTATCATCTCCGATAGTGCCGATGCTGGAATCTTGCTGTAGTCACCAGTTAGGATACCCGAGAATGTTTCGCTGATATCTTCTGCTCCCAATAAACACACTTCTTCTTTTGGGGAATTAGCTAAATTACGTTCATACCTGTTTTTTGCATGCACTGGTTCGCTCTGTACTTTCTTTTCATAGGTTTCGTCAAAACGCACGATGTGGCTATTCCTGCTCTCCAGTGACATGTTCAATGCATGCTGTGCCTGGATACAGTATTCACCAAACGTCAGGTACCTGGTCACAGCATCGCATGACTCAGTCGAAGTCATACCGATCGCCAGCTTGAATTGTTCAACACTATCAGCGAACTGGAAAGACAGCTGATCCGCTGCCTGCCGAAGTCGACTGGCAACAATATTGGCTTTGAATATCTTGGTACCTGGAAGTACGACTGCAAATTTCCCGGTTCCAACGACGGATACGATCTCTTCCTCACGTAATGAACTTTCAAGTAAGTCCTGTATCTCATCGGCCACTTTACCCATCAGCTTACTTCCATGCCTCTCGATCAATTCCTCGACATGCGCGATCTGGACATACATGACAGAGGCATGGATATCATGGCGGTCGGAATATGCGATCGTCTTGTTACCGAATTTATGCAAGATGGGATTATCGTGAATACCGCTTAGAACACCTTGTGCAATTTCATTTTCTACAGTGGTTATAATTCTGTCCTGCCTGGTATAGGATCCCGCACAACAAAGGATCTCTGACCTGACGAAGGGTTTACTGATGAAATCAGTTGCCCCTACATTGTAAGAAGCTCGCTTTGCAGCCTCACAGTCTTCATGGCCAGTAATGATAATGACCGGAATGCTTGCGATGCGTTCGATATCAGACTCTCGCATACGCTTGAGTAATAGCATACCGTTCAACACAGGCATATGCATATCAGCGAAAACCAGCGTGATCGACTCGTCTTCCAGCAGGATTTCCCAACCTTCTTCCCCATTACTTGCCATCACGCATTCATAACTGTCATCAAGATGTTTAGCGATCATCGATCGTACAGTTAAAGAATCATCAACGATTAGTATTTTGATTTTGTTATCCATGTGACACCATCTCCGTCAGTATTTTTAGATAGTTATAATACTAGTAGCAAATTACATGCCACATAAGAAATAAATATTATAAGATTCAATCACATACATAACAAAACTCCAGAAAAGCCACAAAGCCACTCAAATAGCCACTTTGAGGTTTGCCGTTATTTCTTCCCTGTGTATATTTCTAAGCCTGTCAGAATAATTACTGCAGATAATGGAGGAAAAGTGTCAGCTTTTGAACACAAATCGACATCCTTACGTCATTAATATTCAAATTATTCAGTAACATAAAAGAGACGAAGAGATTAATCAACGATCCCTTCGCCCCTTTTAATCATCTGAGAACTTCATAAGCCTGTCGGATATTGATAAAAGTATCCCTGTCACCACCCTTGTCGGGGTGATGCTGAGATATCAGCTCGCGATAGCTACGGGTGATTTCGTGACGGCTGGCATCAGCCTTAAGTTTCAGCGTACGCAATGCCATGGTCTGTTCATCTTCAGTGGCAAAACATTGCCACAAGTTATCGATTATTTTTTTCACATTTGCCTCAGTGGTTTATTATTTTTATTCCAGTCAAGGTAACATGCACTCTGCATATTATTACAAATGATAGTAGAGCTTTTATAAAAAAGTAAAAATGATACGATAGTTACTAACTAGTAAGTATGTAAATATCAATTCCTTCGCCACCTATGACTCTTTAAACCTTGTACAATCAATACAAACAGGCATAACAACAGGGGCATCCATTGAGCAAAATACTGCTTATCTGTTTTTCTTTAACTCTACTAAATACTGGCGTGATAAATACAGTCTCTGCGACACAGAGAAGCACTGATGAAGTAGAACAAAATAAGCCACAAAAAATAACCGGCAGAGTAACGGATGTTATTACTTCAGCTGGTTTTACCTATACCGAGGTGGACACCAGTAAAGAAAAAGTCTGGGCGGCGGGCCCTGGAGTCATCTCATTAAAAAAAGGTGACATGATCACATTCTCCGCAGAGATGCCTGTACAGAACTTTCACAGTAAATCCCTGGGGCGTGACTTCTCCATAATCTATTTCGTAAAGCAATATATTACTGATAAAGAAATATCAACAATTGCTGTACCACATGGCCAGGCTGAAAAAAAACAGATAATCAATCCCGATACACCCACATCTACAGGCACACGAGGCGAGGTCAAAAGAGGCGACTACTTGCGTGAGTCCAGGCTGGATGGACTAAACGGGAAAAATAAGAAACTTTCTGATTTCAAGGGCAAACCTTTAATCATCAATGTCTGGGCTAGCTGGTGCGGCCCTTGCCGGGCGGAGATGGGCTCTCTGGAGCGACTTGCAACGCGGTACAACGGAAAAGAGTTCAACGTCATCGGCATTTCGACAGATGACTATCACCATAAGGCTACAGCCTTCATCGAGCAGACAGGAATAACTTTTGAAAACTACCTGGACAGCAAGCTAGTACTGGAAAACATGCTCGGTGCCAACACAATCCCATTGACTATCCTGGTAGATGATAATGGTCGTGTATTGGAGAAAGTCCGCGGAGCACGCGAGTGGGACAGTACGGAAATCATAGATGCGATAGGTGAAGTTTTCCGCATCAGGTTGAAACATCAGGACCAATAGTCGGGTTACGCACTGTAATACGATCCTGACCCAGAATTTTCAAAATTTCTACATTCATATGACTTAAATCACGTCAGATATGATTATTTCAGGTTAAATTAATCCTGATTGAGTCAGATGCAGGTCTTGGTTTATTTTATTGTAACGCTAAATCAATTCTTCTAGTATTCTGCCCAGCTATTTATCAACAACCTCACTACATTTAGTGCTGATTCGGAGTAATTTATGAAAGATCAAAAACATGATAAAAATCGTCGCACAATCCTGAAAGGGCTTGTCAGTATTCCCGTACTAGCCATTGCAGGCTACCAGTCCACTGCCCATGCTGCGATGGTATCTGCCGATGACCCTACTGCCAAAGCACTGTCCTATACGGCTAAAAGTACTACAGAAGGTCAAACCTGCGCCAACTGCAACCTTTACCAGGGTGGCACCGCCGCGTCCGGACCATGCCCAATATTCCCGGGCAAAGATGTAGCCGCAGCCGGCTGGTGTAAATCCTGGGTTGGCAAGGCCTGATCGCCCTGATGTCGTAGGGTCAACCCTTACATTTGAGCCTTGACCCATACAGGGGTCAGAGAGCACGCTTCTAATACTTAGAGTGCGTGCCCTCTGACCCCGTTTTTTCTCCTTTTATTCTTTTATTTTCTATAGGGCATATGCCCTATAACTACTAGAAAGCCATTGATACCGGTATTTGCCTGATTTAAACAATTTGTTTATAACTTATTATTGTCCACTATCAATCTAGTGGAGATAATTATGTACACAACTAACTACAGTTATTCATTACCTGCCAAAATCATACATATGGGGCTTGCGATATTCGGCATTATTTCCTACCTGACCGCAGAAGGCGCAGAACACAGCGACGTAGGTTTCGGCTACCAGCTGCATGCCTACCTGGGTTTAACACTAATGGCTTTTATCATAATACGTGTACTTCATACCTATACTGGCACGGCCGAGATGCGGTCCTCCAGCTGGTCTCTTTTTTCAAAATCGCAGTGGACAAAGACAATTGACGATGTAAAGAACCTGTTGCAACTTGAAATACCCGAACGCGGCATGCACGAAGGACTCGCCGGCCTGGTACAGGCTTTCGGCCTGATAATTTTTGCCTGGATGGGAATTACAGGTACAGCACTTTATTTCATCAACGAAAGAATAAATGGAACGCTCTATGAAATATTCGAAGAGTCACATGAAGTTGGTGAAAGCCTGATCCCGCTGTTTCTACTACTACACGTAGGTGCCGTAGTAGTACACACATTGTCTGGCAAACCGAACTGGAAAAGGATGTGGAGCTTCAACAAATAATACGCCGACTTTACGACGGACTGATATAATTATCAGTTATGAAAATACGGAATTATCTTTCAGCCGGCATTCTTATTTCGGCAGCGTTATTCTTTGCATATGATATCATTAACGACCTAAATGCTGGCAGTGACAGCTATTCACACATTATCGTTGAACTCATTGTCTGCATGGCCATCACTGCGGTTCTTTTTCAGGAGTTAAAACGCGTCGCCTCTCTGAAGCATGCCGTACAAAGTGAAAAGATAAAAACGGCGCGTTTGTCCGGCGAACTATTCAAAGTAATGAATAAGCAGTTTAGCGACTGGGGTTTGTCTCCATCAGAACACGAAGTTGCCTTACTACTGATCAAAGGCATGACCATGAAAGAAATATCCGACCTGCGACAGGTTAAGGAAAAAACGGTCCGCCAGCAAGCAACACAAGTTTATGCTAAATCCGGTTATGCCGGACGCCATGAACTTGCAGCGCATTTCATCGAAGACTTAATGTTAGAAAAAAAATAAGTGATTGAAAGACATCTGTTAGATTAACTCTTAAATTAACCCGACGCCTTTAATTCGTATGAACTTATTTTAGGCAAGTGTGTCTTATTAGGTGTTGAACGGCAGTAACCACTTATTTTCCCTTGACGTCGATATTCCCTAACAAATTCAATATCAATGATACATCCCAGAATTCTTAGCACCTGTTTGATATGCTTATCTGTTGCTGCATGCAATACACAAGAACAGGCATTACCCGTTAAAAATACTACTGAAACAATAATCGTGCCACAGAAAGCAGCCCCTGAGAAAATAGCTGATCAGAAACCCGCCACGATGAAAACCAGGCCTATATTGAATTTATCAATCGACAATATGCATGTTGATCAGCATATTAATGATGATAACTTTCTAACTACTGGCAAGGAGCCTGCAGAAAATAATAATACCTTATTTAAAACACCAGGCAAGAATCAAATTGAACCCAGGATTAATTTAAGCGGAAAAGTCTTTACGGATGAAGAAAAAGTGAAAAACAAAGAATACCTTGACTCGGTCGACGGTGTGCAAATAAATATTCAGGGCAACTTTAATTAAAATATGATCAATGAGGCCTGCTCCAATAGTTCCGTTTTACTTGATAGCAATATCCATCCCAGGACTGGTTACAACTTAAGCTCTACGCTTACTTTAACTATTTCATGCAATCAGGTCATAACGCCTGGACGAAACTCTTTGGTACTGCGCTTCCCTTTATTATTTTTTCCGTTCGACTTGTTCTGCTGCAAAAGCTTGACTTTCTTAGCGATCAAACCTCGCTTATCAGAGTGACATTCGAATTCAACCCTGACTCCAACTTTTAAAAATTCGCAGTTAACAAGATCTGCTTTGGTCACTATAATGTCCGGACCATTCCCGTTATCGAGAAAACCGGAGTCTTTATCCCGGAACCATTTTTTAACGATAGTTTCTAACATCTCACCTCTTTCTTGCTTTACATTGATAATTCGTTTCAACACGAGAACTCGATAGCACGATCACTATCAAGGTAATGTTACTGACCTGATTAATTCGTCCAGCAGATCCCATGTGGTTTCAACTTCAGTTTTGAACTCTTCCCATGTATCGTCACCGGCCTGTTTTAGTAGCTGAAGTTTTTCATGAGCGGATTTTAGCTCCAGATTTATTTCTTCGATTAGTGTTTGGTATTCAAGCTGCAAATTGGTTTCTTCCTGGCTGGCTTTTTCCTTGAATATCTCAAGCCTGCTTTTCAACTCATCAAGCTGTGCCTGCATCTTCTTTTCATATACATCTCTAATACTCATATCGTCACCTATGAGCCATTCTGGTTAACCCATCATGGCTATATAACAAAACTGCTCTATACCCTATGACCAGTTTTACATTACGCAAGAATTAAATTTAAATGACAGGAAGAATAACAATGCCAGCGTGTTAGTGACTCTCATCTGTCACTGACGCTTTTATCTGCAATCTGTTATATATCTTCTCTTTGTTGGCTCATGCTGCCCAACGCAAGCATTGCTTTATAAAATTCAACCAGGAGCCTGGAATCAACGAGTAGGTGCTTTTTATAAGCATCCTGGATACGGATCAACTCGTCAGGGTCGACAGTTGCACCTTCTGAGAGATTCAACGAGTCCATGCTCCATTCCTGAAAGCCTCGTTTTTTGATTGACTGATCAATTATCCGCTGAATATCCTCATGGCGATCATCTTTTTCCAGTAACGACATCAATCCTTCTAATGAATCCCTGTCACCCTCCAAAACCTGTATAAACCGCCCGTTGTGGTAGAACAATAGCCCGGTTATATCATGCTCGAGGTTATTGATTTTTGAGCGTCTGACGATATCTGCAAGCTCATCATTGATATCTTCTGCACTGCCTACATATTTGCTCGTGTAAATAATAAGATGCATTATGGTTTTTTTGTAATTGAAGAGGACGGCAAATCTCTCACCACACCATATCATCAAACTGGTCAAACTTTAACCCCTCAACCACCTTTAATTTAAAGGGCCGGTAGCAAATAAGTATCGTTTCTTTTTCAAACTAGTTACTATTTGTAACCGCCCCCTTCGATCTGCCGAAATATGCTTATTTACAGGACAGGCAACCGTTTAGGCAGGTGTTCACGTATTTTATCTGCCCTAAGTTGCGAGAGGTTTTTTGCCAGCTCAAAGCTTGTCACTTTCTTTGTCTGTACACTAAGTGCATTGCGAAGATTACCGAGGAACCCGGGCGCAGCGACCAGCATAACCTGCTTAAATTTATTATTTTTGCGCCCATCTTCTATCTCATTGGCAACTTCCCGCGCGAAATTTATACTCTCCTGCTCTTTTGGGCTATTCTCAGCCTCATAGACGTTCCCTCCTGAACCATTGATGCCGCCGCGGCGTCCAGGTAGATCGCTGGTCATATCCTGTTCGTGTAAGCGTGATTGTGTATGTACGATCGTTTCGAGCTCCACTATCGGTCCATCGTGGCTATCAACTTCGAAAATACGCGCTTTACTGTTATCAGCAACAACTAACCAGGTTAATTTCATCACCCTACTCCTAATTTAGAAAGACACACCTTAATTAGACCCTAAGTTTTAACTGAGATATTTGATTCTAATCAAGAATGTCTTGGGAATAGAGTAAAACTCATAAGCGACAGATTATGATCGAAACTATACGACTTTTCTGTCGATTTATTTGTTAGGATAATAAAGAAAAATTATAGCTATATCGCAGTTTTCGCGAATAAAATTAACAATTATGAGGACGAAGAGATGAGTGATTACACCAATATCCTGGTAGCTGTTGACTTTTCCAGTTCGACCGACCAGGTCCTGGCAAAAGCTGATGAAATTGCACAGCGAAATAATGCCAGGATTAACCTGCTACATGTAGTGGAATATCTACCCCCGATAGATACTGGTTTTGATCCATTGTTTACCGAGAATCCGATGATCAATGAAGATGTATTAGTTGAGAATGCCAGAAATTCGCTGAAAAAACTCAGCGAACGCAACAAACTGAATAATGCTTCGCTGGTTGTTGAACTTGGCACCCCCAAACACGAGATCACCAGATACGTTGAAGAACATCAGTGTGACCTTGTGGTTATTGGCTCTCATGGCCGGCATGGCGTCAGCATACTTTTAGGCTCTACTGCCAATGCTGTTTTACATGCCATGCCCTGTGATGTTCTTACAGTAAAATTGAAATAAACGGTACTTAAATTTTCCCTGGGTAACCTTATGTACATCGACCGAAAGACTTAGATCAGCAAGTATTAAAATACCTGAGCAGAAACCGATGGAACCTATCCCGCTCAATAAAAGGTTCTGCCCCCTTTAATTTATCTCTCTAGGCAGCCACAGGATCATAATTGCGCAGAAAATAGCTATTCCAACTACAAAGTAAATAAATTTTTTCTTAATAATATCTAGATCCCTGTACTGCTGATCTGGCGTCGGTGTTCGGCAAGACGGGCAATAGCTGTTCGCTTCATCAAAGGTGTTACCGCAATGATTACAGACCAACTCATTGCCACCCACATTTTTATCCATAGTTTCCATTATTAATATCCTTTAAGGTCATTGTTCTACACCCCTGACTTCGCATACAGTAACAGTAGAGTATATTCAGGCAGGCACACCCTTTCACGTCTACATGTAGCTCAAATCAATTCAGTATTAATATAAACAGATCTGCCCTCTTATATTACCTCTATTTAATTTCATTCATTACGCATAACGCCTCGCACAGGGCTGTCAGCTGACAACCTTATGCGAGGCGTATACCGCATATGCTTATGCTGATTTATTACTAGACTGATACCACTTTATTCGCACAAGGTCCCTTCTGGCCCTGACCTACTTCAAATTCAACCGTCTGGCCGTCATTGAGTGTTGCGTAATCTCCACCACTTTGAATTTCTGAATGATGAACGAAAAGATCTTTACCGCCATCTTCGGGTGTAATAAAACCAAAACCTTTAGCTGCATCGAACCACTTTACTGTACCTTTACTCATAATATATTCTCTAAATAATTGGTGAACTTTTAAACCATATAAATTCGAATTCACCGGTTCGAATATGGAAATGAAATTGTTACACATAAACACATAACAACAAATAGATGCGCCAGTCGACGTATTCAATTACCTCGACATCATACACGTACCATCTTTTTATACAAGAATCTTAAAAAGGGATTGGCATGAACCACCCTCTTCAATCAATGATAATTTGACGAGCGGAGCTTAATTTACTTCTGATTGATAACATAGGCTAATATTTCTACGACCTGCTCAGGAGTAGTCGCCCATGCCATGGCTGCAGCATCCACTTCCTTTAGCGGGTGAATGATATCTTCATCGCGTAGCGAAATATAAGGCTTCCCTGTCGCTGCAAGAACGCCTGCATCAAACGCAGCATTCCACTGCTTAAACTTATCGCCAAAGCGGACTACTGCGATATCACAGTGTTCGATGAGCGTTTTGGTACGTATGCTGTTAACTTTAGATGATTTATGATCTCGCCAGAAACGACTATCTTCAACACCAAGCAGATCACCAGCCGCGTCACTTTATAGTGATATTGACTGGAGTTATATCGTCGGTGATTTCCGATTTAAAGCAGATATCAATGATATGTTGCTGCTGTCCCAATTAGGGTATGTTGCTATGCGTTCAGGCGCAACCTTTATCAGTTCGGTTGATAAAAAGATTGTCGGATGTGAGTCGTTCACAAAAACACCTGATATTAATCATTGGGATTACGATGTAGGGGAATATATCGTACGGGCATGGTCACTCTTAAGGAAGTCAGATGTCAGAAAACGTATCAGCCTGACTCTACCTTCATTCTTGATCAGATTGCCTTACAGTTCAATGACGAACCCTATCAAATCCTTTACTTTTGAGGCGACACAGCAACCTGTACCACACAGTCAATATTTATGGGCAAATGCCGCCGCCCTTATATTAGAAACGTTGTCTAGAGCATTTATCAAAAATGGCTGCGGCATGCAGTCCGGGGACGTTGTTAGTATGGAAGATCTACCATTGCTTACACATGAAGACAGGGGAAAGACCGTGGTAAAACCCTGTGCCGAAATCGCCTTAACTGAAGCCGCGGCAGTTAACATAAAACAACAGGGTATCGTTCCGTTATGTTCGATTAAAAACAGAGATCGAATATACACGACGGGGTTCATCTTTATATATTGATTAAAAGTTGAGCATAGTTCAACTGGTTACAAATGCTGGTCCAGCGTATATCTAAAGAATCAAAGTGGACGTCAGATCAATATAATTCGCGCGCTCAATTCATTGCTTCAGTTTTCGAAAATATAGAGTAATATCCTTTATCACCCATCACTTCATACGGAGACATCTAAATGAACTTTAAATCCATGATAATACTATCAAGTCTACTTATAACCACGACTGTCCACGCTGAAATCATCAGTAAAGAAATTGATTACAAGCAGGGTGATACCATAATGAAAGGCATGCTGGCTTATGACGATGACATCAAAGGCAAACGCCCCGGTGTTCTGATCGTTCATGAATGGTGGGGACACAATAAACACGCACGCGATAAAGCCAAGATGCTGGCAAAAGAAGGCTATGTAGCTTTTGCAGTGGACATGTATGGTGACAGAAAGAACGCTGAACACCCTGATGATGCCGGCAAATTCTCTAGTGCAGTAGCCGGAAATATGCCATTAGCTAAAGCCCGTTTTACAGCTGCGATGGATACACTCAAAGAACAGCCTAATGTCGAATCCGATAAACTGGCAGCGATGGGTTACTGCTTCGGTGGCGGCGTGGTTTTGAACATGGCGCGCATGGGTGTTGAGCTAAAAGGTGTGTCCAGCTTCCACGGCAGTATCGCGACTAAAAACCCGGCACAGAAGGGGGACATTAAAACTCGCATCAGAGTTTTTAACGGTGAGGCAGATCCTTTTGTAAAAGCAGAACAGATAACGGCACTAAAAGCTGAAATGGAAAATGCCGGCGTTGATTTTGAATTTATAAACTATCCGGGAGCCAAACATAGCTTCACCAACCCCGATGCGGATGCAACCGGTAAAAAGTTTAATTTGCCGCTGGAATACAATGCCGCAGCTGATAAAGATTCGTGGCAGAAAAATTTAGCATTCTTTGAAGAGATATTTTCGCAATAACATAAAAGGGGCGGCGTGAACCGCCCCTTTTCATCCATACATTACTTTTTGTAGCATCTCCTGCCACTATAGATGTTACTATTGCAGTATCTGCTTATAATGCTTGATCGCCACAGCCGATAAGTTTACCTCCGATTGCAGAAACTCGCCAAACCACTCACCCATAACAACAGGTTATTACAATGACAAAGGCCACCGAATATGTTGATCACATGTATTCACTATATGAAGGAAGAGCAGCTGTTACTGTAGGCGTTAATAATGAATCTAAAACCGTCCACCCTTTCGTTTACGAAAATAAAAACCGCATGCCAATTGGCCTCATTGCCATGTGTGCCAGTGATATCATCACTCCGACAGATGTCGACCTTTATCACATAAGCGCCTTCATACCCGGTAAAGGCCAGGGGTCCGAAATAATGAATTTCCTGTGCGATGCTGCTGATGCATATGGCGTGCATCTAAGCATAGAATCTAACGCTCAATTTAACGGAAAAAAAATCATGAACGATACTGCGCTCGCCAGCTGGTATCGTAGATACGGGTTCAAAGGAAACTGTTTAATGCGCAGAGAACCAGGCAAAGTTCAGTTGTCATGATCTGGCTGAACGACATAGATTAAAGGGGCCAGCGCCCCTTAAGCTTTTCAGGTTTCAAGTGCCGGCATCGGTCACTCTGCGCATTTGTAAATATCAAAACTCATCGTACCGTCTACTGCCGGTTCTTGCGCAACGATGGAATCACCCCCCATTTTTGCCGCTCTGTTCTTTGCCAGTGTAATGAGTT
>Ga0316204_10010438_pt1 | contig 11964 bp, 12 predicted proteins | sample 6monrhotite_MG_2_FD_205661 | JGI IMG/M metagenome (GOLD analysis project Ga0316204, IMG submission 205661) | Microbial mat bacterial communities from mineral coupon in-situ incubated in ocean water Damariscotta River, Maine, United States -... | ecosystem: Environmental > Aquatic > Marine >...
GCCTTGATGGACTCGGTAGGCGATCGCACGATCATTAAATAATGAGGCATATACCTGATGCAGGGCGGCGACCAGATTATCAATGCCACGCACGTTCAGGAAGGTTTCCTGCTGGCCTGCAAACGACGCGTCTGGCAGGTCTTCGGCGGTTGCAGACGAGCGCACGGCAACGGCAATATCTCTGCCGTCGGACATTTCATTCCAGGCCGATTCGATTTGTTGCATCAGCTCTGCGGGAAGCGGGCTTTCCATGATCGCATCGCGAATGGACCTGCCAGCGCTGCTGAGCGCGGCGATGTCGTCGACGTCCAGATTATCCAACTGTTCGGCTATCCGGGTATCGAGACCATTCGCCTGCAGGAAGTCGCGGTAAGCGGCTGCAGTTGTGGCGAACCCACCGGGCACGCTTACGCCCAGGTTGCTCAGATTTCCGATCATTTCCCCAAGTGACGCATTCTTGCCGCCAACAACCTCAACGTCTTGCATACCAAGCTCTTTGAGCTTGATGACATATGGTTTCAAACCTGGCTCCCTTGTGTTCGCTCTCTGGAGCTGGACAATCACTAAAGTGCTGACGTTTTGATTATGTCAGCTACCGCTGCCATCCAGGAACAGAACGCATGAATGAACGCACCGTCTATTTTCTATCGGATCAAACCGGAGTAACCGCTGAAACACTGGGACACAGCTTGCTGACGCAATTTGATACCCAGCAATTTAGGAAAGTGACTTTGCCATTTATAGATACCGAAGACAAGGCGCGAGAAGCGGTGCAGAAGATAAACGAAGCTGCCGCCAGCGAGGCAAGCCGGCCGATTATATTTTCGACCCTGGTACAGGATGAGTTCAGAGCGATAGTGCGACAGGCGAACGGATTGCATATGGACATATTCGATGAATTTCTGGAGCCGCTCGGGATCGAGTTGGGTGCGAAGCCGTCACATGAACCGGGCAGAGCTCACGGCATGAGTGATATCAATGCCTACATGAAGCGCATTGAAGCCACGAACTTTGCCTTGTCAAATGACGATGGTGGGGTGAGTCGAAACTATGACGTTGCCGATGTCATTTTGATCGGTGTTTCACGCTCGGGAAAAACGCCGACCTGCCTGTATCTTGCGCTGCAGTACGGTGTCTACGCTGCTAACTATCCTTTGACAGAAGAGGAGTTGGAGGCCGGCGGTCTACCCGATTTTCTGCTTGAGCAGAAACACAAGTTGTTCGGCCTCACAATCGCGCCGGAGCGACTGCGGCAGATTCGAAAGGAGCGGCGTTCTCTGGGTAATTACTCATCCGCCCAGCAGGTTCGATACGAGCTTCGCGAGACAGACAAAATCTTCAAGCGCTACGGAATTCCGAATGTCGATACAACGGAATTCTCGATCGAAGAAATCGCAAGCAGAATCCTCGATAGTACCGGTGTTGAACGTCGAGTACGACCCTGATTTTCTGCAAACCCGCGTGCTATATTGATGGCATGTTGTTCGACTCACAGTTAGTACCACAAACAATCGTCAGGCCAAATAGTTTCGTTGGCCTGATGTCCTTGTATGAAAGTAACTATTTGCGAATCCGCCAGCTAATTCCTGAAATTGAACGAGTGGACGGTTGTTTTCGCTCCCGGGTTGCCAGGCAATGTGATCTTCACGTTGAGATTCTCGAACGTTGCCGCTATACGGTTACGTTTTCCCTGACGTATGTGTTTGCTACCGACGAGGGCGATCTGGCCCGGCCGGACATGGTCGTGCGCGTGTATCTGGACGGTGAGCTGGCTGAGGCCATGAGTGTGGCTGCAGAGCCCAAGCGGGATCACCTGCGTCACCTGATCACGGTCCATGAACGGGAATTAAGCGCTCGTTGGAAGCGCAATATTATGCTCAATAAATGGTTGGAATACCTTAGTGACCAGGGTCACCTGATCCTTGAGCGATAGATAACAAAACTGTCGAGTCTGTCAGCGTTTCAAGTGCCATGAATTGCGACTATCAGCGCCATATACATTGAATTGATGCCCTAAGTGGCGTCGAGTGATTATGTAAAGAAGGAAGGCCGTTGACCAGTTTGACAGCGATATTTGGCAGCTCAACCGAGAAACCGGATGACAATGAGATGGAGAGCGAAAAGCTCCTCAATCTCTATTGGAACCGTGCTGAGCTGAAGAAAGAATTCGCCGAACTGCGCAGCGAGAAGTTTCAGCTGCAAGAACGTGCAAAGGAGCATGAGGGCGCCACTGCACGCATTCAACAAAAGCTGGAACAGCTTGAGAATCTCCTACTCGACCCAGCCATGGTCTACAGCACCGTTACCTACTTCCAGCTGCGCGGCCTGAATCTGAAGTGTCAGTCCAAGGTCGCTAAATTTGCAGAGCAGCTCAAGCGGCAACGAGAACAAAAACTGCATAGCCAACTGGTTGAGGAATGGAATCAAGGCCGCAGTGAAGAAGCGATAGGGGTCGAGCATCAGATAGGCGAACAGCGCTTGCAGGCGCAGATGCTGGAAGATCGATTGCAGGCGGAACGTCATCGACTGGCAACCATGAGCGGTTTCATGAAGATTTTTCGCGGTCGATCACTGACTTCCAGCCTCGACAAAATAGCTGCGAGTATCGACGCCGCACATTGCAGCGAAAGATTGTTGCTAGGCGAGCTTGCCCAAATTCAAGATCGCGACCCGCCTGATACACAGGGGCTGGACGTGGCCACCAAGAGAACCATCAATTTCATGATCCTGGCATTCGCTCAGCAACAGTTTCTTGCACTGCGAGAGGACGACATAGCGAACCTGGCCAAGGAGGCGGGAGAGAAAAGTGTCGGCGCTATCAACTACGGCGGCAGGCACGCTTGTGAAGAATTGCTCGCGAAGATTAAGGACCGGCGCGACGCGCTCTCCGCAAAGACCGACCTCGCCGGCGAGCTAAAGACTCGCGCAAAAATGATCGCCGAACACGCTACGTTTCGCGACCAGAGCGACGCCGTGCCTGAAGCGGCGTCAGTCTCAAATATCTATGAGTTTGGCAGTGATGGCAGCGTCAAAAAGTCGCAGCTCAACTTGCTGGGCGAAAACTACTGGAACGTAGCCGGCGTGGTGAGTCGCTAGCGGGTAAAAACAGCCCTAGATGTCGGTGCGATACATCTGGCGACGAAAACGAGGTAGCTCTTTTTCCGAAACGCCAGGTAACACCAGTGCTGTTTCAGGAAGGTTATTAATCGGCATTGTATCGTCGTCATCGGTGGCGCTGGGCTCGCCGTTGTCATTCAGCTTCACATCGGCAACCTCGGCCAGGGCGCGCGAGTCTATCGTCTCGGCTGCCGGGTCAGTCGCAGGATCCTTCATATCTGCTGCAGAATCGGTTAGCCCGTGATCTACGACCCGGATCGTAAGCGAAGGGGCCGGAATCTCAACGGCGGGGAGCGCATCATTAACTTCGTCGCAATCTGACTTGAAACCGTTGGAGGCAATCGCGGAGGAGCAAGACAAGCCGAACAACATAGCTGCTGCAGCGGTCGCTGAGAAACTTCTCAATCTATGCAGTTGTTTTGCCACGAAATCTCCCGCGATTTTCGCTAAGTGTTGTAGTTGAGTATAACACCAGCATTATCATTCGCAAGTCTATATAAATCAGGGAGTTACCTGTGCTGCTTGCGCCGGTGGCACCCCGATTTCTCGCATTAAGGCCAAGTCTGTGACAATTCCAGCGGCTTGGTCAAGTTGAATATCAGGTAGCTCCTCCTCGTCAATATCTTCGAGGCTTTCGATCGCTTCGAGTCCGATTGCGGCCCGTCGACTATTCTCGAGTTGCAGCGCCCGGTCCATATTTGAGCTGCGTTCTTCCTTTCTGGCTTCCAGATTGAGAGAAACCGTCTTGCGATCGCGGCTTTCGCGGTCATCTTCGATGTATTGCATCAGGTACTGAACATTCGGATCTTCTTTGGCTCGCTCCGAATGGCTGGCGATCAATGAGTCAATGGTGGCGTCCATCGGCTCTCCGGCGCGGAAGCGCGTTGTCTGAATCGTATCCCAGGGCAATGCGCTTTCGCGGACGCTTTCACCGATTTGTTCTGCGTCGATATTCGAGGGCAGGATGATGTCGGGGTCTACGCCGCGGTGCTGGGTGCTTTCTCCAGTGACCCGATAATACTTGCCAATGGTCAAAGTGAGCTGTCCGTAACCCTTGTCGCCCTCAGGCTGCAAATACTGGTCCAACGAATACAGGTTCTGAACGGTGCCCTTGCCAAAGGTTGTCTGGCCAATAATCACGCCACGGGCGTAGTCCTGAATTGCGGCGGCGAAAATTTCCGAAGCCGACGCGCTGAACCGATTGATAAGTACAGCTAGTGGTCCGGTGTAGGCAACTCTTGCAACCGGATCCGGGTCGTCAAGTCGGCTGATACGACCATTGGAATTCTTCAGCTGCACCACCGGGCCGTTGTCAATGAAAAGACCCGACAATGCAGTTGCTTCGGTCAGGTGGCCGCCGCCATTGTCTCTCAGGTCGATAACCAGCCCGTCAATACCCTCGGCCTCGAGCTCTCCAATGAGTCGCTTAACGTCCTTGGTGGTGCTCGTGTAGTCTTTGTCGCCGTTGCTCAACGCGCGGTAGTCGCGATAGAAGCTTGGTACTTCTATGACGCCTATCGACCAGTCGCGGCCATCCCGTGGCACCGTAATAATTTCACTCTTGGCCGCTTGCTCTTCGAGCTTTACCTGACCTCGCGTCAAACTAATTTCCTTGTCGCTAATGCCGGGCAGGGCGCCAGCCGGAATCACCTGCAGGCGAACCACGGTATCTGCTTCACCGCGAATAAGATCTACTACATCGTCCAGTCGCCAGCCTATGACATCGGTCATTTCACCGTCAGTACCCTGAGCAACGCCTGCGATGCGATCTTTCGGTCCGAGGCTGCCGTCAATTGACGCCGGTCCCCCAGGAATTATGGTCACAATCTGGACGTAGTCTTCCTCCGTTTGCAGCGATGCGCCGATGCCAAAATACGACAAACTCATCTGGATACGATATTCCTCTGAATTGCGCGGCGACAGGTAGCTGGAATGCGGGTCAAGCGTATGCGAGAAGGCATTCATAAACGTCTCGAACACATCGTCGGCGTTTATCTGTTCCATGCGCTTCAGGTAGCGGGTATAGCGCTTTCTCAGAACTTCCTGTGATTCTTCCCAGGGCTTTTCGGTCAGGGCCAGATTGACAATGTCGTTCTTGACGCGCTTTCGCCATAGCTCGTCGAGCTCTGCTTCGCTTGTTGCCCAGGCAACGTCCTTGCGATCAAACTGGTATTCCTCGTCGATACTGAGGTCCGGCTCGCTGTCCAGCAGCGTTAATGCAAATTCAAAGCGTTCTCTGACGCGCGTTCGATAGATTGAAAACATATCGAAAACAGGGTCCAGCGGTTCGTTGCGGACGATGTCGTCGAGTTCGTAGCGGAATTTTTCGAAAAACGCGACGTCGCTTTGCAGCATGTACACGCGATTACGATCGAGTTCGTTTATGTAGGTGTCCATGACTCTGGAGGAGAGGTCATCGTCAACCGAAATATGGTTGTAGTGAGATTTCTGAATGAATGTTGTTACCAGCTCGCCTATATTTTCATGGCGTGATTCTGGCGCGAGAGCCTCATCGGTCGCTAATTCTGTAGTGCTGGCAAATGCACCAACTGTCAACATTGAAAGTAACAGGCCGGCGGCTGCTTTCAGATAGCGATTCTGTAATTCGTTCAATTCCATCTCCATGAAGGGCGGGGTATTTTTTTCGGCTGAGCTAGTAAGCTAGGCTAGTTGGCTCGCCCGGATTGATCAAGGGCGCACTTTGCATAAAAGTCTGTAGTTTGTAATATAAATAGTCCACTTTGGAAGTTTACTGTATGCGCCCACTTACTGTTATTACTGGCATCTTGGCCGGATCCTGCGTTTCGATCGCAGTGAGCCTTGCCGCAGTGCTGCTCGTGTACTTGATTCTCGGTGACGAGTACCCGCGAATTAGCTATGAATTTAAGCCGTTGTTGGCGAGTTTGTTCGTCTTCCTCGGTATGACCGCTATTTCGGCTCTGAGTTTCTATACATTAGTGATAAATCACAAGATGGCGCTCACGGCACAGGCGGCAATGTGGGTAGGGCTGTGTGCGACCGCTTACTACTACATCCCCTGACTCGACTACTCGAGTAGTCGCGAAGCGTGCTCCGAGTTGCGTTGCAGGTCATCCTGGCGTCGCTGCCGCATTCTTGATTGCAGTTCGACGCGGACCGTCTCCAATTGCGCTTCGACCCGCGGTGCCTGCTGCGCGCGGTACTCACAGAATTCCCGATACGCTTCGATTTCGTGCAGCAATTCGCGCACGACCAATTCGATCATAATTGCATCGTCAAGGAAGCCGAGGCCCGGGATATCATCGGGTATCAGGTCATCTGGTTCGGCAAAGTAGGCCAGCGCATTCAGAACTCGACTTGTTTCCTCGTGCGGTAGTCGCCAGTCGACATCCGAAATCATGCTCATCATCACTTTCAAGTCCTGCAAGCGTTCAGTAATGAAGCCTGAAGTACGCTGTGTCGCAAGTTCTGACATCAGTTGATCGGCAGTAGCGACGATTTCTTCGGGTGATTTTCGGACCGCGGCATTTCGCGCTTGCAGCATTATCAGACGGAAGTGATCCAGGTCGTCATCGTCAAGCTCGAATGATATGCGCAGCCCCATGGTACGAGCCTAGTCGTTGCGAAATCGCTTGTCCCAGTTTTTGGAGCGATCGAATTGGCCAGTGTTATACGGATCAATGCCGTCCTGATCAGGGGCTTCTGCAGCTGAATCGTCAAGGATCGAAAGAGTTTCGTGTGTGCCGGTGTCTTCGCGAATGAATTTGCTGCGCCTGAGGACATTCTTACCCGGGCCGGCATCGTCAATTTTTCCCTTGACCGCGGCATCAAATTCAACATATTCGGGCTGTGACTTCGGAACCGCCTGTTTGACAGTCGCCTTCTTCGGCGCGGGGAATTGACCCGTCTGATTCAGGCGCGGTTTCGGGGAAGCATTCTGCGGCGAAATTTTATCGGCTAGCCAATTTAAGAAACGCTTCATTGTTGGTCTTCCGTACCTCTGATTGAATGATGAATAGAGTGGCGACTATGGCCTTGACGTGGCTAAGAATGCACCATTGTTAACTTAATCTCTACACAATGCGCTCTAATGTGTTGTTTGTATGGAAATTAGTGTGATTCAGGTCACACTGTTTGCGAATCAGGCGGTGTTGCGGTCGCGGCCGTCGTCGGTTCGCCCAATGAGCCGCCACAATAGCGCTGTCAGACGAATTGTCTGCCAACCAAGGTATGGCGCCAGCACCAGAAACCAGGCGTCCCAGTCACCGCTACGGATCTTGCTGCTGATATCACCAAAAAAACCACTAAACCCGGGCCCGCCATAAGCGCCAAAAACCTGGTCGCCAACCAGATAGACCGCGATGGGCAAAAGAACCAGCCCAATGAAAAGCAGGCACAGAAACAGGCACAACTCGCGAAGTGCGATACGTCGTAGGGTGTTTTCGTCTTTTGCCACGGGCTGGTCGTCGATAGTCAGAGTGCCCGTATCGTTGCCTACGCAGTGCTAAAGATCAAGCTCAGCGCTATTCGGTACTTATGGCTTTACGGCTGTTTCTACGGCGATAAACCATGATGCCCATATGTAGGCAGGCAGCGGCAAAGAAGAGGTAGTGCGGCAGGATCCAGAACCAGTGTCCGATGTAGAGGGTCGCGAGCAGTGCCGCAATGCCGGAACAAACGTAGAAGTAGGGCAGCGCCGCGTAAAGGAGTTTCGGAATCCAGATCTTCTTCGACAGCAGTGTTCCGGTTTCGCGCGTAATTTGCTGTGTTTCGCTGAGCATTGGCGCGGACTTCGAGGCATTTCCGACGATCATCTGACTAGCACTCCTTTGCATATCAGGAAGGAGTCTAATGCGCATTGCGGCGCGAGTCCGTGAGTACGCTCACAAAATTCTACGCTGACGGGAAGTTTCTAGTTCTCGCGCTTTGGGCGTTCTTCGTACCGAAACTCCGCAGCTCCTACGCTAACGATATCGTTGTTCTTGAGGAAATGTTCCTTCACTTTCTTGGAGTTGACGAACACACCGTTCTTGCTGCCCCAGTCAATCACCCGTGTCACATGGCCTTCAATAACTACGACAGCGTGTCTGCGGCTGATATGTTGAGATTTAAGTTGAATATCATTTTGACTTGTACGGCCAATGGTCAGTCGGTCCTTGAATAGTGGGAAGCGGAGTTCCTGGCCATCGATAGTGCCGGTAAGGACACGTGTTACCCGTTCCCGTTCAGCGCTCGTGCGCTCATCGATTTTCTCGGACATACGGACATCTATTTCTTGTATCGCCTCCTCAATGCCGCTGACCGGGTCGGGTTGCTGAGTATTCTTGGCGAGCTCATTCAGCAAGCCGTTAATCGCGTCGCTCTTGGTCTGCAATTTCTCGCGCATATTTTCTGCGTCGAGAAGTAACTTCCGATTTTCTTTTTGCAGCTTCGTAATTTCGGTGCTGCTGCTTTCCTGTGATGCAGCCAGAAGGTTTTCCAGTTCAGCGCGGTAACCGCGAGTTTGCACAAGATCGGACGCGAGTTGCTCCGCTACCAGTTCATGTTGTGACAGTGTTGCCTGCGCGTCGCCCAACTCGAACCGGATCATTCGAATTTCCTCAGCATGTGTGCTGTGTAAGGTCGAAATGCTGTAGTTTAGATTGGCATTTTCCTCTTTAGCTGCGCTCAGTGCTTCCTGCAGGTCTGCTATCTGCACGTTTGCTCCGTGCAGACGGTGCTCGAGAGTCTCTATGCTGATATCAAAGTCTTTCGCCTTGGCATCACGAAGGCGTACCAGATAGCGCAGATGGTCTGCGTAGTCCTCGATTTTTACAATTCGCGCCTGCAGCTCTCGTATTTGCAGCTCGTCGCTGGCTAACTGGCCGGCTTGCACTGCGAGAATATGCTCGCCGTCCGCGGCGTCTGTGCTTGCACTGACAGCGATTCTTTGGCTCAGCGTTGCCAGCTCTTCTGGTAAGTCGCGGTAGGCCTCAGTGCGTTGTTCTATCTCCGCTTTAAGCGCCCGAATCTCGTCGTCGCGTTCTTCAACTATTTCCTGCCTGCGTTGCAACGCTTGCTTCGAATTCTTAAGCTCTGTGCTGAGTTTGTTTGCCTGTTCTTCGCGTGCTCCGATTTCGGTGGCGAGTCCCTGCCATTTTGCACGCAGCAATTCCAGATCGAACTGCAGTCGTTCGATCATCTCGGAGCGACTCATCAGGTCGGATTTGAGTTCTTGGATTACGGGCTCGGATTGATCGGCCAGCTTCGTGCTTTTGTGATAGCCAGCTGTACTTGCAGCGGCTTCTAGTTCGGGTTGCACATCCGATGGCGACAGAACCAGAGCTTCCAGTTCTGCGGTTGGGTCATCATCATCGATGACTAATTCGTTGATGTTTTTCTTGTCATTAGCCATCGAGCGATACTACCACGCACGCATTGGCTAACAATGCAGCAAGCAAACTTTGTCCCGGATTACGTTAAGTCAACGTAGACTGTTTAGTCACAGGATACGGTTCTGCCGTCAGCCCATTGTCGCAGTGCATTGATTTGCTCGCGCATTACAACCGAGAGTGGGCGCGTCAGAGTTAGTTCTTGCAGGATGTGTTCTGTAGCAAGAGTTTTGCCTTGTGCGTGTGCGGCGTACAGCGCGGAGACGATTGACTGTTCGATTTCGGACCCGGAAAAACCTTTGGCGTTGGCGGCGATCGAATGAACATCGAATTTGTCAGGGTCCTGATCGCGTCGTGCCAGATGAATTCGCAGGATTTCGGCGCGCGTAGCTTCGCTTGGCAGGTCGACAAAAAAGATTTCATCGAAGCGTCCTTTACGTACCAGTTCAGGGGGCAGGGCATCGATGTTGTTAGCGGTGGCGACGACGAAAACCTGATTCTTGTTTTCTGCAATCCAGGTCAGAAAGGTTCCAAGAACGCGTTGTGTCGTTCCTGTTTCTCCGCCGCGACCAGCGATGCCTTTTTCAATTTCATCGATCCAAAGTACGCAGGGTGACATTACGTCGGCGGTTTTTAGGGACTCGCGTAATTTGCGCTCCGTTTCTCCGTGATACTTGTCGTAAATTGAGCCGAGGTCGAGACGCAATAGCGGCACGCCGAAAATACCTGCGGTCGCCTTCGCGGCCAGGCTCTTGCCACAGCCCTGTACACCTAGAAGAACGATTCCCTTGGGTGAGTCCAGATGTGCCGACTTACCATCACCGCGAAAGACAGAACGGCGCTGCTCTAGCCAGGTCTTCAGTCGTGACATTCCACCGACGTCGCCGAAGCGAGCGGTATCGTATTCAAACTGCAATGCACCGCCGCGATTTAGCAATTCATACTTTGCCTGCATTACTCCGGGGATGTCGCTCTTGGTGATGGCGCCATCGACATAGATAGCGTTGCGCGCGAGTTGTTCGGTATCGGAATAGGTCAGTCCGGCGAGATTCTGAATTAGCATTTCGTGAGCTTTTGAGTCTGCTTTTACTCGTGACCCAGGGTTTTCTGTAACCCATTCGTCGGCAACTTTTCTAACGATGTTGCGTCGTTCCTCTTCGCTCGGCAGGGACATGTCGAATTTGGCACTAAACGCCTCGAGCTCAGCAGGCAGCTTGACAGTGTGACTAATGAGAACGATTTGCCGCGGAACTTCGCGATAACGAATGCAGACATCTTTGATCAGGCGTACATGCATCGGGTCTTCAAGAAATGGATGAAAATCCAGCAAGACGTAAATGCCGGGTTTTGAGACTGCTCTAATATGCTTGAGTACGTCAGTCGGCTGCGAGTTGACTGTCTGTGGCTCAAGATCGATGTCGAGACGCTGCAAGCCATCTGTCACAGTCCATTGAAAAAGCGGCAGGTAGTTCTGTCCTGCTGAGCTGATCGAAACGTTTTGCAGCATTTTGAGAATGCGAGCTTCATCGCGCGTTTCGATCACGATGATCGGCGTGCGGGACCGCAGAATTACTTTAAGGTCGTGCTGGCCATCCATGAGTTTAAGAGTTTTCCTGACTGTCTGGCTCGATATTACGACAACCGGGTAGCTTGTCGGTATCGAGTACGTCCGATTTGGCGCCTCCCAGTTTTGCCGCGACCTCCTGCAAAAACTTCAGGTCAATCGCATTCTCACGTTTCTTCAGGGCGCGCGCGAGATCGTCCAGGGAAGCTTTGCCGGCAGATCTTTCGCGAATTTCAGCATCCAATGCCGAGATGGTGATCACTGCCAGCGCAGTCGTCGCTGCCTTCGATGAATGCCTGCACAGCTTGTCTGCCGACTTGGACCACGATCGTTGGTCTGCGAGGGCCGTCGCGAAACGTGGCTCGGAGATCGTGCCGCTACGTCGCAGCAACTCGAGCGAGTAAAACTCGGCGATGCCTTCGACGATCCAGTCATATCCTTCTGTGGCGGTCAGGCGTAGCGTGCTGTGCACCACTTCGTGCAGCAGGGTGCTGGTCGCGTTTTCGCTAATCAACGGTCGATCAGCGTGCACGTACAAGGAGTTGGGGGCGGAGAGACCACCACGCCACATCGGATCAGCGGCGCTGATGATGGTGAGGCGCTCCGGAGGCTCCGGAAGAACGCGAGCGAGCTCCGGCAGGGTCCAGTTTAGCAGTGCGAGAATATCCATTCGGCGCAGTGAGTGGCCCATAGGGCCCGCTACCGCAACGTGAATACCAGCGATCGTCTCGCGCCGTACACCCAGACGACCCGTCGCGATCCAGCCATCAGGCTGGTCGAACCGACGCTGCGGTTTATCAACGAGATAGCGCTCATTCTCACTCGGATAGGCGGTGACCGTGGCCCAGTCTCTGGGTGCATCAACTTGCAGTGTTGTCTTGCTGAATGCGCCGCGCAATGTCCTTGTCGCTGCACGCGGTATCACGTCTTCGG
>Ga0316204_10010439_pt1 | contig 11964 bp, 15 predicted proteins | sample 6monrhotite_MG_2_FD_205661 | JGI IMG/M metagenome (GOLD analysis project Ga0316204, IMG submission 205661) | Microbial mat bacterial communities from mineral coupon in-situ incubated in ocean water Damariscotta River, Maine, United States -... | ecosystem: Environmental > Aquatic > Marine >...
GAACCTACTCCTTGAGCCTGTAAAGAACCATCACAACATTTTGTTGAATATGTTCCATCTTTACACAAACAACCTCTTCTTGAAGAACGAGGACTTGTTCTGCTTGGTGTTTTTTTATACTTTCTTGCCATCTTATTTTTTCTTTACACAATTAGGTCTTCTTTTACCATCTATAGTTTGATAACCCTTTTGCTCATAGCCATCCCAGCAAGGACTTTTGCTATTTGCTCCTGCTTCTAATGAATGTGATTCACAAGGCATATACCACATCTTTCCTTCATACTCATGCTCGTGTATTAATTCACATCCTAAATCTTTAGCCATTTTTAATGCTTTCTCTTCAGAAGAATATGCTAATCTATCATCTATAATAGCATAGTCATCATTTATTATTTCAGAGTATAATGCAGTAACTGAATTGTTTACTTTCTTATCTATTTGTTTTAGTTTAGATATTGCCCAATTAACACCAGCAGAACCTCCCCAAGCATCCCACATAATTCCTCCACACCCTTCAGAGTATGGTACGTCTTTATTTTGTTGATGTCTCTTGAAACTAGCCATTCTTGCAATAGTTGACCTAGTTATATTCTTTTTATTAGCTAATTGTGAAGCTCTAGTCCAACCTACAGAAGTTCCACAAGAACTGCCATTTTCTTCTTTATACTTTAACGCTCTTTTTGCATTATTAACTGCACCTTGTGGATAATCATTATAAGATTCTAATTCTACTTCTTGTGAATCTAAGAATGCTTCTTCCATTTCATATAACTTAGATAATGCTTCCATTTCATCAAAGTCTTCTTTTACGCTTTCTTTTGGTCCTTCATCTAATTTATCAGCAAAGAAACCTTCTATAGAGAATCCTTTTACCTTACCTTCCTTTACAAAGTCATTCCATATTTCATCATTGTTTACTTTTACAGAAACCATCCAAGTTCCTATTGGTAAATCAAAACCATACTTTTTAGACTTATCTTTCTTTTTGTCTTCTATAATCCAAGATTCTACAACAGACAACCCGTTGAGTTTAACGTCATGTTCTAGTGTTGAGTTATTTTGCTTTCCTCTTGATAAGAACAATTCAGATGCTTTTCTAACTGTATCTTCACTAAAGAATATATTATACTCATCTTCTCCATTAGTTCTATATATCTTTTTATTAGGAACAAGAGCAGCACCCATAAGGATTCTTTTCTCTTTATCTACTTCAGCAAGTTTTACTTGTTGTTTCTTAAGTGCAATAAAATCTTCTTCTATTGCTGGGTTTTCTACAACGCTTATAGCTTCTATTCCGCTAAACTCGTTTTCTTCATCAATATATAATTCAATAGTTTTCATAATATGGTAACTTTTATATTTGTATTTTGTTTTATTTATCCTATAGAAGATGTTGTATTTATCTTTCTATCTAACTCTTGTGCTGAAGTAACATCAGAACTTACAACATAAGCTTTTATAGCTCCTCCAAACTGAGAACTTACTGCTCCAGCTAATTGACTACCTGCACCTTGACCTACTACGTTGAAGTCTGGAGCTGATACAGACATAGAGGCTCCTGCTCCTGCACCTCCACCTTTAGCACCAACAGGAAGTTTAGTAGACATAATATCTCTTACTTGTTTTAGACCAAATGCTCCAACTGCTGCTGCCTGAATATAATTAAAAGGTGGTGGGCTACCTGTTAACGCTTCAGTAATAGCTTCTTTAGTGTTCATTATAGCCATAGCAACACCAACCGCTTTACCTACAGCAGAGCTTTCTCCTGCAAGACCAATTATAGCACTAGCAGTTTCATTAGCTATAGCAAGTTTTGCTTTTTGTTCTTTCTTGTCTAATTTTTCTTTTGCTCTTTTTGACTGAGCAAGAGCTTGTTCTTCTTTTATTAAAATGTCCCCATAAAACTCCTCATTTTCTATTCTTTTTTGTTTTTCTATATCAAGAGCATCAAGTTTGTTTTTTAGTTTCTCATCTTCTAGTCTTTTCTCAGCATCTAACTTATTTAATTCTCCAGTAGCCATAGAAGCTTCAAAACTTAATATAGCTTCTCTTTCTTTTGCATTTAATTGTGTAGCTAGGTCAAATTGTTTAACTATAGCATCTGCTATTATCTGAGTTTTTATGTCTTGTGTTTCTTTTGTTAATTGTATTTCATATTGAGATAAAGATGCTAATGACCTTTCTATAGCATAATTAGCTTCTGTTATTGCTTTTTTTCTGTCTTCTGGGTCTTTTATTGCATTTGCTCTCTTTAATTCTCTCTCTGCAAATTCCTCTTGTTTTATCCTAGCTAATTCCTTTTGCAATTCTTCTTCTTGTCCTAATCTTGTGAATTGATTTTTAGTAATTTTCTCAGCTATTCTGTCTTCTGACTTTAATATGTCATCAACAAAAGATAATTCTTTAGCAACAAAACCTTTTCTTGACTTTAATGATTTTTTTCTAATATCATCCTCAAAAATTATATAATCATTTAAGAGTTTTATTTCTTGATTTTTATTATCAATAAAAACTTTATTTTCTTCTTTAAGGTCTGCTAAAGCATTTAAGCTTCTTATCCTTGCAGCATCTCCAGCTTCAGAAAATTCGTCAATAGAAATATTAGCTGCCATTCTTCTTAACTCCTCTACTTCAATTCCTTCTACTCCTAAAAGTATAGATTCTTTATCAACTTCATTTTGTTTATCTATTATTTCTCCGCTAATTTCTTGAATTTTATTCTGAGCAGCTCTTGATTTTGAAAGCTTTATAATTGCTAATCTTTGCAAATCTATCTGTTCTGTGGCACTTTCTGTAGAATTTTTTACATCTTGCATTGAGACATCAGAGTCTTTCAGATTTTCAATAAAATCAGGATACTCTTTATTTAATCTCTTTATAGCTTCTTCTTGCTCTTCTTGAGACTTAGTTGAACTTTGAAGAGTATTTATATATATTTCAAACTTGCCAGAAACATCAGAAACACCTTTTCCAGCATCTTTAAAGGCTTTTGTTAAAATATTTGCTTCTTTTTTTAAACTAATAAAACCCTTGCTTATAGCTTCCAAAAGAGTAACACCAACTTGAAAAGCAAGTAATATTCCTAAAGGACCTCTTAGTTGTTTTTTCATTAAATCAAAAGCTTCACTTGCTCCACCAGCCTTAACGGTAAGTATAGTAAATAAAGAACCTAATTGGGAAATGTTGTTTGCTACAGCAGGAAAACCATAGTTAACATCAGAAATAGTTCTACCAAGTTCAGTTACTGCTGCACCTGCTAATCCTGTTGCTCCAGTCAATGGGTTTAATCCAGTTGTAGTTACATTTTGAACCTCTGCATTTAACTTCTTAAAAGCAACCTCTGCTTTAACGAAATTTTTAGTTAGACCATCTACAGCAATCTTTCCTGATTTAGTGTCTACCTGTATAGTAAATGTTTTTATAGTATTATTAGCCATTGTTGTATGTGTTTCGTTTTATACTCTTTTTTATTTCATTCCAAGTCTCTGGAGACTTATATTTTCCTTTTGCTATATCTATATCTTCATCATATATATACCAATCAGAAGCATTTAATAAGTCTATTATATTTTTTATCATGATGGTATATAATTATCTACTACGTTTAATAATTCTAACTCACTGAGTTCAGTTTTTAGGTTAGTCTTTATTGAATTTATTATAAATACCTGTTTGTTTATTATTAATCTATCATTTAACCTTAAGTTTATTATAACCTCCATAGATAAATGAGCTTTTACTTTATATATTCTTTTTCTTACATCAAATAAGTCGTTTATGTAATCTTTATAAAACCTACTGAACAAGGAATTAGTTTCACCACCATAATCTGTTAAATTCCATTCATCTACTTCATTGTCAAAGTTCAATGTATAAGAAGGAGCGGTAGAAGATGTTCCATCTTCATTTGTATTAGATGGCCTAAAATATTGTACTAAAGCAGAAGAACCAGAGCTAATCCAATTTATAGATTTATTAGCAGCTATTCCTGTTTCTTGTATTCCATAAAATATTAGAGGTTTAGTTAAAACTGGCTCATAATTTCCTTGATTATATTCTCCAAGTATCATATAGCTTTCTCCAGAGGCCATTATATTATTAGAGATTGACAATGTATCAGAACTATCAACTGCTAATACAGAAGCAGAAGTATTATCTGTTAAATTTCTTACAATATCACCTACTTTTATTTTATTATTAAATTCTTGATTAGTGTCTTTTAATTTATTAGACAATGTATTAGTTGCAGCTCCTTGTGCTTTAGGAGTAAAACTTCCATTAAATTCACCTTCAGCAGAATAACCCCATAGTATATCTGTTAAATATGTATCATCTGTACCTGTATGATAAGGACTTGAACTGGTTTTATTATTATCAAATAATCTTTCAAACTTCATGTGTTCAAAAGGCAGTTCTACTTTATATATTTCTGACCTATCTATATTTGCTACTCTAACTTTTTCATTACCAAATATATCATTAAGTTGTTCCATGTGGTTTATAGAAAGTAGAGTGCTAGGTTCTTGATAATTAAAATCTATACCACTGTAATTTGTTGGAGCATTTATGTTTGTGCTTGAAACATCTATCATACTACTAATATCATAACTTCCCCCAGAAGGATTCTGAGCTGCTTTTTCATAGTAGTTATCTAAAGTATCTACATATATTTTACCAAAATCTGTATCATTAATGTCATCTATGTAATAAGCTGTAAGATTAAATGTTTTAAATAAGCCAGTTAAGAAATCTATATTTTTCATATCAGGCATATTTTCTGTTATGATTATTTCTTCTGTTGCAGATATTCCGTTAGCATTGTAAGTTGCTGTAGTTGTACCTGTACCAAAAACTATTTCTTCTACAACAAGTGCCGCATTAAATGATATAGGTGCTGTAGATTCTAATATAAATCTTATTTGATGACTTCCTGTGTTTAAGAACTGTACATCTATAGCTTGATTACCTATAAGATTATCTTCTTCTACTAAAGTAATTCCATTTTCTATGTCAATAGCTTTTAATGTATATGGTTCTAAATCACTAGTTGTTATTTGTAAATCACCAGTAAAAGAGTTTGTATTTTTTACAACAGAGAAAGTCCATAAACTTCCAGTTACATCAAATGGATTACTTCCACCACTTATATAACTCCAGTCTCCTATTATTTTAGTTTTTAATACGTCATCTTCCGCACCTATTTTTCCTTTATTTCTGCTTAACCATAAATATAAATTAGAAAATGCAGTTGTATTAAAGAAGTCTCTAGTAAATGCAATATTATATTTACTTTCTATTGCCTCTATTATGTTTAAGCATTTTATAGCTGGTTTTAAATCTAACCAAGACACTCCTTGATTATCAGAAGTATTTGATATATCGTGATACAAGTTTCCACTAAATTGAGCTACACTATTAGCAGAATCATAATAAAATCTTTTAGTGTGAGATATTAAAGGATATATTATAGATTGAGAGAATAAACCATTTCTTATGCCAGTTCTAATATTTGTAGAATTATATTGGTGATTATAGTTGTTGTCTAAATAAAGAAGTGTTTTTAATTGGTCATCTCCCATCATGTCTCCTAAAGAAACAGTGTTACCATAAAATACTATTGTATAAGAAAAAGGTTTGCCATCTCTTAAATCAACAGACTGTAAATCTATTTTACCTGTTTTAAAAGGAGAATAATCTATTTCAACCAATGCATCTCTTTTTATTCTATTATCAAAACCAGTTAATAATTCTAAAGTAGTTGGGTCATAAGAAACATCTACATGAGGATTATACCAGTGTTGTAATATCTTATTATTTTCTTTTGTAGCTGGTATTGTAAATGGCTGACTAAATTCTGTAAACACTTTAGATATATCTCTTACATCTTGTAATTTAGATGTTATTGTAATTGTCTCATCACTAAACATTTCTGCTTGTTGATAATTACCATCATTGTCTTTTATGTATAATACTAATTGTCTCACTATATAATGTTGTTTATTTTATCAAATGCATAATCAAATACTATTGTATAACTAACTAATTTATCATTAACTCCTTTTTTGAATTGTAGTGTATTAGATTTAAGATTTATAGGTAATGTACTGCTTCCATTGTAAATCCATACTTGTTCTGATAATAACATTTGTCTAACTACTTCATTAAATGATTCATCATAAAACCCAGAGTTTACAACAATAGATTCTTTTCCATTAGCAACAAACTTCTTTTCTTGATGTTTAGTTAAAGAATAAGTTGGAGAACCTCCATCATTATCAAAGTCAACCATGTTATTCTTAAATGTTTCAGATTTAATATTAATATCTGTCATTGACTTTTTAAAGAACCACATATTTTGTAATGCACCATACTTATTGTAAAATATAATACTAAGAGGAGTATACTTAGGTTCACACACACTTTCCAGCTTTATAACAATGTTAGTTGAATATGATGCATTATTACTAGATAACGTAATTGTTGCATTACTAGCTAAGTCTTCAGTTCCTGTTATAAGTAAATATTGTATTTTTTGATTTGTATTTCCATTGTCTGTTATTTGAATAGTTCCATCAGAAGCTGAGTTCCATAATTGATTGTATTCTTCCCAAAATAAACTAGCAGTATCCCAATACACATCAGGTATTCCTGTTGATGGAGATAATGTAGCTGTTACTGTTTCTGCTTCTGCATATATAGGTATTTGTATGTCTTCACCAGAAACATAATAAATTGTAGTGTTGTTCTGTAAAAGCATTGGAGTAGTGTATTCTACACTTCTAGGATTAATACCATCTTCAAAATAACCATATCCATCTATTGCCAAGTAAGTTGAAGTAACTGTGTTTTGTCCTCCAACTTGAATTATTGCTTTATTTTCATCATACATTGTAACAACAGCATCTACCCATTGAGAGTCAGTAGCATAATTGTTGTATTCAGTTTCCATAAAATCTCTTATAAGCTTACTGAGTTCATAGGTCACAAAATTGTTTCCTTCTACTTCGTTCTTTGTAAGAGTATATCTTTTATCTGTAGTAACTCTATCTGTATATTCTCCAGACCATATATATAATTCTAACTTTGCATAAGATAAAGTGTTATTAGTTATTTTCTTATAGAAAGGACTTCGTGTGTTAATTAATGTTGACATTTATTTTATTTTACTTGTTCTTTTAATTGTGCTTCTAAATCTTTTTTATATGCTTCAAATAAATCATTACCCATTTGTTCAGATAAAGAATTATATACAAAGTCAATTATGTTAGTTCCTTTAAAACCATATCTTTCTATCATTCCTCTTGAAGCAATAGACCTTGCAATAACAAAAGCTAATTTTTTCATCTTATAATCATCACTTCCTTTTTTTATTCTGGCATCAGGTCTTATTCCTTTTATCTTTAGCCATCTTTCTATCTTTGTTGAAGAAGGCACAACACCTTTTCTTCTTCCTTCAGATATTTGTTCCATGTAACTATCAGCTAATAATGATAATTCAGAATAGCTATCTGTTGAATTGGTCTTGTATTTAACACTTCTTGATAAATCGCCAGAAGCATAAGTGTCATCACTTTTTAATTGAGACTCAAATTTCTCTTTATAAAGTTTACCATACTTTTGTAATTCAGCTTTTAGGTTACTTACAGCCATTAACAGATGCTTATATCGTTAATCATACTTACTTGAATCTCTATTCCCCATCCAGCTAATTCATTTTCATATCTATCTTTAAATGGAGTAGCAGAAGGTTCTCCTATAATTTGTATCTTGCTATCAAATAAACTTCCTCTTCTTACAGACTGAACAATATCATTTACAACTTGTAGCTGAGTATTATAAATGTCTTGTAGGTTAGTATTACCATAGAATATATCATCATCATACTTTTCTTTATTGTAGTCTACTATGTCTAAACATAAGAGTTGTATAGTAAAGTTAAGAACACTTCTCTCAAAGGTTACATTAGTTATTGTAAGGTGGCTTAGAGGAAATATTGTTGTCTTGTTTAAGTCAACTTCACTAATATCTCCAAAGGTTACAGAGAATACATTAGGATTGTCTCTTAATCTATCTCTTACTTTGTCTAATATGTCGTATACTTGTGTCATTATCTATTTTTATTATAAGCGTTTTTAATCATCTTTTGTTCTAGGTCGTTCTTTTCTTTCTCAAACTCTAACCATATTAAACATTGGTGTAATGAAATCTTTGTGACTTCACTAATTCTTGATACGTCTTTTCCAGCGAGAGCATAAATTGATTGATACCATCCCCATTTCTTTCCAAAGCCTTCTCCGATGTTAAAGTTTGCTTCTGACTTTGCTGAAGGAGTAAAGAGTCCATCGTATATTTGCATAATTTTTTCCCTAAACGATAAAAAAAAACCATAGCACCTAAAGAAACATTAACAGGAGCATCTTTCATTACTTCCCAGTATCTATCTGAGCCATCATAATCTTCAATTAGATACTTACCATTGTTATTATATTTAATAGGTCTGTATAATACAGCCATTGCTTTATGCATAGTATCCCAATCAGAAATAAAGTTTTCTAAATCTACATACTCACCAAATGTCATTTCATCTAAAGAAGGTATCATGCCAAAACTAACTTCAATACCATTAGAACCAGTCATACTAAATTCTTTTATTAGTGGAGTAGGTTCTTCAAAGCATTTACCTATTTGACTTAATACTCCATCAAACATTGTTACAGGTAGATTATAAGATTCCTTTAATGTTAATCCACAGAATATCTGAATACACTTAGAGTTAAGAAAGTTTGCAGCATCTTCATTAGATTCATTCTCCTTCTGTATCTTTAAGTATTCTTGATACTGTCTAAGTTTAATAGCTTCTAGCTTTTGTGGTACCTTTAATTCTAATTCTATTATTGCCATACAATATGATAACTTAAAATATTAATTTTGTACCACGCCTTATTTAGATTCAATATGTATTACCTCATATAGCTGTCTTTGACTTGTATAGGTTGAACAAAAACACTATATTGCAGTTATCTTATTGTAGTTGGAAATCTACATAACAAGTTCCTAAACTTCTGTCACAAGTGTAAGTCAGTTGGTTCAGGTACTCTAAGTCAGCTAAGTGATTGCAATGTTATTCTTTTAATCATCTTTTGTACAGCACCCAAACATTATTCAACCTTACCTGCATATTTCTATTTAATTAAAGATGTTTAGGGGGTGCATACTACAGAAGAGAACTATCTACTGTGTTTAATAGAGTAGGTTGCTATGTTTAATTATATATCTACTAGGTTTATATATAGAAGCACTCTTGCAACGCACCGTTGTAATCTACTTCTACTTGCTACTAAAAATCAGTTTGCTTATAATTTTCTGGGGTGCCTAATAGAATGTTACTTGCAAGAAAAAGGGTACCCCCTACCTCAAAATGGTTTGAATTCATAGAAGAGGGCAACTTACCACCACTAGGTTCATTTTACGTTAATATACAAATAATCTCTGTTAATATTATGTTAAAGTTTTAATGACTTAATATAAGACGTTTTAAGACACTTTAATGTTTAAGTGATATGTTTATATAGGTGATAAGGAGAAGATGGCTTAGAAGGGATAAAATCATCTTTGTTTGTTATATCTGAAATACATAACTTATTTAATTACAAAAGAGTTACAAAAAAAGTCCATAACTTAAAAGCTTAAGTATAGGACATAAAAAAACCCCTAATTAAAGGGGTTTATTAGCATGTTTAAGAAGGTTTAAATATTATCTGCTTAATATCTCATTAATATCATTTTTACACCTCCAAAAATCTTCTCTTGCCTTTTGTGATGCGTGCAGGCTTGCCAATAGTTCAGAGTTTATGTTTTCCAATGAATAGCCCATATCAACGGCAATTTCTATAGACTCAGACAAACTAAAATCATTTTCAGATAGGTATTTCATTGCTCTATTATAATAAATTATATCAATATTAAAAGCTTCATTATTATCTAACTCATTGTATAAATCATCAACATTTTTTATGTCTTCAATATCTGTATCGTATCCAATAAAATCAACAACGTTAAGATTTTCTATCCATAAATTCTCTAATAAATTTAGTTTAGTTTCTGTTTTGTTTTCTGTTTCTGTTTGTGTGTTCATAATGTTTGTTTTTATTTAAAAGTTGTTTTCTATAAATTCTCTTGTTTTGTTTTCATCGCTTATAATATCAGCTATTTTTAAAGGAATATTATTTTGGCCTGAAAAAGTGTTTGTTATTTGTTCAATAACTAAATCAGGATTAATAAAATATTCATTACATATTAATATAAATTTTTGTGTGTTCATAGTATTATTTTAAAAGGTTAAATATTATTAATTCAATAAGGCTTTCACCTATTAACAAAAAGGTTAATGCACATAAAACAAATGTGTACATAAATAGTATTGTAAAAGCTTTGCTTAAGATAATTTTTTGTATTAATGTTTTCATAGTTATTTTATTATTTTAAAGTTGTAAACAGATTTATTATTTACTTTACAATATGTCAATATCTGTACTGCATAAGGTGTAATATCTTGAGTTGGGCAACCTTTAGACTTAAGTAAGTTTTCAAGATATTTTAATTTATTAATTGTTTTCATAGCTTAAATAGTTTTAAATTCTTAGTAAAGATAATCAAACTAATTTAATTAACAAATAATTAACAACACAAATATTAATTTATATTCATTCTAAATAATTAACAAAATTGTTAATAAATAGAGTTTTTTCTCTGAGGGGATTTTATTCTAATAGACTTTTATAAGTTTCTAATGTCTATGTATAAAAACTAGTTAAAAGTGTCTTAAATAGCTTAAAAAGTGCCTTAAATTAAGTGTACACTATTTTAACTAAAGATTAACAAAATAATCTTCTTTAATTGACTAGTTTGCAAAGATGAAGAAGAATGCAAAATCATTATCTAGAATGATTCTAAATAAGAAAATAGAAATCCCCCGAAAACCTACTATGTTTAAGGGGGTACTATGTTTAAGGGGATATAAAAACCTACTATGTTTAATGATGTACTGCGTTTAAATATGCTCTATTGTTACATTAGAATATCCTTTTTCTTCCCACTCAATCTTTTCAATCTCAGCATCTAATAAGTTATTGAAACCATTATAAACACCACCAATCCAAACTCTGTATTTAACTTCCATAATCTTTAATTTATATATTCCCAATTATTATTTTTCATTATCTTAACAGGGTTTCCGTTCCATTTCTTATCAGCTAGAAACCATTGAAAGTCCTTTTGGTATATCTTATCGAATCCTATTGAGTCTAGTAATCCGTTTAATCTTTCTTTTGTGGTGTTAGAAAACCAGCCAGAGTTTGTTATTATTAAACTACTATACTTTTTATATGCTATTAAATTATTATGTAAAAATAGCTTTGTTGTTGGTGTTGTAATATCGCTATAAATTACTCTTGTATTATCTTTATTAAAATTCTCTTTATTATTAAATTTGTTTACTGCTTGTTTTGTTATTTGTCTCATAATTATATGTTTAAATTTTTTGCGTGTTGTCTCCAATAATTAAAAAATATTTCTATTTGTTCAATATCATTTTTAAATTCTTTTTGTTGTCCTCTTGCGTGTATATTTTCAATTAATTCATTTGTGTGATATTCTAACTTTTTTAAATCATCAATTAAATATCTTTGCATGGTTCTTAATCTTTCAATGTCTTCTTTGTGTGTCATAATTTTATTATATTAATTTAATTAAATCTGTTTCTATTTCTTCTTCGTGCTTCTGTAATATCCATTCATCTTCATATTCTTCTAATATGTAAACAGGAATATAATCTCTCTCGTTAAACAATTCTTCCAGAGTCACATTAATTTTGTGGTCTTTTATCAATTCATTACAAAATCTTCTACCGAAATAAACTCTGTCTTCGTGGTCATCAATTAGCCATTCTATAAATCTTTGTTTTTT
>Ga0316204_10010440_pt1 | contig 11963 bp, 11 predicted proteins | sample 6monrhotite_MG_2_FD_205661 | JGI IMG/M metagenome (GOLD analysis project Ga0316204, IMG submission 205661) | Microbial mat bacterial communities from mineral coupon in-situ incubated in ocean water Damariscotta River, Maine, United States -... | ecosystem: Environmental > Aquatic > Marine >...
GAAACCTGTTCAAAGTACTGGGTCTGACCCCGGCCAATATCGCCCCACCACCAGGATTAAATGCATGACGCTGGAAATACTCACCTCTGAGCTGTTGGATACTGTGCACCACGGGTTTTTCACCCGTCGCGGCGGTGCCTCCTCGGGAATTTTTCAGGGGTTAAACTGCGGCGTTGGTTCCAGCGACCAACGTGGGGCGGTGACGCTCAACCGCGCCCGTGTCGCCGAGGCGATGAATGTGGCCCCCACGGCGCTGGTTGGCGTGCATCAAATTCATTCCCCGGATGTGGCCGTCATCACCGGCCCCACCGCAGCGCGCCCCCGCGCCGACGCAATGGTCACAAACACCCCCGGTGTGGCGCTGGGTATTCTGACAGCGGATTGCCAGCCCGTGCTGTTTGCCGACGCAGAGGCCGGGGTCATTGGCGCCGCCCATGCCGGCTGGCGCGGGGCGCTTGACGGGGTGTTGGAGGCAACATTGCAGGCGATGGAGGATCTGGGCGCAGACCGTGCCAAGACCTGCGCGGTCATTGGCCCCTCGATCTCGCAACGCGCCTATGAGGTCGGCCCTGAGTTCTTTGACGATTTTCTGCAAAAAGACCCGGATCATAGCCGTTTCTTTGCCCAGGGCCGGGAGGGGCGTTATCAGTTTGACCTGCCCGGCCTGGGGCTGCACCTGCTGCGCCAGGCGGGCATTGGTCAGGCCGAATGGACACGCCACTGTACCTATAGCAATGCAGAGCTGTTTTACTCCTACCGCCGCACCACCCATGCTGGGGAAGCCGACTACGGAAGGTTAATATCCTGCATCACCCTGTGAGGGCAGATCTGGGCAGTGCTGCGCCATTTCTGCCCAAATCCCCCGGTTTTCCAGCCGGGATTTTCCTAAAAGCGCCAAGAATTTTATATAAAACATAATGACTTGACGCCGCGCATGTCAGACCTGCGTCTGGTGCAGCTCTGCCTGGCGGGCAGTCACACAATTCCACCGATGAGCCACATTCTGGGCGTAATGATTACCGATAAAGGGACCAACAGAGCCGCGACAGCCCGCTCACCCCAGGTAGGAGACGCACAATGAAAGCCAGAGAACGGTTTTTGAAATCGGTAATTTCGACTGCAAAATCAGAGACTACGAAAATGCCCTGGAGCCGAGGAGCGGTCCGTGAGGCGCATCTGGTCCAGCGGCGAACATCGCAAAAAGACCTGCCAGCCGCAGCGCGGTTGAAACGCGCCTAAGCGCGGATTCCTGTGGCCAAAGATCCGCGCAGCCCAAGTCAGACAGTCTCATGGAATTTTATATGAGCCCGCTGCAGCCCCCGGATCCCGCCAAGGCCCTCCGTTTGCGGTGACCCTTTTTTAGTCAATACCCGCCACAGTCTTTACGGAACCAACCTCCAGGTCAGCTCCCTTGCAGCACCTTCTGGGCCGTTGAGACATTACATACAAGGCACTCTCGTGCAGATTTTTACGATGCAAAACACGGCGCACTTCTCTGGCCAGTTTCAGGCCCCCATCCCTGGCCTGCCTCCCCGGCGCCAGGTCTCTCCATTTTCTGCCGATGGAGGGCGCGCGCCCCTGACGTGTTTTGCCAGAAAGGTCTTAAGCCAATGACACTTCCGCATTCCCTGCAACAGGCCGCTGCCAAGGCCGCCGAAAGCAGCGCACTTTTGCAAGATCCCGCCGCGCTGCGCCTGCCCAACAAACCGCAGTTGCGGCGCTATGAGGTCAGCAGCCTGCTGCCCAATGGCGGCATCGCTGAGACCCGCCACATCGCCCCCGCCCTGCCGATCTTTGAGGATGCTTTTTGCGCCTTCACACGGGGCTCTTTGGTAGAAACCACCCAGGGGCCCATTGCGGTTGAAGACCTGCTGCCCGGCGACGAAATCCTCACCCAGGGTGGCGGCAGCCAGCCGCTGATCTGGAAAGGCTCCACCAGTCTGGTTCCCTCGCGCAGTGATGCCAAGGGGCGCTGCCATCGGCTGACCAGTTTCATGCCCGACAGTCTGGGGCTGCAAAAGCCTGCCTCCTGCGTTGTGGCCGGACCGGCGGCACGGCTGCTGCGCATGCCGCCACAGATGCGCGGAACCACCGGCACACCGCTGCTGCTGACCCTGGCAGAAGAATTCCGCGATGGCATGAACATCTTTGAAACCGCGCCCCCCACCGTTGTGGACCTGTTCCACCTTTGTCTGCCAAAACATGCGGTGGTCAAAGTCGGCGGGCTAGAGTTTGAGACCTATCACCCCGGCCCGGAGGCGCTAAAGCTGGTGAGTTATGCGATCAAGACGCTCTACTTCAATCTCTTTAGCCATGTGGATTCGCTGAGCGGATTTGGCCCACTGGCCTACGCGCGGGCAGCCGAAGCAACAGATAGCCCGCTGCGGGGCTAGTGCACGCTCTCGGGGGGATGCCGGCGGAGCCTGTGCTTTGGCGCCCTAAAGCATAAAGCACCACTGCGCCGATACCAGGCTGCGGTCTGGGACCAGGTTGGGGGCTTATCCGCCCTCAGGCTTCTCGTTGCAGGCGCTCTTCCAGCACATCAAAGGGAACACCTGGTTCATCCTTGGCGCCGCGAATAACCAGCGAGGTCTTGACGCTGGCCACATTGGGTGTGGTCAACAGCTCTGAGGTCAGGAAGCTCTGAAAGGTGCTGAGATCTGGCGAGACACATTTCAAAATGAAATCCACCTCCCCGTTCAGCATATGACATTCGCGCACCAGCGGCCAGCTGCGGCACTGTTCCTCAAAGGCGGAAAGCTCTGCTTCGGCCTGGCTTTCCAGCCCGACCATGGCAAAAACCTGCACCTCAAAGCCCAGCTCCCGGGCGTTGACCTCTGCGTGGTAGCCGCCTATCAGGCCAGCCTCTTCCAGCGCACGGACGCGGCGCAGACAGGGCGGGGCCGAAATGCCGACCCGCTTGGCCAGTTCGACATTGGTCATGCGCCCATCGGCCTGCAATTCCGAGAGTATCTTGCGATCAATCGGATCAAGACGGGTTGTGACCATGTGTAAAGCTCCTGTCGATTTTCGTTTCTTATAGCACCGCCGCAGGGCCACGCAATATTATTTCACAGAGGCGACCTAATCTTTGCAACAGCCAGATACAAGCGCCAATAAGGGCGGCAAACTGGACGGCGCCAAAATCGCAAAAGCGTGATCCCTGCGGGCTCCTGCCGTGCCCCTGGCGCGTCATCAGGGGTTTAAGAGCCGCAGCCCTGCCGCTATATGCAATGGCGACGGTGGCCGCAGCCACCACTTACAGCATCATGTGCAGCCTAGCTTGCAAATTTGGGGATACGAGATGAGCGACACGCGTCACACCAAGGTTCTGATCATTGGCTCCGGCCCGGCAGGCTATACCGCCGGCGTCTATGCGTCCCGCGCCATGCTGGAGCCGGTTCTGGTTCAGGGCATCGAGCCCGGCGGCCAGCTGACCACCACCACCGAGGTGGAAAACTGGCCCGGTGATAGTGAGGTGCAAGGGCCTGATTTGATGATCCGTATGCAGGACCACGCAAAGGCCATGGGCTGCGACATCATTGGCGACATCATTACTTCGCTGGACACCTCCCAGCGCCCCTTTGTGGCCAAAGGCGATAGCGGCACCACCTATACCGCTGATGCGGTGATCCTGGCCACCGGCGCCCGTGCCAAATGGCTGGGGCTGGAAACCGAAGAAAAATTCAAAGGCTTTGGCGTCTCGGCCTGCGCCACCTGCGACGGGTTCTTCTATCGCGGTCAGGAGATCGTGGTCATCGGCGGCGGCAACACCGCCGTTGAAGAAGCGCTGTTTTTGACCAACTTTGCCTCCAAGGTCACCCTGGTGCACCGCCGCGACGAGCTGCGCTCGGAAAAGATCCTGCAGGACCGCCTGTTCAAGAACCAAAAGATCGAGCCCCTGTGGTTCCATCAGTTGGAAGAAGTCTATGGCACCGACAGCCCCCTGGGGGTCGAGGGCATCAAGGTCAAAAACGTAAAGACGGGTGAGATCACCGATATTCCCTGCAAGGGCGTCTTTGTGGCCATCGGCCACGCCCCGGCCAATGAGCTGGTGAAAGACACCCTGGAGCTGCACAATGGCGGCTATGTCTCGGTTAAACCCGGCACCACCGAAACCTCGGTGCCCGGTGTCTTTGCCGCCGGTGATCTGACCGATCACAAATACCGCCAGGCGGTGACCTCAGCCGGTATGGGCTGCATGGCGGCGCTGGATGCGGAACGGTTCCTGGCCGAACAGGAAGACTAAACCCAATCCCCCAGTGAAGCCTGCGACAGGCCGGGGGATACGATACAGCTGCGCGTTTGCTGGTCGACCAATAGCTTTTTGGTCGACCAGACCATCAGACTGCGGGACCGGTCTGCCCTGCCCCTTTTGCAGACTGCCAAAATACCTTGACCTGCCCAGGGAGTTCCAACACCTTGACGTGGTGCAATTGAAGGGGCCGTTCGCGTGACACATGTACTCTGGCGTGGGGATCTCATTCAACGCAGCCGCACGGTGAGCGGTGTGTTTCTGCTCACCTATGCCTTCCTGCATTTCCTGAATATTGCCGCCGGGCTGGTCTCTGCTGATTTCATGTTTCAGGTGCAGGAATTCCGTCGCCTGCTCACCGGCCACCCACCTGGCCAGATGCTGTTGTTTTTCGCGCTTTTCACGCATTTCTCCCTGGCCCTGTGGCAGGTTGCCAGCCGCAGAACCCTACGGATGAGCCCGGCACAAGCACTGCAGCTGATCCTGGGGCTTTTGATCCCTCTGCAATTGATCCAGCACCTGATCTTCACCAGCTATGCATCCAGCGCCTATGGGCTAGATGACGACATGCCCTCGATCATACTATTGATGTGGAATTCCCCAGAGATCTGGCAACAGTATCTGCTGCTGCTGGTGGTCTGGGTGCATGGCTGCATTGGGCTGCATATGTGGCTGCGGATCACCGACTGGTGGTCCCGGCTGTTGCCCTACATGATCGGCCTGGCCGTTCTTGTGCCCTCTCTTGCCCTGGCCGGACTGCTGACCGAAGGCCGTCGCATCTGGTCAGTCTTTATCCGCCCCGGCAATGCCTCGGTGATCCGCGACAGCTTTAACTGGCCGAATAACACGGCTTTTGCCCGCCTATATGAGATCTATGATTTTGCCTTTTGGCTGTTCATTGCCCTGCTCAGCGCGGCTGTGCTGATCTTTTATCTGCGCCGCTTTATCCGCAAACGGAAGTCCCTGCAGATCCGCTATGAAAATGGCACCCAGATCACCATCGAACACGGGCTTACCCTGCTGGAGATTTCGCAGCTCAACGGCTTGCCGCATACCTCGCTTTGTGGTGGCAAGGGGCGCTGCACCACTTGCCGGATCGAAGTGACCAAGGGGCTGGAAAACCTCGCCCCGCCCAGCAGCGCCGAGGCGCGGACGCTGAAAGCGATCAAAGCCCGCGATAATGTGCGGCTGGCCTGCCAGATCAGGCCAACTGCCTCGCTGTCGATCCAGCGCGTCTACCAGGCAAAAGGACGCCGTCAGGTCCATTCAGCCCAGGGCGTGGAAAAAACCATCGCGGTCCTGTTTTTAGATATTCGCGGCTTTACCGCACGCTCGGCCGGGTTGCTGCCCTATGACATTGTCTTTCTGCTGAACCGCTTCTTTGATGCTATTGTCCCTGAAATCACCATGGCCGGGGGCACCGTTGACAAATACATGGGCGATGGGCTGTTGGCCCTGTTTGAAATGAACAGCCCGGAACAGTCGGCGCAAGCAGGTATCACTGCCGCGGGAAACATTGGCGTCGCATTGGCCCGCTTTAACATGATGCTGGCCTCCGAGGGCGAAGACCCGGTGCGTATCGGCATGGGGCTACATACCGGAACCGTTGTTTTGGGGGAAATTGGCACCACCGACAATGCCCCCCGCACGCTGATCGGCTCCGCAGTAAATGCCGCCAGTCGACTGGAGGCCAAAACCAAGGAGCTGGGGGTCGAGCTGCTGATCTCGGACTCTGTGGTGCAGGCGGCAGGCATGGTCGCGCCACAAGCGATGTTGCAGGATTTTTCCCTGCGCGGCGTCGACCATCCCGTCCGCGCCCTGCCGGTTGCCCAGGCCTCCACCCTGGAACAACTGCTGTCTCCCCTCACAGATCCAGAGGCGACCACATTTGCTGTCGCAACCGACGAGGGGCACTGACCTTCGCCTCCCCGCCCTTACGTTGCCCTCTGCCCTTGCGTTGGCCTGTGCCCTTGCGTTGCCCTGCCCCAACACCAAAGCTGCAAACAGGCGAACCTCATCGTTCCTAAGTTTTGCACCAGTGCAGGCCTGCGTCCCCCCTCCGGGGAGCCCGCTGGAACAGCGTTCCCGCAACACCGGACAAATCAAACCAGACTGCGTTGCAGCCCTGCGACGCTGGCCTTTTGCACAGATTTTTGGCATTTTCCCCCTTTGCGCCTGCAGCAATTTATGCGATGCGTTCACGCGTGAACATACATTGATCAAGATACTATGACTGCAGCCGACTCAAATCCTACCCCAGATGAAGAAGACCTGCTCTTCCGACTCCTGCGCCAGCTGGACCTGGCACCGGAGGCCTCGCAGCGCGCGACGGCTTCGGCTTTGGGTATGTCCCTGGGCGGGCTGAACACCCAGCTGCGCGCGGCTGCGGATGCCGGGCTGATCGCAATCAGCGACCGCCCCGGCCCGGACAAGCGGCAGCGCTATACCTACACATTGACCAGGGCTGGCGCCTCCGAGAAACGTCGCCTCACCGATCAATTCCTCTCCCGCAAGCTCGCTGAATACAACGCGCTTTATGCGGAACTCACGGGCGCCGCCAGCGGCTTGCCTCCCATTAAACACAGGACTCATCCAATGCAGAACAATCTGGCTCCTATCCCCGAGCTCTATGTCTCTTATGACTCTGCTCAAAAGCTGAAAATCGACGCAGGCCAACTGAAAAGCCACGACCTGACACCGCGCCAGATCTGCGATCTTGAGCTTCTGATGAATGGCGGCTTCAACCCGCTCAAGGGCTTCCTGACCGAGGATGACTACAACGGCGTTGTGGAAAACATGCGGCTGGCCGATGGGTCGCTCTGGCCGATGCCGATCAACCTGGATGTCTCCGAAGAGTTTGCCGAAACCCTGGAAGTGGGCGAAGACATCGCCCTGCGCGACCAGGAAGGCGTGATCCTCGCCACCATGACCGTCACCGACCGCTGGACGCCAAACAAGGCCCGCGAGGCCGAAATGGTCTTTGGCGCCGACGATGACGCGCATCCTGCCGTCAACTACCTGCACAACCAGGCTGGCAGCATCTATCTGGGCGGCCCTGTCACCGGCATCCAGCAGCCGGTGCACTATGATTTCCGCGCCCGCCGCGACACCCCAAATGAACTGCGCGCCTATTTCCGCAAAGTCGGCTGGCGCAAAGTTGTCGCCTTCCAGACCCGCAACCCGCTGCACCGTGCCCACCAGGAGCTGACCTTCCGCGCCGCCCGCGAAGCCCAGGCCAACCTGCTGATCCACCCGGTTGTTGGCATGACCAAACCCGGCGACGTTGATCACTTTACCCGCGTGCGCTGCTACGAGGCCGTTCTGGACAAATACCCAGCCTCCACCACCTCCATGAGCCTGTTGAACCTGGCCATGCGTATGGCCGGCCCACGGGAAGCCGTCTGGCACGGGCTGATCCGTAAAAACCACGGCTGCACCCATTTCATCGTTGGTCGCGACCACGCCGGACCCGGCAAAAACTCTGCCGGCGAAGATTTCTACGGCCCCTATGACGCCCAGGACCTGTTCCGCACCCATCAAGAAGAAATGGGCATCGAAATGGTCGACTTCAAACATATGGTGTGGGTATCGGAGCGCGCACAATATGAGGCCATCGACGAGATCGAAGACAAGGATAATGTGACCATCCTCAACATCTCGGGCACCGAGCTGCGCCGCCGTCTGGCCGAAGGTCTGGAAATCCCCGAGTGGTTCTCCTTCCCCGAGGTGGTCAAAGAACTGCGCCGCACCAAGCCACCGCGCTCCAAGCAGGGCTTCACCGTTTTCCTGACCGGGTTGTCTGGGTCGGGTAAATCCACCATTGCCAACGCGCTGATGGTCAAGCTGATGGAAATGGGCGGTCGTCCGGTGACCCTGCTGGATGGGGATATCGTGCGTAAAAACCTCAGCTCCGAGCTGGGCTTCTCCAAAGAGCACCGCGATCTCAACATCCGCCGCATCGGTTATGTCGCGTCGGAAATCACCAAGAACGGCGGTATCGCCATCTGTGCGCCCATTGCCCCCTATGCAACCACCCGCCGCGCCGTGCGCGAAGACGTGGAAGCCTTTGGCGCCTTTGTTGAAGTCCATGTCGCCACCTCGCTGGAAGAATGCGAGCGCCGCGATCGCAAGGGTCTGTATAAACTGGCCCGCGAAGGCAAGATCAAAGAGTTCACCGGGATCTCCGACCCCTATGATGTGCCAGTCAGCCCAGAGCTGAGCGTGGAAACCGAAAATGTTGATGTGGACAACTGCGCCCATCAGGTTCTGCTCAAGCTGGAAAACATGGGGCTGATCGCGGGCTAAGCCGCCTGCCCGAACTGCCAACCCGAGCAGCCTGGGCAATCGCCCTGAACAGATAAACGGCCCGTCCTTCCCAAGGACGGGCCGTTTATTTATCAGTCTCAGTCTCACCGTGGTTTTCCGCGATTACGGCGCGCCCCGGCGGACCTGAGTAAACTTCAGTTAATTGCGAAAGCCCTGCCTGAAACAGACCGCAGCTACAGACTGTCACGCAGGGCACGGGCGGCGCGCAACGACAGGTCGCCATAGTCTGCTGCGGCCTGTTTCAGGCGCCGCAAAGCAGGCAATCGCCGGGCATAGTCCTCTGGGCCGATCTGCTGAAACGCAGCCTCGAACTCTGCTTGGTTGCGGCAAAGAATGATTCCCTCGCCCTCAAAGAAATCACTGATATTCGGACAGCCCCAATACAGCGGCACCGTCTCACAAAGGATCGCATCAATCAGTTTTTCCGTGAAGCAGTTTTGCTCGCGCACATTTTCGATCACCACGGAATAGCGATAAGGTGCCAGCCCTTCCGATTTATCCTCAAAGGCCTTGTAGCCACGGCCCAGGATCTCCGCCTCGGGCATCTGCGCCTGCAGGTAGGCCACAATCTGATGGCGCAGCTTATGGCCAGGGTGATCATTCTTGGCCGAAGCGATCAGCGACAGCTCCTTGGTTTTGGCGATCTGCAGCTCTTGCCACTCTGGCACCCAGGTGGTGCCAAAGGGAAGCATCAGCCCATTTGGCAACCGCGCCAAGAGCTGGGGGTCATAGGTAAAGACACGGAAAAAGCGCCGCGCACTCAGCCGCAATATGCGGTGGTGATCCGCAGACATGATCTTGGGTTCTGCCACAATCATCGAAATCCGCGCCGGGCAGCAACGATGCGACTGGATATGCATCGCCCGCTTGGCAAAGACGATCAGGTGATCCTGCGGCGCCATGTGTTTGACCTGTTTTCCAACCAGCCGATCAGGGCAGCCCAAAGGCCATTCCATCTCGCTGAGCGGGCGTTCGGCTAGGGCTTTGCCCAGTTTGCCGCCATAGGGCATCACTGCAATCGCGGGCGGCGCGACATGCGCTGTCTCTGGGCCTGTCATAGTCATCGGTTCCCGTCAGTTCAGGATCTGAGATCAGGTTTGATCCGGCAGGTCAACAGAGCCGCGCATCAAAACAAAGCCGGTGCCGGACACCTTTATGCCCTGCAAGGCGTCACAAGGGCCCAGCCGGGTGACCCGCGCCATGCCCGGTCGCCCCATGCCGTGGCCCTGTTCCGCGACAAAACTGTCCTGTTGCATAAGGCCATTGCGCCACAGATAGGCCGCCATCGCCCCGGTGGCAGAGCCGGTAAAGGGATCTTCGGGCGGGCTGGGCGGCGCCATCAACAGCCGCGAATAGGTATCCCCCAGCTCGGTTGCCCCCTGCAGGGTCACCAGAAACGGCTCCATCATATCAATGCCATCCGCCCCCAGCGCCTGGCCCAGCCTGACCAGCGCCGGAAGATCAAGCTGCGCCTGCGCCAAGGCGGTCTGATCTTTGAGCACGGTAATACAGAAGGGCAATCCGGTTGATACCTTTTGCGGCGCGCCCAAAATCGCCTCAACCGGCAATGAAATTGCCGCTGCCACCAGGGCGGGATCGGGTTTTGGCCCGAACTCTGGCGCAATCTGGGTCATTTCAATCTGATCGCCTGCAATGGTCACCGGCACGATGCCGGCGCCAGTCTCCAGCCGGATCTGACCCTCGCCAACCAGTCCACGGTCGCGCATCGCGGCCACGGTGGCAATTGTGGGGTGACCCGCAAAGGGGATCTCGCGGCTGGCCAGAAAATAGCGCACCCGAATGTCGGCCAGATCAGAAGGTCCAGTAAATGTACATTCAACCAAAGACGTTTCACGCACGTAGGCGGTGCAGGTCTCCACTGGCAAATGGGCGCCACCATGTACAACAGCGCAGCCATTGCCGCCAAAGGCCCGGTCCGAAAAGGCATCGACCCAGTCAAAATCAAATCTGCTCATCGAGCCGCCCCTATCTGCTTGATTCATTTGCGGGAAGCCTAGCCAAGATTGGGCTGAGGTTAAACCTCCCGCAAGAGCCAAGCCAATCGCCCGGGATCAGCTCAATTCAGGCATGACAGTCGCGATCTGCGCCTTAGTGCACCGCAACCGGCGAGAAATCGTTTTGCCGGGCCAGAACAAAGGCCAGCTTGCGGTCGGTCACCACGGCGAGCTGTTCACCTTCGGCATCATGCACCGCATAAAGCTGTTCGCGCCCTTCGGCACTGGCCTGCATGTCTTTTGGCAGATCACCAACGGCAACCGTTTTTACATAGACAATGCGCGCGCCAGACGCGTCGGAAGTAGAGTTGTCAAACGGAGTATGCATGTTTCTTAACCCTTCTTGATATTGATTGTCTGAACCACGGTTTCCGGACGCGATCGCGTAAGATCCACGTGCAAAAGCCCGTTTTCCATCACAGCCTCGCCAACGTCGACCCCATCGGCCAGCACAAACATGCGCTGAAACTGCCGGGCAGCGATTCCACGGTGCAGGAAGACCCGCCCGTCACTGTCTTCGCCCTGACGGCCCCGGATCACCAACTGGCGATCCTCAACTGTTATGGCCAGGTCCTGCTCGGCAAAACCAGCCACCGCGAGGGTGATGCGATAAGAAAAGTCGGAAGTTTGTTCAATGTTGTAAGGCGGATAGCCTTCGTTACCGGATTTGGCTGAGCGTTCCAGAAGGCGTTCCAACTGCTCAAACCCCAGCATATGCGGGTAAGACCCCAGAGTGAGTTTCGACACGTGTATCGTCCTTTTGCTTCAAAGCGACGTTAATCAGCAGTCCCATGGCGGCAACTGCTTGCATAGAATATGGTAAGTTCTCTCGAATTCTCAAGACTATGGCGACAAGGTCTAGCGGAAAAGACGTTAAAGAAGTATCTTGCCCCTACCCGAGCCCTTCTGTATTTTGAGTCGCCAATGAATGAATCAGCCGATATTTCCATGAAAACCGATGAGGTTCTCAAAGTGGAGCTGGAAGTGTTTCGCAGGCAGCACCGGGATCTGGACGAGGCAATCACCGCCCTGCAAGAGCGCGGCACCAGCGATCAGCTGACGATACGGCGGCTGAAAAAGCAAAAGCTGGGGCTGAAGGATAAAATTTCCCAAATCGAAGACCGGCTGACCCCTGATATTATTGCCTAACCCTCCCCCGTACTATCGCGATACCCCGCCTGATTGGCCCCGCCAAGCCAGCTCTCCCGCGCGGCGGCAGTGGTGGCAAAGCCACCCCACACGCCCCTTGGGCCCGGCAGCGCGCTGCTTTGGCGCGATTCATCGCGCCGCACCGCGCAACGCGCGGTGCCATGCCCAACCGGGCATATGGCAGCTTGCTGCCATTTTGCCTGGGCGGGAGCCCCCCC
>Ga0316204_10010441_pt1 | contig 11962 bp, 8 predicted proteins | sample 6monrhotite_MG_2_FD_205661 | JGI IMG/M metagenome (GOLD analysis project Ga0316204, IMG submission 205661) | Microbial mat bacterial communities from mineral coupon in-situ incubated in ocean water Damariscotta River, Maine, United States -... | ecosystem: Environmental > Aquatic > Marine >...
GCTCCTCGTCGTCGAACCAGATCGCACCGGTCGCCGCCAGCTCCTCGTCCGGCGAAGGGGTCGGCGAAGCCGCCTCGGGCTCCTCGTCGTCGAACCAGACCGCACCGGTCGCCGCAAGCTCCTCGTCCGGCGAAGGGGTCGGCGAAGCCGCCTCGGGCTCCTCGTCGTCGAACCAGATCGCACCCGTCGCCGCCAGCTCCTCGTCCGGCGAAGGGGTCGGCGAAGCCGCCTCGGGCTCTTCGTCGTCGAACCAGGTCGAGGCAAGCTCGTCCTCTGGCGCCGGCTCCTCGTCGTCGAACCAAACGGCCTGGCCAGGGGGTAGGGGCTCCTTCAACCACTCCGGGTTCGCTGCCGGTGCTTCGACCTCCTGAGCCGGCGCAGCCGGGGACCACAGTCGCCCAACGGCGCCCTCGACGTCATCCACGAACGGCGGGCGCACCACGACCTCGTGGGCGCACCCGGGGGGGCCCGCATCGAGGTCCTCTTCCGGGTCGACGAATCTTAGGAGACGAAGATGGGGATGCTCGTCCGCCACCCAGCGCAGGTCGGCGTCGCTGCCTCCGAACACCAGGACATCGGCCGCCGAGAGCACCGGGTCGAGTAGCCCCTGCACCTCCATCGCGGACGAATAGGCCGCCTCCACGATCATGGCGTCGTTGAGGTCGAGACCCATCATCACAACCACAGGTGCCTTCATCCCTCAGCCCTCCCTTGTCCTCCCATCGGCCCTCATAGCGGCCGTTCAACCCCTCCAGTTTCATTTCGCCAAATCCACCACCCGCAGCGAGACGGCGAGCCTCCCCGTCGCACACCGCTCATCCCGTGGCGAACGGTGTATGAGACCCCATGTGGATCGGATTCCTCCTCGCAGCGTGCCAGACGCCTCTTCCTTCCGTGGACGCCACGTTCGCGACGGCCGACGAGCCCCCCAGCGGGCCGGTCGTCACCTTCGACGATGGCACCCGCCTGCTGGCCAGCACCGTGTCCGCCGCCTCCGAGCCGGGCGAGCCCCTGGAGCTGTCGGCGACCATCGCCCCCGGCGACGCCCCCGGGGGCCTGGCGTTCGAGGCCACCCTCTGGCGCGCCGGAGACACCCGCCCTGCCGCCGAGTGGAGCATCGCACCCCCAGCGACCTGGGCAGGAGACGCGGTGCGCGTCGAGCTCAGCCCGACCCTACCCGACGACGCCCGCCCCGGCCCCTACTGGGTCCAGTGGCAACTCCGTCGCGACGGGAAGGTGGTGGAGGCAGCGCCCTTCGGCCACGGACGCGTCGCCCTAGGGGTGACCCGGGTCGGCGGGAAGGCACCTCGTGCCTGGCCCGAGCAACCCGCGAAGGGGCCCACCCTGGCCGTGAGCGGCGACGTCAACCTGGGCCGCCGCATGCACACCGTGTTCGAGCGGAAGGGGGCACGGGCCCCCCTGGCCGCAGGGGTGAAGGCCCTCGCCGAGGCAGACCTGGCCTATGTGAACCTCGAGTGCGCCGTAGGCGTCGGGGGCACCCAGGGGGTGGACAAGGGCGAGCTCACGCCGTTCTACTACCGGGCCCGACCGGAGACCTTGGCCATGCTCACCACCGCGGGGGTCGACGTGGTGGGGGTCGCCAACAACCACGCCGGCGACTACGGCTTGGAGCTCCTCGCCGCCGAGGACGCGCTCCTCGCTGACGTGGGGATCAGTATGACCGGCGCGGGCCCGAACGCCGTGGAGGCCTGTGCGCCGGTGTACCGCCAGGCCGGCGACCTCACCGTGGCGTTCTTCGCCGTCGACACCACGATGCCCCACTTCGCCGCGGGCGACGCGCCCGGCACCTGCTACGCCGACATCACCACCCCGGGCGGGATGACTCGCCGCGTCGGCTCTACCATCCGCGAGGCGCGCCAGGTCGCCGACCTGGTGTTCGTCGGGGTCCACTGGGGCAACAACCGCAAGCCCCGCCCCACGGCAGAGGCCCGGCGCGCAGGCCACGAGCTCATCGAGGCGGGGGCCGACGGGGTCCTCGGAAGCAGCGCCCACAGCCTGCAGGGCATCGAGATCCACCGCGGTCGCCCCATCCTGTTCGACACGGGGAACCTCCTCTTCGACTCCATCGATACCGGCGAGACCACCCGAGGAGGGGTCTTCGAGCTCAGCCTCGAGCCCGGGGGGGTGAGCCGGGTGGCCGTCACCCCCCTCGACGTCGGCTACGGCCGGACGACGGTGGCCAGGGGCAACTCGGCGGCCCGCTCGCTGCTCCGCCTACGGGACCTCTCGGCGGAGCTCGGGACCGCCGCCCGCTTCGACGACGAGCAGCTGGTTGTCGACCTTCCAGCCCCCCCTCCCCGGCCGCGCCCCTCGGCCCCGGCACCGGAGGACGACGTGGGGAGCGCCATCCCCACCCCTGCTGCCGAGCCCCCGCCCGGCTGCCTCGTCGATGCGGTCCCCGAGGACGCCGCCATCCCCCCGACCCCTGCCGACGGCATGGTGTTGCTCGGGGTCCGCCTCGAGACCGAGGAGCTCTCGGACCGACGGGGGGTGTGGCTGGAGAGCTGGTGGACGGCCGCCGAAGGCACCCCGAGGGACCGGATGATCACGGCCCGCGTCCAGTTCGAGCGCCCCTCCCAGAAGACCTTGTGGGGAGCCGACCACGAGCCCTGCGACTGGGGCTGGCCCGCGTCCCGCTGGGTCCCCGGGGCCATCTACCGGGACCGCTACCTGCTGCGGCCGCGGCCCACCTTCCCCGACGGACGCTACGAGGTGACCCTGGGCGACGTGCCCGTGGGCCACATCGACGTGAACACGTCGAGCCGCCAGGAGCGGTGATCGAGGACCTCGCGGCTCCGGGTGGCATGATGAGCCTGCCCAGGAGCGCCCGATGCCCACCGAACCCACCCGACGCTCGTGGATCCACGAGCCCGGGGACGACGAGACCCCCGAGCTCGAGCGCATCACCCGGGGCTACCGCAAGCAGGGCCGCCGCTCCCCTTCCGTGATCGCCGTGATGAAGTGTGCCCCTTCCACCCTGAAGAGCGTGCTGCGCCTCAACGAGGCCGTCACCTTCGGAGGCAGCGAGCTGGGCCGCGACCGAGAGGAGCTCATCGCCAGCACCACCTCGGCCCTCAACGAGTGCTTCTATTGAACGGTGGCCCACGCGGGGTTCCTGCGTGACCACCACTCCGGCCCGACCTCCGATGTCGTCACCCTCGTGCGGGGCCTGCTCGACGCCGGCGACGAGGCCGCCGAGCGCTCCCTCGCCGGGGCGGTCGCCCACGTCCACGACACCCTCGACACCCTGCTCGTGCGGGCCCCATCCTTCGCGGAGCACCGGGCGCTGATCCGCTTCGTCACCCGCCTCACCCTCGCCCCCCGCCAGTCCCGGGAGGCCAACATCCAGGAGCTGCGCGCCGCCGGCTACTCGGACCGCGAAGTCCACGACGTGGTGAACGTGGCGTGCTGCTTCGCCTACATGAACCGCCTCGCCGACGGCCTCGGGGTGACCGACCCGGGCTCGGCCGACGGCCCATGGGCCCTGGAGCTCATGGGGGCCGAGCGCTGCGCGGCCCACAGGGCTTGGGCCGCAGGAACGAGCGCACGTTCATGACCCTGATCGCTGCCAACATCAGCGGCATCGGGCCCACCGAGCTTCTCTGCCTGGGTATGGGAATCGCCGTTGTGATACTCGGATGCCTCGGAGCTTTGGCGCTGACCTTGGCCCTCTGGTTCCTCGGAAGCCGGGGCAACTAGCTACTCCGCAGCCTGCCCACAGGTCTTCTTCAGCGCCTCGAGCTCCGCCTTCATCACATCGAGCTGCTGCTGCTGCTGCTGGATGGCCGCGACGGCCAGGCTCGTGTAGCCGTACAGGTCGACATGCTCTCCGTCGGGACGCACGGCGGCACTGCCCGGCACGTCGTCGATGATGAAGCCGAGGTGGGTCGTCCCATCGGCCAGCGGCGCCTTGTACTGCCAGGTGGCGAGCTTCATGTTCAGCAGCTCCTCGCTCGCCCGGGCTCGCTGGGCCGGGGTGAGGTACTCGATGCCCTCCTTGTGCTCGGCCTTGGAGATGGGGCAGCCACCGGGCTGCATCGTGGGGTCCTCCGTGGCGCACACCACCATGGCATTGCAGCCATCCACGGGGTCGCAGACGGATCCGATGAGGCCGTCGGCGCAGGCGGGGCCTGCTGTGATGCCCACGTCAGAGCAGAGAGGCACCCCGGGGGTGGGGCCCGAGTAGCCCGAGCAGACGGGGTCCCCGCAGGTGTAGAACCACTGGGCACGCTGGCTGTAGATGCCGGTGTCCCCGGTCTGCGTGTCGGTGTCCGTGTCGGTGTCGGTGTCGGTGTCGGTGTCGGTGTCGGTGTCCGTGTCGGTGTCGGTGTCCGTGTCGGTGTCGGTGTCGGTGTCGGTGTCGGTGTCGGTGTCGGTGTCCGTGTCCGTGTCCGTGTCCGTGTCCGTGTCCGACGCATCCGTGGGTGTCTCGGTCGTGGTGTCGTCGTTCTTGTCGCCGCTGCAGCCTGCCCACAGGGCGATGGCGAGCAGCATGGGGAAGACCGATTGAGCGTGTCGCATGAACACTCCGGCGCGTGGAAGGTGCAGGATCAACGTAGCTGGGCAGGCACCCAGGCGCCCTGCTCGAAGCAGCCAACGTCGGACTCCGTTTACAGCCCGCGGCCATGTCTCACCTTCAGACCGAACCCTCGACGTCCGGGGCGAGGGCCCCGCGGCCCACGACCCTCGCCACGACGCCGCCGGTTGCTGTCCCACCCGTCCATCCGTGCCGTGCGCACGCTCGGCACCCGTGCATCCGCGCTCCGCCGTCCTCTCAGGGACGACGGCGTGCGGCAAGGCCCTCGTGCACCCCCAGGAGACCGCCATGCGTCCATTGTTCACCGGTTCCGCCCTCGTCGCCCTCGCACTGGGCTTGGGCGCCTGCCAGCCCTCCACGGTCGACCTCGTGCAGCCCGGTGCAGTCGCCAAGACCACCTTCGACGGGGAGTGGTTCTGGCTCGACTCCGTGGCCGAGGTCCCCTACGGCTCCGCGGCCACCTTCACCGGGGCCCAGCGAGACCTGGAGCGGCTCCGGTGGCGGGTCGAGGAAGAGCTGCTCATCGGCTACCGAAGCTACGAGAACGTGGACGGCACCTCGGCCCCCGACCCGGTCAGCACCACCGACGAGGTGGGCCCCCCCATCGTCGCCTACCGGATCGAGAAGCACTTCGACATCCGCCGGGCCTACGACCGTCGGACCGGCGAGGAGTCCAACGTCGTCCAGGAAGACATGGAGCGCGCCTGGTACGAGCGCGAGTACATGCGGGTCGACTGGACCACCAACGTCGCCGACGCCGCGTGGACCTACGCGGGGGTCGATCTGCAGGTCCTCGACTTCGGCACCGAGAACCCCTCCGAGCTCGCCGCCCCCCAGCTCGACGACACCGATGGGGATGGCATCATCGACAGCGTGCTGCTCACCACCAAGGTGCTGGCCCAGCCCGACAGCTACTTCTTCCCCGGCTACGGCAACGTGCCCGTGTGCCTGTTCTTCGGCCGCGCCATGTTCGAGTGCGCAGCGTCCGAGGTCACCATCCGCAGCAGCTTCATGAAGGTGGACGACAGCGCTCCCTACCAGGGCCTCGCCTACAACGACCACTGGATGGAGACCTACGGCTTCTTCGCCACCGAACGCATGGCCTACGACCGTGGCCAGGGACTGCTCGAGGCCGAGCGGACCTTCTGGGCCAACCGCCACGATCTGTTCGCCAACAGCTTCGAGACCGACCCCAGCGGCGACGCGCGCTGCGTGGCGACCCTCGGGCCCAGCGCCGGCGACGAGCGCACCTGCACCACGTTCCGCGCCGAGGACGGCCCGCAGCCCGTCCCACTGGACCCCCGCGAGCGCGAACTCGTGCCCATCGTCTACCACGCCGGCCCCGACTTCCCGGCGGCGTACGTCGACGCCATGGCGGAGGTTGCAGCAGAGTGGAACGAGCCCCTGCAGGACACCGTGGGCGACCTGCGCTTCTGGGCCTGCATCGACGATGGCGGATCCGAGGGCGACTGCGATGCCGAGCGCATCGTGGACGAAGACCTGTTCGTGTTCTGCCCCAACAACCCGTCCCAGGCCAGTGACCCCGCGGTGTGCAGCACCGACCACACCGGGGCGAACCGCGTGCCCGACGGCGTGCCCGACCTCGCCCTGCCCGGCGACCTCCGCTACTCCTTCGTGCACCTGGTCGACCAGCCCCAGCTCACCAGCCCCTACGGCTACGGCCCCAGCGCCGCCGACCCGGTCGGCAGCCGCCTCACCCTCCTCGACGGCACCCAGCTGGAGCTCGGCGCCGGCGAGATCGTGAGCGCCAACGCCTACCTGTACAGCTCCGTGCTGGACCGGGTCGCCACCCAGACCGCCGATCTGGTGCAGCTCATCAACGGCGACATCGACCCCGAAGACTTCATCACCGGCGAGCACGTCGGCGCCTTCACCGAGGCCCTGGTCGAGGGAGACAGCACCGCCTTCGGCACCACCGCGGGCATCCCGTCCACATGGACCGAAGAGCTGGTCGAGGCCCGCTCCAACAAGATCAGCAACGGCTTCTCGCCCCTGCTGCGGGCCCACGGCGCCACGGTGAGCGTCCAGTCGGACCCTCGCGCCACCATCGAGGCCGTGCACCAGGCCACCGACCGCATCCAGCGGGACGCCCTGATGGGCGGCCCCGCCGACGGCCTGGCCCGCTTCGAAGCCATGGCCTCGAGCCCCTACGCCGACCAACTGTGGAGCGACGAGGTCATCGGTGCGATGGGCTTCGACCCCAGCAGCAGCCCCGATCTCTCCTCCCGGAGCCCTCTGGATCTGGTGCACCCCATGCGCCAGGCGGAGCTCGAGCAGGGCCGCATCGTGGCCGGCCAGCACGCCGTCGACCTCGACGAGGACCTGTTCACCGAGCCCTCGCTGCTGGGTCGCGCCAAGCAGTACGCCAAGCAGGGGCTCGACCGCGACGCCATCATCGCCGACGTGAAGCAGAACGCCTTCAAGGAAGTCGTGCTCCACGAGGTCGGCCACACCTTCGGCCTGCGCCACAACTTCGCTGGCAGCTTCGACGCCTTCAACTTCCCCGACGAATACTGGGCGCTGCGGGACGACGGCAGCATGGCCCCTCGCCACGTCGACCCCGAGACCGACGCCGAGATCGACGGAGGCATCCGGGAGCTCGCGTACGCCAGCATCATGGACTACGGCGGCGGCTCCACCACCGGCTGGCACGGCCTCGGCAAGTACGACAAAGCGGCCGTCAAGTTCGGCTACGGCCAGATGGTCGAGGTGCTGGACGACGTGAAGCGTCGGGCTTTCGTGCAGGGAGCCAGCAACGAAGACATGATCGGCTTCATCAGCGTCTTCAACGGGAGCAGCGTCTACCCGAGCCCGCTGCTGCAGCTGACCAACGGCGGCTTCCTGGAGATGCACTACACCGACTACCCGACGCTCGCGGAGCTCGACAGCCGGGTCGACGTGCCCCTCTCCCGGCTGGACCCGCTGTACGAGGGCGAGGAAGGCTTCGACGGCATGTTCCGCGTCACCGACGGCGCTGGCGTGGTCGCCGACGGAGCTCCAGCGGCCCCCTACCGCTTCTGCAGCGACGAGTTCGCCATCGGCATGACCTGCGCCCGCTTCGACGAAGGCGCCGACGCCTACGAAGCGCAGAGCTTCTTCATGGACCAGTACTTCAACCACTACATCCTCAACAACTTCTCCCGGGGCCGCTACGGCTACGGCAACGCGTCGTCCTACGTGAACCGGCTGCAGGGCCGCATCTTCGGTCCCTTGGGCCAGTGGCAGCGCTACTACGCCCTGTTCCACGGGATCTTCGAGGCCGACACCAACCCCGCGGTGCAGGACTTCTTCACCGCCGACCGTGGCTTCGGCGGCTGGACCGCCGCCACCGACGAGAGCTTCCGCTTCCTGACCCAGGTGGTGACCCGGCCCGAGCCCGGCGACCACGGCCCGCTGATGCGCCCCGACGGGCATGAGCTGCTGGTGCCCACCTTCGCCGGCACCCAGGACATCCCCCTCGGCGTGGGGGCGTACTACGAGTCCGAGTGGGACTCGAGCAGCGGCTACCACTGGTTCGAGCGGCAGTCTCGCGTCGGCTCCTACTGGGACCGCATGCTGGCGCTGCTCGCCCTCACCGACACCAGCGCCGACGGCTTCATGGGCTACGACACCGCCGCCGACCCCCGCGCTTACAGCATCGGCTACCAGGACCTGTACCGCGACCCGCTGGCCATGTTCCTCGGGCGCCTGATGTCGGACGAGGTCCACGAGCTCGCCCCCGTGCTCCAGGCCGACGGCAGCCTCGTCTACCCTGACCCCCTCGACCTGCAGGCCAGCTGGCCGCCCCCCGGCGCGGACGCCGTGGAGCCCGCCGCCTACTGGCTCGTGCAGTTCGACGCCGGCCTGTTCGGCAAGGCCTTGCTGGCCCGTGGCTACGACCGCAGCTTCCTCAACCGGAGCCGCATCTACGTGGAGGGCAGCGGCAACGCCATCGTGCCCCCCGAGGAGCAGGCCACCGTCAGCTTCACCGACCCCTACAGTGGCAAGACCTACACGGCGTGGAGCTTCCCCGCCCTGGAGGACGGCATCCAGCTCGTGCGGGAGGGCTCGGGGCCCGTGGAGCTGGGCAGCGGCGCGCGGATGCTGCGCCATGCCCAGGGCCTGGCTGAGCGCTGCACCCCCGAGGTGGTGGAGGGCGAGCCCGCGACGGTCAGCCTGTTCGACCAGGAGGCGGCCTGCGCGGAGCTCGAGCGGTACGCGACCGACCTCGACCTGCAGCTGCAGCTGTACGCGTACTTCGATGGCCAGGCGCCCGAGTAGGCGGACCTGGTTCCTCCGGGATGGAGCACGCCCAAGGCGTGCTCCTGACTCATGCGCGGGTCGCAGCCCCAACCTGTCGGAATGCCCAGGGTGCGGACGCCTGTCGACGTTCGTCGTTCGTCCGACGGCCGTCCGGTCAGACACCTTGGTTCCTTGCCTTCTCGGCACCCCTCCGCCGGCCCAGCCCTTGCAGTGCTCGGGGGCCGAGGTGACCCATGGGATTGCTCCAAGATGTCCGAGACGAGGCCAAGCGCAAGGGGTACAGCGAGGCCACGGCTTCGGCGTATGCGCGGTGGGTCCGTCGGTTCGTGCTGTTCCACGACCGCACCCATCCACGGGAGTTGGGTGCCGACGAGGTGCGCGCCTTCCTGGTTGCGCTGGCAACGGACGGCCAGGCGTCGTCCACGCGCAACCAAGCCCTCGCGGCAGTCCGGTTCCTCTACCGTGATGTGCTCCGTTGGGTCCCCGACGGTCTGAATGAGTTGTCTGGCGCCAAGAAGGACAGCGTGCTCCCGGTGGTGATGTCCCGCGGGGAAGTCGCGCGGGTGCTCGCTGAAGTCCCCGCGGCCCTAGAGGTTCCGTTTCGGCTCTTGTATGGGTCAGGACTGCGCCTCGGGGAGTGTTTGAGCCTTCGCCTGAAGGACGTCGACCTCGAGCGCCATCGACTCCATGTACGTGGTGCGAAGGGGAAGAAGGACCGAATCACCTTGTTGCCGCGGAGCGTGTGTCCTGCCATCACAGAGCAGATTCGAGTCGTCCGCCTACAGCACCGCGCAGAAGTTGCCGCCGGGGCCGGGTACGTCGAGCTTCCAGGAACGCTGGCCCGGACGTCGCCACGCCTCGCCCGGGCCGAAGCCTGGCAGTGGTTGTTCCCGGCGAATCGACGCTACTGGGATCAGGCAACCGGCCAGGCTCGTCGTCATCATGTGCACCCCACAACGGTACAGCGCGCCATGAGCCGCGCGGTGAAGCGAGCAGGCCTGCTCAAGGCCGCTACCTGCCACACCTTTCGGCACAGCTTCGCAACGCATCTCGTGGAGGACAACGTGGACCTGCGCGTCATCCAGACGCTGCTCGGTCACTCGGACCTGCGCACCACGATGCTGTACACCCATGTCGCCGAGAATCGCTTCGCAGGGATCCGGAGCCCAATGGACCGCTTGCCCGACCCCTTCGGAGGGCCGACCGGAGCCGATGAGGAGGACCCGTAGGGGGTGCAGCGGGTTTACGGCACGTCGCGTACGCAGATATGCAGCAAAGATGCATTTGGCGCTAGCGAACCTTCTTCGGTGGAAATTCCCGACGCACAGGATGCAGTCAACGTGTCAGAAGAACGGGTTGGGGGGCTTACGCTGCCGGGAGTGGGGGGCCGCGGGGATACGAAGGGGGCCGTAGAAACAGCGTTAGGCGCGGCGCAAAACACTCTCGTGCCATCAACGTGCCAGAACTCAGCGAAGCCACCAGGGGCTGGTGTCGCGAACACACACTCCTCTTCCATCCAGCCCGAAGCGAGATGGCACGTCGCAGTCGTCCCCAATGGAAGCCTTCGGGTCCTCACAGAGGGCCTCGGCCACCTCCACCAGGCGGTCGTAGGTTCCACAGGTAGGGAACCCGTCGCGTGGGCAGTCCATTGGGACGACGAGAGCGCCGCATGCCTCTGCACGCACCTGCTCAAACGACGGTCGGCCTCCAGAAAGGAGACCAAGGAGGCGTAGGTCGAACTCGCGAAGCAGCCAGGCGTGGTCGGAGCCGGCAGCAGTGAGTGCCGTTCGGTACTCAGCGACCGCCGAGTACAGCCGAAGCACCTGCTCCCGCTCTGGCCCCGAACCGTCACTTGGGTCACTGTCGACGCCATACGCAAGCGTCATGGCCTGCAACTCGGCCAGAGAGGTTCGCAGGGACGCGGAGCTCACCATGCGAACTGATGGCCGAGGAGGCAGGTCACGAGGCGTGTCGTAGGGCCCATACTCCAGCAGCCCCACAGACCAACCTCCCTCCTCCTCCAATGCAAGAGAAGGATGGTACGCCCCGGGGAGGAGCGAGCCCGTGGATCCTGTGCCCTCCACGGCGGCCCGAACCTCCCCCACGAAAGCTGGCCAGGAGGCTTCCGTGCGTGCCTCGCGCTCCGGAAGCCATGGCACATAGCGGCCGCTCACAGACGGTCCCCAGTAGCCCCCATCACCTTCGCGGTCGGGGCGCAGTAGGAAGATTGCACCGTACTCCGTAGGCTCCAGCACATCGCTGAGCAGCACGGGAGGCTCCTCGTCCTTCCCCCACCGATGCCCGACCTTCACAGGCATCCGGCGACCGAACAGCAGCACAGTCTTTCCGCGCATGCCGGAGAACCAGCCTGATCGGTATGTGATGTCCACCACGCCATTCGTCGCGTGACCCGACAGAGTCTCCTCCACCCGCACACGCCACAGTGAGTACATCCGCGGGAAGGCCACAGAAAGGAACGGCTCCTCGCGCTCCTCCATAATGGTGCCGACAACGACCAGGTCCGAGCGCTCCGCGAGTTGCATCAGCGACGCGTTGCCCAGCGCATGCGCTCGGCTCCGCTCATGGGCCTCCGTTAGAGCCCCTTGGTCGGAAGCCCATGCGCTGGCCAGGATCCACGAAATCGTCAAAATCCCCACACTCACCCCTGAATCGGCCGTCCAGACCGCGCCTAGAGTACAGGTAGCACACGCAGTTGAGGGTGGCCGAGTCGCGTGTCACTCAACCGCTAGTCGAGGGGCTCCCGCTCTCGCGACCCAAAGCCGATTGTGCATGCATGAGGCCGCAAGTCGGCTGAACCGTCATCGCAACACGCAGCCTCCCATGAACACCCAGGGGCGAGGCTCGCAGGAGTCTCCCGCGTCAGAAACAGGCCCAGGCCGCCGGGGAGAAGGGGCGAACACTGTCGCCGCGTCGCCTAACGTGCGATTGCTACTGACGAATCGGCCGCTGCGCGGCCTCGCTCGCGGAGCTCGCGTCGCAGTAGAATCCTGCGTTGAACGAAGCCCTACGGGCAGCTCGATGACCCGATCGCATGCGAAGAATCCGCCCGGCGAGTGACGACCCGACCGCCGAGCAGAGATCCCTCCCTGCAGCCGCACAAATCTTCTAAAACCGCGGCTG
>Ga0316204_10010443_pt1 | contig 11960 bp, 12 predicted proteins | sample 6monrhotite_MG_2_FD_205661 | JGI IMG/M metagenome (GOLD analysis project Ga0316204, IMG submission 205661) | Microbial mat bacterial communities from mineral coupon in-situ incubated in ocean water Damariscotta River, Maine, United States -... | ecosystem: Environmental > Aquatic > Marine >...
CAGTTTCACTAGAGCCTCCGGAAAAAATAGCGCCAACAGTATCGCGATCAAGTTCAAAATCAGTAAGAATTTTAATTTGTCTCGTAATCGCATCAGTTTCCTCCTGCTCATCACGCCAGAGCGTGGCGATTTTATCATAGGCAATGGTGGCATACAAGCCCGTGGCTTCTTTGGGCGTAAAATTACCATCCAAAAACCAGTCCGCTTTTCCTTCATCATAAATATAATCAACCCCTAGAGCTCCCCCGACAAGGCCAGCTCCTTTGGCTACTAATACATAAGGATTACTGTTGCTGCCAACATTCCACAGTAGTTTTCCTAAACCTGAAGTGCTAACACCAACCGTTACCCATAACCCACCTGTTTAGGAACCCGAACATCTTAGAATATACAAACCTAACCTACAGAGGATTAGTAACACATTCCACAGCACCGTTATTATGAACAGCCTTATGCTGGTTGATATGATTTAAACATTGCTGTAGAATGGAAAATAGCTTAGTTTTCATAACAGTATATTTGGAATTATAGCAACACCACCTCAACATCACCCCCTAAATAGTGGATATCCATGGCCCGGCTTATACATAAAATAAACCCAACCTATAAGAAAAAGCATAAGCATACCGGCTTCTCATTGATTGAACTAAGCGTAGTAATGATAATAGTTGCTTTAGTAATTTCAGGAATTGTTGCATCTCAGTCTTTAACCCACACCAGCAAATTAGTTATGCTGATTAAGGATTTTCGTCAGTTTGAACATGGAATTGCCGACTTCTATGACCGCCATCATTATTTACCAGGCGACATCACTGCCCCGCCTGCTGGTTATGCTGGACCTGAGTTATGTAGCGGAGCATGCTATGGCGATGGCAGCGGAACATTAACACGCGCTGAAGCACTCAATGCATGGATTCACCTCTCCAAAGAAGGAACCCTAACTGGAACTAGAGTAAACGGAACAGAGAATGGAACGGCAGCATTGATTGGCGAAAACATGCCTGATGGACCATTAACCGGCGGTGGATATGATATATTGACGGGGGTTTTCGCTGACCGATCCGGAGTTTTTATTCGCGCAGCAAGGCGTAGCGCCAATCCCGCGGGGAACTTACTTGATGGCGCACTAGTAACCACGCATGATGCAATTATGTTAGACCAAAAAATTGATGATGGTCTTCCTGAAAGAGGTCGATTTGGCGCACAAAACGGCTATGGAGTTACCACATGCATCTTAGCAGTATCAAGCCCAACAACCTACTTATTAACTTCCGATAGTGAGTCCTGCACTCTTCTCTATTGGGCAGAGGTTCAAGTCGATTAAGAGTTAAGGCACTTAATCACCCGCACTTGCCCAACTTGGCACAACCCCTTGCTCTACACCAAAAACCCATGCAACTAACGTTGGCATAAACGTTACAATCAGTAGAACGGCTATAATATTTAGCACTATCCCTACACGAACCATTTGGGGCATTCTAATGTGACCACTAGCAAAAACAATCGCATTGGGCGGCGTTGCCATTGGCAGCATAAAGGCACAAGATGCCGCTAGTGTAGCTGGAATAGCCAGCAATAATGGATCTTCCCCAATATCTAACGCTATACCAAATAAAACCGGCAAAAAGATGGTTATAAGCGCAAGATTACTCATACATTCGGTAAACATCAGCACAACAAGCACAATTGCAAACACCAAAATAAGAACACCATGCTCTGCCAATGGTGCTATTTGACCGCCAACGACATCAACAAGACCACTCTTGCCCATTGCACCAGCCAATGAAAGCCCACCACCAAAAAGAAGTAAAATACCCCATGGGAAATTTTTCATATCCTCCCACTTTAGTATGAATTGACTGCAACGCCTATCTAAGGGAAGGATGAATAGAAGCAATGCAGCAAACATTGCTACACCAGTATCTGTAAAATTTTTTTGATTTAACTGCAATGCAAACATATCATTTAATAAAGAAACCAAAGCAGATTTAAATATCCACAACAACGCTGTTCCTGAAAATATAATAAGAACAAATTTTTCTTGGCGAGACATTTTACCCAATGATTGCCACTGCTTTTCTAGCATCTCATCTGCGCCTTCAATATTACCCAAACGACTTGGATAAACAACATGGACTAATATAATCCAACATAATGCTAATAAAACAGAAGCAAAAGGAACCCCTATTAGCATCCAATCTGCAAAACTTATATCATAACCAAATTGTGAACTGAGCGCTCCAGCAAAAATAGCATTTGGTGGCGTTCCAGTTAATGTTGCAGTTCCTCCAATATTAGCTGCAAAAGCAACAGCTAACATCAATGATAGAGCAAAACGTTTTTGCTGCGGAGTTGCCTGCTTTAATGAGGCATCATTTTGACCAAATAAAAGTTGAATAACGGATAAAGCAATCGGCAGCATCATCACTGTGGTGGCCGTATTACTCATCCACATACTAAGGAAAGCCGTAGCTAACATAAAACCTGCGATAATACCATTTGCACTAGTGCCTGTTAGCCTAATTATAGAAAGGGCAATGCGCAAATGCAGTCGCCACCGCTCCATTGCAAGAGCTAAAATAAAACCTCCCATAAATAAAAAAACTATAGGATGTCCGTAAGAAGTAGTTACTTTCGCAATTGGCATCACATCCAATACAGGAAATAGTACTATTGGCAACATAGCTGTCACAGGGATTGGCACGGCTTCACCAACCCACCAGCACAACATTAATACCGCAATTGCAACCACTTTCCAGCCCTGATCACTTAATGAATCAGGCGTTGGCATTGCAAGTAAGATAAAGAATAACAGCAATCCACCCACTAGGATCGTTCGTTTACTTTTATCCAACTGCGATATCGCCGTAGAAGTTACCATATATTATCTCCACCATTTGCTATTATAGAGCAGTGACAATGTTGAAAAAGGCACCTTCTGTCAAGCACTCAAGACTTGAGATAATATATCTTGTTGATCCCCCTAATAATTAATCTGCAGCTAACACTTTAATAATCTGGCGTACAGCTTCGCGCTGCTCTTTACGGACTATGCGATTAAAATCACGCATTACTTCCATACATAGCCGCTGACTTGTCATTTCCTGAACCCCCTCATTACCTTCAAAGAAATAAACTACGGACACCCCAAGCGCTTGCGCAATATCCGCTAGCCTGCTTACAGTAATACGATTAACACCTTTTTCATATTTTTGTAGCTGTTGATGAGTTATGCCAAGAATATCCCCTAAGTCTTGCCTAGACATACCTTGTGATAAGCGCAGTTGCTGAACTTTACTACCAACAACGCGATCTATTATCTTGGGGTCCTTCACTCCATATTTTTCTTCCACCATGTCTTTCTCTCCTTATTAAAGTTTTCTCTCTACCGAAGAATATGCATCTTCCGTGCCAACTTTAAAAAGTAAAAAATAAATACAACATAATCACTAGTTACAAAGGGTTTCAAGAGTGATACCCGACATAACGACAACTAAAAAGTGCTTAGAACAATAATATTTCAACGTACTGTTTTGAGAACTCGTCTCAAAATGAAACAATACTTGATGCAATAATAATACACAGTATCATTATCGCAACCATATCTGGATATTAAGAGGCAAGAAGAAATAGCTCACCTATAACTCTAGACCCCAGATATCATTAGAAGTTTTATCACTATAGCAACTATGAATTCAGCCACCATTATTATTAACGGCCTGAGTAATAGCATATAACGCCACGGCAGCAGCATTAGAGACATTTAAACTTTCCATATGCGAACTTATTGGCAACGCCACCAGCATATCACAACGCTCTCGCGTTAAACGACGCATCCCCTTCCCTTCGGCACCCATAACTAATGCTACCTTAGCGCAGGAAGACACATCCGCAATAGAAGCATCTGCTTTACCATCTAGCCCTACAACCCAATAACCTTCTTCTTTTAATTCATTTAATTGCGTTGCGAGGTTTGTAATATAATCAATTTCAACCAGTTCTAGCGCTCCAGAAGCAGCCTTTGCCATTGACCCAGACTCCACTGGAGAATTATCACGAGTCATATATATCTTCATTGCACCAAATGCGGCACAAGAACGTATAATTGCACCAACGTTATGAGGGTCAGTTACTTGATCCAATACCATAACCACAGATTTATTGGTAGCATTGCCATCGTCATCAGATATATCCCAATCTTCCAATGGCCATACGCGCAAAGCAATTCCTTGATGGTGAGCATCCTCTCGCACTAATGAAGCAAGCTGCACCCCTTCAACCTTCTCTACCAAAACTTGATGATGAGAGAATTTTGACATATGCGCCACCACTTCATCATACATTTTTGCTGTTACCTGAACGCGCTCAATAGTACGGCATGGATTAGCCAAAGCAGCAAAGCATGCATGTTTACCATACATCCAATAGCGCCCCTTACTGTCTGGAGCTAAAGCTGCACTAGATATATTTACACGATGGGATGGCCTGCCTTTAGCATTGCGTCCCGCGTTATCGCGACCTACTTTAGTTCCACGCCCATCATCGCGTTTCCCTTTACCCCTTGCCCCACTATTACTACCTTGCTTCTTGCTCATTTAATTACTTTATTCTCTTAATATATAAATACAGTTAATGTTTATTTACTTTTTTTCTTCCTGATATTTGGGATACTTCTTCCAGCATTTCTAACAGTTTTTTTTCAGCCTGTTTTTGCTGCTGTACATATGCATACATTTCTCCATGCCATTGATGAATTCTTGCATATAATTCAGGACTCATTCCATCTTGCTTCTCTAACTTTAGCAACTCACGCTGTATAAGAGATACTGTCTGACCCATTTTACTCATAATTACTACTCATATTTAAAAACTGCCAAATACACCCATGATACTATGTATACTTATGACTTCTTTAGCTGTATATAGCAAAGAGATAAGCTATTTGTTGACGGATATTGGGAGCTATCATTATGTCACACACTCCATACCATGGAGATATAATTCTAGAATTCACAGCTATCGGATCCTACGTCAAAGTAACCGCTGTGGATGTAAATACTGGAGTTGAAGCTAGCATATCTTCTGCAAAAAATGTAAGCAAGGAAGATATGAAACAACATGCCATCCGAAGACTTCATTATGTTATGAAGAAAAAAGGGTTAATTGCAGACGACTCATCAAACAATACAAAAAACGGCAATAACGACCTTATTGTATAAACACCCCTAGGACCTCTTCATCCTCCATCTCAATAGACCCAAAAAACTCCTAGCTACCCCTTCTCATCAACACGCTTAAACTCTCCAGCTTTTAGTTTACGACGATATTCCTTCACATCACGACTTAAATCGTTACTCAGAATATATAGTCCTAATAAATTTGGAATAGCCATTGATAACAGCAACAAGTCCGAAAAGTCCATAACCAACTTTAACTCACTCACACTGCCTACAAACGTACAATAACAAAATATTACATAGTAAATACCCAAATATTTATGACCAAATAAATATTCCCAAGCTCTTCCGCCATAATAGCTCCAAGTAATCATTGTCGAAAATGCAAACAACACTACAGCTATTGAAAGCACTACAGGGAACCACGAAATAACGGTTGCAAAAGCTTGACTTGTTAGCACCACCCCTTCAATTCCATCACTATTTTGATAGACTCCCGTAATAACAATCAACATCCCTGTCATGAAGCAAATAACAACAGTATCAATAAATGGCTCTAATAATGCCACACACCCTTCACGAACGGGCTCTGTTGTTCGCGCAGTTGCATGAGCAATAGGAGCAGAACCGAGACCTGCTTCACTTGAAAACGCTGCCCGCTTAAACCCGGCAATAATAGCACCAATCATACCCCCACTAAATGCCTCTAGACCGAAGGCACTTTGGAAAATAACCGTCAAAGCATAGCCTAACTTATCGGCATTGACTAACAACACGACCAAACCGGCTGATATATATATAAACGCCATCAAAGGAACTACAGCCTCTGCCACTTTTGCAATACGCCTTATTCCGCCAAATAAAACGATCCCAACACTTACCGTTAAAATGATACCAAGCGCATAATCAACATCACTAAACACATCAAAAGTATTTTTCATAATAGCAACAGATTGGTTGGCTTGGAACATATTACCGCCACCTAAAGATCCGCCAATACATGCTATAGCAAAAACAACAGCTAACACCTTACCAAAAAACGGCCAGCCCTTTTCTGCCAACCCTTTATGTAAATAATGGAATGCACCACCAGAGATCCGACCATCCGCCGTCACTGTCCTGTATTTTTGCCCCATTGTTACTTCAGCAAATTTAGCAGACATCCCTAAAAATCCTGCAAACACCATCCATAAAACAGCACCGGGGCCTCCCATGCTAATAGCCACAGCCACACCAGCAATATTACCTAACCCTACTGTTGCAGATACAGCAGCAACCAATGCCTGAAAATGAGACAACTCTCCGGGCTCGTCTTTTTTAGTATATTTACCTCGCACTACAGCAAAGGCATGACCAAATAGTCGTAAATTTACAAATCCCAAACGCAATGTAAAAAATAAACAGCCTATAATTAGCCAAAGCACCAAGAAAGGAATCCCTGGGAATGCCTTTGAACACATATCTTTATCTTCTGGCAATCCTTTTTCGCACTGCTTAGCCAATTCCATATCTTTAAAAAGAGGATAAAACAAGACACCGCCCAATGACTTAACCGCCTTGCCAAGCCACCTATTCAATGTAGCCACCAAAACAGAATCAGGCTCAGCTATGTTCTCATCCGCACCACTATTATTCTTAGATAACTCACTCTCTGCATCTACATCTGCACCTTTAGCTACATGAGGGATTGCTAAGATGTTTTCATCTACTTTTCCTAAATTAGAACCAGCAACCTTTGATACTTGCCCTAACTTACCTTCCGCATAATTATCCTTGTTAAGTGCAGGTGAAGCAGAAACATTTGGCACAGCAATAATTTGCATTGCTATAATCATAACCAACCCAATAGTTACCATTACCTTATTTGGACACCTAAACCCTTGCATAGCATCCCCCGCCAATCTACTAAATTGCATTTGTAGCATCTCCTACACTTAATAAACACATCTCAGCATATATAGGTGTCGCATAATGCACATCCTACTGAAAGCTTGTCTTAATATATAATTACAATCAGTCACTTAAACTTTATCAAACTGATCGACCAAAAAACTATGCAGTTTTACTAGCATATAAATACTAACTCTCCCAGATAAAAACTGTTAAAAGTCTAGGTCAACTTAAATTAGGCTATAAATCCTAAGTTCATTTTCAAATCATTATCATAACGATTACCCGCAAGGTTCCATAATTATCATTATCTTAGCAAGGATAAATTGCCCTTATTAAGTCACCACCATCTCTCTACACCACTCCTCAATTACTTAACTTATCTCTGTATTTTTATTATCATTCGTACTTCATAAATCATGACTATAGGAAAAGGTTCTTTTTTTCCGAAATTTCACTTGACTGAAGCCTTACCTGAAACTAGTATGCCCGCTCTTTTAGAGCATGAGGCGAAGTGCGCCAACTTGCAGGAGAGTTTTGAGCTCGGGTGATTTTCCCTTTTGCGCTGAATAAGCAAAAAAATGAAAAAAACCCCTAATCTATTGAAAATAGAAGATAAAAGCAGAAAAAAAATGCCAACAATTAATCAGCTAGTACGCCACGGGCGTCAAAGACAAATTAAAAAAACCAAAGTGCCAGCTATGGAAGCTTGCCCGCAGAAACGTGGCGTATGCACTCGTGTATATACTACTACACCTAAAAAGCCGAACTCAGCGCTGCGTAAAGTTGCACGTATCCGCCTCTCTAATGGCTTTGAGGTTACGGGTTACATTCCGGGCGAAGGGCATAACTTGCAGGAACATAGTATCGTTCTTATTCGCGGTGGTCGTGTAAAGGATTTACCTGGTGTACGTTACCACGTTATTCGCGGAACGCTGGACACACAAGGTGTTAAAGATCGTATGCAAAACCGTTCAAAATATGGCGCGAAGCGTCCTAAATAATAATCTGAAGATAGCAAAACAAAGAGGAATATCATGTCACGTCGTCACGCTGCAGAAAAACGTGAGATTCTACCTGATGCCAAATATGGTGATCTAGTAGTAGCTAAGTTGACTAACTACCTAATGAAAGGTGGTAAAAAATCAGCTGCTGAAAAGATCGTATATCGCGCAATGGATATTATCGAAGAAAAAACCAAGCGCAACCCACTGGAGATTTTCCGTGAAGCTCTAGATAACGTACGCCCTTCAGTTGAAGTGCGCTCTCGTCGTGTCGGTGGTGCTACATACCAAGTTCCTGTTGAGGTTCGCAATGAGCGTGCCTTGGCTCTTTCTTTACGCTGGATTAGAGATTTATCTCGCAAGCGTGGTGAGAAAACCATGTACGAACGCCTAGCGGGTGAAATTTTAGACGCGGCAAATGGTCGCGGTGCAGCAGTTAAAAAGCGTGAAGATACGCACAAAATGGCTGATGCAAACAAAGCCTTCGCCCATTACCGTTGGTAGTGTCGAGGCTATAACCACTCATTAAAGCACATAATTAAGATTAAGTATCCGGGAAGTTAACTCATGGCACGCACACCTTTAAATCGCTATCGCAATATTGGAATTATGGCGCATATTGATGCTGGTAAAACCACAACAACTGAGCGCATTCTATATTACACTGGTAAATCTCATAAAATTGGTGAGGTTCACGAAGGTGCAGCAACCATGGACTGGATGGAGCAGGAGCAAGAGCGTGGAATTACCATCACATCTGCAGCTACCACTTGTTTTTGGAATGACCACAGAATCAACATTATCGACACACCTGGTCACGTAGATTTCACTATTGAAGTTGAGCGTTCATTACGCGTACTTGATGGCGCGGTTACCGTATTTGATGGTGTAGCTGGTGTAGAACCTCAATCTGAAACAGTATGGCGTCAAGCAGACAAATACGACGTTCCTCGCATGTGCTTCGTGAACAAAATGGACCGTACAGGAGCTGATTTTTTCCGTTGCGTTGATATGGTTGTTGATCGCCTTGGTGCAAATCCATTAGTTCTTCAGTTACCAATCGGCTCTGAAGAAAATTTTGAAGGCGTGGTTGATCTTGTGCAAATGAAAGAAATCGTTTGGGAAGCCGATACTCTTGGCGCATCTTATGATTATCGTGACATTCGGGATAGTTTAAAAGAGCAGGCTGCAGAATATCGTGAAAGGCTCGTTGAAACCGCCGTTGAAATGGACGATGACTTAATGGAAGCTTACCTTGGTGGCGATGAGCCAACCTTGGAGCAACTCAAAAAATGTATCCGTAAAGGAACAGTTACAGGACATTTTGTTCCTATTTTGACAGGAACAGCGTTTAAAAACAAAGGTGTTCAGCCCTTACTTGATGCTGTAGTAGATTACCTCCCTGCCCCAACTGATGTAGAAGCTATTCGTGGCATAAAAGTTGGAACAGAAGAAGAAATCGTGCGTAAGAGCGATGATAACGAGCCATTTTCTGCACTTGCATTCAAAGTTATGACCGATCCGTTCGTGGGTTCTTTAACTTTCGTTCGCGTTTATTCAGGTGTTTTCAAAACTGGAGAAACTATTATAAACTCCACAAAAGAGAAAAAGGAACGTATTGGTCGCATGTTATTAATGCATGCAAATAGCCGTGAGGATGTAAAAGAAGCACGCGCTGGAGATATTGTTGCTGTTGCCGGTTTAAAACTTACTACTACGGGTGATACTCTTTGTACTCCTAATGATCAGGTTGTTTTAGAGCGTATGGAATTCCCTATGCCGGTGATTGAAATTGCTGTAGAGCCTAAGTCAAAAGCTGATCAGGAAAAAATGTCTGAAGCAATCGGCCGCCTTGTTTCTGAAGACCCTTCACTTCGAGTTGAAAGTGATGAAGAATCAGGACAAACCATACTTAAAGGAATGGGCGAGTTGCATTTAGAAATTATTGTTGATCGTATGAAGCGCGAGTTTAGTGTTGAAGCTAACATTGGCGCACCACAAGTTGCTTATCGCGAGACGATCACAAACCCAACTCAAGTTGTTTACACTCACAAGAAGCAATCTGGTGGTGCAGGACAATTTGCTAAGGTTAAGATTGATTTTGAACCTGTAGAACCTGGTGTTGGCTATAGTTTTGAAAGTAAAGTAGTTGGTGGTAATGTACCAAAAGAGTATATCCCTGCGGTTGATGCAGGAATCAAAATGGCGATGGAATCCGGACCAATTGCAGGATATCCAACCATTGATTTCAAAGCAACATTACTTGATGGCGGATACCACGATGTAGATTCCAGCTCCCTTGCTTTTGAGATGGCTGGACGAAGCGCCTTTAGAGAAGCAATGCAAACTGCTGCGCCTTGCCTACTTGAGCCATCAATGGGTGTAGAAGTTGTTACTCCTGAAGAATATATGGGAGATATAATAGGTGACCTTAACAGCCGACGCGGGCAAGTAACGGATATGGAACAACGTGGAAATGCACGCGTAGTTAAAGCGATCGTTCCATTAGCAAATATGTTTGGTTATGTAAGTACATTGCGCTCTATGTCACAAGGACGTTCGCAGTTTACTATGCAATTCTCACATTATTCTCAAGTTCCAAGCAGCGTTGCTGAAGAGGTTCGTGCGAAAGTCGCATAAATATTTTGAAGATAAATATAGCAAATATAATTTTGTGTAAAACGGAGTAGAACGATGGCGAAAGAAAAATTTGAGAGGACGAAACCTCACTGTAATATTGGTACGATTGGTCATGTTGATCATGGTAAGACAACACTTACTGCTGCGATCACGAAGATCCTTGCGGAAACAGGTGGCGCTACGTTCTCTGATTATGATCAGATTGATAAGGCTCCTGAAGAGCGCGAGCGTGGCATTACAATCAACACTGCACACGTTGAGTATGAAACAGCTAACCGTCACTACGCACACGTAGATTGCCCGGGTCACGCCGATTATGTTAAGAACATGATTACTGGTGCGGCACAAATGGATGGCGCAATTCTTGTTGTTAACGCTGCTGATGGCCCAATGCCACAAACTCGTGAGCACATTCTTCTTGCTCGTCAGGTTGGCGTTCCAGCGATTGTTGTTTTCTTGAATAAAGTTGATCAAGTTGATGATGAAGAGCTTTTAGAATTAGTTGAAATGGAAATTCGTGAACTTCTAAGTTCTTACGACTTCCCTGGTGATGATATTCCTATTATTTCCGGTTCTGCTTTAGCGGCAATGGAAGATCGTGATGCTGCTATTGGCCGTGATGCTATCCTTAAGCTTATGGAAGCTGTTGATAGCTACATTCCTCAGCCGGATCGTCCAATTGATCAAACATTCCTAATGCCTATTGAAGATGTATTCTCTATTGAAGGTCGTGGTACTGTTGTTACTGGCCGTGTTGAGCAAGGCATCGTTAAAGTAGGTGAAGAAGTGGAAATCGTTGGTATCCGCGACACACTAAAAACAACATGTACTGGTGTTGAAATGTTCCGCAAACTTCTTGATGAAGGCCGTGCGGGAGATAATGTTGGCGTATTACTTCGCGGTACAAAGCGTGACGAAGTGGAGCGCGGCCAAGTTTTATCAAAACCTGGGAGTATCAAGCCACATACAAAATTCGAGGCAGAAGTATACTGCCTTAGCAAAGATGAAGGCGGACGTCACACTCCATTCTTTGCTAACTATCGTCCTCAATTCTACTTCCGCACAACCGATATTACTGGCGCAGTAACTCTGCCAGAAGGTGTGGAAATGGTAATGCCTGGTGATAACGCTAAAATGATCGTGGAACTAATTAACCCGATCGCTATGACTGAAGGACTGCGCTTCGCTATTCGCGAAGGTGGAAGAACAGTTGGAGCTGGCGTAGTATCCAAAATTATCGCGTAGATAG
>Ga0316204_10010444_pt1 | contig 11960 bp, 13 predicted proteins | sample 6monrhotite_MG_2_FD_205661 | JGI IMG/M metagenome (GOLD analysis project Ga0316204, IMG submission 205661) | Microbial mat bacterial communities from mineral coupon in-situ incubated in ocean water Damariscotta River, Maine, United States -... | ecosystem: Environmental > Aquatic > Marine >...
GTTCGCAACTTCTTCTCTTTCATTCGGAATTACGAGCGAACTCTCCGGCGGTGCCGGCGGCGCGGGATCTGCCAGGAAAATCCTGATCTACGCGTCGCCCTCTGATTACGAGGACATGCTGACGCTCTTCGCGGAGCTGGACCGCCCGCCTCAGCAGGTGAACATGCGCGTCGTGGTCGCGGAAGTCGCGCTGACCGATACATTCGAATTCGGCGTGCAGTACGCGCTGAACGCGATGGACTCGAACAACTCGGGCGACGGGATCGGCGATCTCGATCTGTTCACCGACCTTGCGTCGGTCACGTCGGCCGCGAACAGCCTGATATTCAACGCGACCGACGGATTCGCGATCATCGAAGCGCTCGACTTTGTCTCAGATATCACGCTGCTCTCTTCGCCAACGATCTCGGCGGTCCACGGCGGACTCGCTTCAATAAACGTCGGCGGCGAGGAGCCTATCCCTGGGGGGATCGAGACGACAAGCGGCGGCAATTCGACGAACAACGTCGAGCGGCGCGAGACCGGAATCACGATCGAGGCTCAGCCATTTATCAATGGCCAGGGTGAAGTCCGTATCCGGCTCAATGTGGATATCGCAAGCCTCGGCGCGGACAGGGGCGAGGATCTCGGCCCGTCGTTCACCACACGCATCATCGAGACCGAGATACTCACAAAGCACGGCCAGACCTACCTGATCGGCGGCATTATCATCGATAATTCGGTCTCACGCCGCGACCAGATCCCCGGCCTTGGCGATCTCCCGTTGCTGGGTTCTTTATTCGGAACGGAGTCTGATTCCACAAACCGAACCGAACTCATCATCGCGATCACGCCCACCATCGCGAACACGCCCGACGAGGCCGATGTCTTCATGGACGACTTCCTCCGCTCGACACACGCGGTCCGTGAGGCGCTCGCCGAGCGTGAGGAGGACCTGGCGCAGGGCTTCCTGTTCGACCGGATCGGCACCGACGATCAGCTCGCGCCGGTCGAGGGGCCGGTCGAAGTACCGATCGAGCCCGACGCCGTTGCGGTGCCGCCATTGCCCGAAGTCGAGCAATCGCCCGAAGCGGAAGAGCCCGCAGCGGATCCGAAGAAAGAACTCGACATCCCGCCGATCATCCGGCGCATGCTCGAGAGCGGAGGCTCAACGCCGCCCAAGAGCCCCGAGTCCGACGGATGATCCGTGCGAAGCGTCCCATCTCGTTGCGCGGGTTCACGCTGCTCGAGGCGGTGCTCGCGCTGCTCGTGCTCAGCGCCGTCATCGTCTCTGTGCTGAGCCTGCGGAGCCAGGCGCTCGCGCAGTCCGAGCGCATCAGCGCCCGCCAGGAGCTCGAGCGCGAGCGCGAATCGCTCTTCCGCATGCTCCTCGCGGGGATGCTCGATGAGCCCACGCGCACGGATGATGGCGAACGCATCGTGTGGACCGGGACCCACCTGCGCCACGACTACGAGATCGTCCGCGAGTTCGTTCAAATCGAGAACCCCATGCTCACGACGGGCCTCCCGCTCACACCCGAAATTTCAGTTTGGAAATACACCATCACGCTCGCGGATCGCGCGAGCACGTTTTTCTGGCACGCCTGATCTATGTCGCACCCGCCACGCACATACCGCTCCGCGTTCACGCTTCTCGAGCTCCTGCTCGCGACGAGCGTGCTCGCGCTGATGACGGTCCTGCTCTCGGCGATGGGCGTGCAGCTTCGCGCGTGGTCCGAAGACGGCGAGCGGCTCCAGGACTCGATGCGCCTCCAGCGTGTCGTCGAGGTGATGCGCGATCAATGGGCGGGCCGCGTGGGCGTCTCGACGACGGTCGAGGGCCTGCAGACGACCCCGGAGTACCTCTCGTTCGTGACGAGCCGCCCGGTGCTTGATCCCGCCTTCCCGGTCGTCCGCGCGACGTACCGCTGGGTCGAGCGCGAGAACGACTCGGGCGAGCCGCTTTTCGATCTCATCTATGAAGAAACACCCGTGGGCAAGATCGGCCGGTCGCGAAAGCCGCAGGCATCCGATACGGATCAAGCCAAGCCGAGCGAGCCAAAGAGCAAGGCGCAAAAGGAGCTCGAATCCCAGCGACGTAAGGTGGAGATGCTCGCAAAGATAAATGAACCAGCACAGACATGGCCCCTGCTGAGCTCTTTCTCGGAGGGCGGCTGGGAGCGCTACGGGCTCGGCGCAATCGTGCTCCGCAACGAAGCGGCCGAACTTAAAGAAGAGGCACCGATACCGGAGTTCACACTCGCGAGCCCGGAGCAGATCCGCGAAGAGCGGCTCCCGCGCTGGCGCGAGTACGACCAAAAAATTCCCGGCGCACCCAAAGCGGTGCGGCTCGCCGGCACACAGGGAAAGGAGCAGTTCACATGCGTGTTCGTGATCGCGGCTTCGCCCTGATGCTCGTGCTGATCGCCGCGGCGGGCGCGTTCGCGCTCGCGACGCAGGCGGGCCTCACGCTCCGCGCGAGCCTCACGGAGGCGCGTTCGGCGATCGACCGCGCCGAATCGAATCGGCGCGCGCGCGGCGCGGTGGTCATCGCGCTCAACGGCCTGCTCACGCCGGCCACAGGCTTCGAGGAAGGCGCCTCCGCTCGCGACAGCGCGAGCGTTTTCTCTGGGTCGAACACGCAGCCCGCAACCGAGATCGACCCCGGTGACGAGCTCGAACTCCCGGCGATCGTCCGCGAGCTCCTGGGCGGTTCGCTGGCGCAAGTCGAAGAAGAACAACAAGACCGCGAAGATCGTGCCGAAGATCGCGCCGGTCGCAACGGCGGGCTCGGCGCAGAAACAGTCATTGCAGGTCCGGACAGGCGGACGGGCATCGGCCTGCGCCAGCTGGAACGGTTCGGGCTCCCCGCGCTGCCGATCGAGTTCCAGGTCCCGGAAGACGACGCGGTGTACACCGTCGAGTTCGCGGACGCGGTGGGTTTGCTCGATCTCAACGTGGCCGAGGAAGCGCAGCTCACGACGTACCTCCGCCTTGTTGGTGTCGAAACCGGGCGCGCCTCCGCGATCGCCCACCAGATTCTGGATTGGCGTGATGAGGACGATTTCGTCCGCCCCCTCGGCGCGGAGCGCGCCAACTACGAGGGCTCGGGTGTCGAGATCGCCAACGACCGGTTCGCCGCGGTCGAGCAGCTGCTCTACCTCCCCTCGATGACGCGCGACATCTACGCGCGCATCCGCCGGGATATCATCCTCGAAGGGACGGGCGTGCACGCAAACTCGGCACCGTTCGAGGTGCTCGCGAGTGTGCCGGGCATGAGCCGGTCGTTCGCCCAGCGCATCCTCGAGGCCCGCGCGTCCCGGCCGCTGAGCGACCAGACACTCAAGCAGATCGCCCCGCCCGGCTCGGACCTCGCGCTCGCGAATCTTCGCGCGAAGCCGACGGGCCTAGTGCGCATCCGCCTCACCATGCGTGACGAGGGCGTGCGCACCTTCGAGGGGTACGCCGCGCTGGACGATCGGGGAGTCCGCGCGATCACATTGGCGCCTGTCTACGATCTCCCGGAGGGCGAATTATGATAAATCTCCTGCCGTTCACACGGACCGCGCTGCTCATTGAGGGCGACGCGCTGCTCATCGTGAGCGTCCGCTCAACATTCACCGGCACAAGCTCGCGCACGCACGAACGGATCGAGGGTTTTCTCACAGAGCCACTCGACGCGATCCGCGCGAAAGGCCGAGCGATCGAAAAAACCATCTCCGACGATGTGGTGCTCGTGGTGCCCGCGTCGTGGTGTGCCTCCCGTCCCGTCCCGATGACGACCCAGGGCTGGCACGCCAAGCGCGAGGCGCGCGACGAGCTCGTCGAAGCGTACTTCCCCTTCGGGGCTCGCGAGGCGATCGTCGGGCTCCTCGAATTCACGCCGGCGGGCGCGTCCGAAACGCAGGGGAGCCTCTTTGTTGCCTCGTCTTCACAGGTCGGCGCGTGGCGCGAGCGGATCGAACAAGTATTCTCGGCACGCATCGGCGAGGTGCTCCCGAGCACCATGTGCACCGCGGGCCTCGGCCTGCAACGGCACGAGCGCGCGTTGGTGCTCGAACGCGACGGGCGCGAGCTCGCGACTTCCTACGCATGGGGACGCCCGAGCGCTGTCGCCGAACCATTCGACGAGGACGAGGCGCGCGACGCCGAGCTCTATGTGGTGGGCCGGATCGATGAGTCGACACGCGGCGCAAGACAGGTCACACCGGAACAGCTCGCCGTCGGCGCGTGCCTGCTGCCCTACGTTCCCGGCGTGCGCTACCGCGCGCTGGGCGATGCGGGCAAGCCGCGATTGGATAGGCGCGTGCCCCTCGCGGCGGCGGTGACGCTCCTGGCCGTCGCGGGCGTTCTCGGCTCGTCCGCGCTCTCTGACGCGCGTGCTCGCGCGGGCCAGGAGCGCGTCGAGCAGCAGATGGCGGCGCACGAAAACGAACTCGGTGACGTGCAACAACTGAGAGACGAGACGACACGGCTCGCCTCGTCCCTCGATCAGATCGCGCAGACAACCGGACAGTGGTCGAGCGTCCTCCCGGAGCTGGAGCAGGCGCTGGGCGTCGTCCCGCTCGACGGCTTCGCGCACCGCATCGAGCTCACGCCCGGCCGCGTGACGATCACGGGCGAGAGCGCCAAGTCGCTCGCGGTGCTCGAATCGCTCGAGAACACGCCCGCCTTCGAGAGCGCCCGGCAGACCGGCACGGTCTCGCGCTCGCCGAGAGAGCTCGAAACATTCAGCCTGCAGGCGCGCCGCGCCACGACGAACGGGGGTGTGGAATGAGCCCGCGTCGCAAACTGCTCCTGGGTGTACTCGCGGCGCTCATCGCGATCGTCCTGCTCGACAAGCTCGTCCTCACGGGGCAGGCCAACGCCGCGAACGGTGACGGCACGTCTCCCCAGGAAATCTACCGGGCGCGCGCCGCGCTGCTCGACCGCCAGCGCGCGCTGATCGATCAGCGTGATGAGTGGCAGCTCGCGAACTCGAGGGCGCTCGAAGAGTGGGAAGCCCTCGCGGAGAAACTCATCGTGGCGCAGAGCGTGGAGATCGCCGAGGGCGAACTCCGCGAGCGGCTCGTGACCATCGCGATGGAGATGGGCCTGCCGAGGCCCGACGCGCGGGCGCTCACGCCGATTGTCCCGGACGAGGCGAGCCCGATCCGCGTCATCCGCTACAACCTGCTCCTGAGCACCGAGAACTGGGAGAGCGCCTTCGCGCTGATCGATCGCATCGAGACGGACCCGTCAACGATCGCGAACATCACCGAGGTCATGCTCGACGGGCCGGGCCTGCCGCAGTTCGAGACCGAACTCACGATCTCGCTCACGGTGCAGGCGATCGCGCTCGTCGAGTCGCAGCGCGGGAGGGACGCGTCATGAGCCAGTCGAACGTGCAACGCTCGCGTTTCGCGCCCGCGGTTCCCGGCGGGAAGGATGCGCTTTCGTATTACATGGCGATCGCGATCGCGGCCGCCGTAGGCGCCACCGGATGGCTCGCGATCGTCGCGTTCAAGCCGCTCGAGCGTGCGCAGATCGATCCGATCGCAAGGGTTGCCGATGTGCCGAGCGTCGTGCCGAGGGCGTTGGCCGCGGCCGAACGTCAGCGGCTCGTCGATGCGCTCACCGCGCAGAACTACTTCGCGTTCGGTCGCGGCGAATGGGCAAGCCCTACCCAACTCGCGAGCGCGACCACGACGGAGCCGGCTCCCAAGCCGAGGCCCGCCGCGAAAGTGATCGCGGGCGACTCACGAGTCATCAACAGCCGCGGCGAGGTGATGAACGTCGTCGAGAAAGAGGACCTCTCAAATGAGCTCCAGCGCGCGATCGAGAACCTCAAGCTCCGCGGCATATTCGCGAGCGCGAGCGGCACGCCGTACGCCATGATCACGCGCATGCACGAGGAACAGGCGAGCCACAGCACGTCCTACCGCGCGGGCGACGAGTTCGTTGAGCAAAAGGCCGGCGGTGACCCCTGGCGCGTCGAGCTGGTGGATATCGAAGCCAAGCGCGCCGCGCTGTCACGGAGCGGGCAGACCGTCTGGCTCAACCTGCGCGAGCGATCGTTCGCGGCCGCGCTCGCGCGTGCCGGCGGGAGCAACCGAGTGTTTGACCCCGCGACGAGCGTGCCGGTGGTCGAACAGCTCACACAAGGCGAGCTCCGTGCGCGGCTCATCGAAGCGGGCCTGACCGCGCGCGAGGCCGACGAGCTCTTCGCGCTCGCGGCAGAACAAGACGCGCCGCCTCCGGACCCGAGGGTCAGGAGCCTCGCGAACGCGGCGAAGAATGTCGGCACTCCATCTGGAGAAGGCGATCCGGACGCGTCTTCGTCCGAGCCCGCGGGCATCGAGGCGCTCCTGGAAATGATGGCGACGAACACGCCGCCCACGCGCGAGATGATGGAGCGGTTCAACAACCCTCAGCCCGAAGCAGAGAAGAACGACGATCCCGATCCCGAGAAGGAACCTCAGTAGCCTTCCGGATGCTCCTTGAACCACGCCCAGGCGTGTTCGATGATCTCGTGGATGTCCGCGTGCTGTGCCTTCCAGCCGAGCTCGCGCGCGATTTTGCTCGGGTCGGCGAAGAGCGCGGGCGGATCGCCCGGTCGGCGCTCGCCCTCTTTGACAGTGAAATCGACGCCCGTGACTTTTTTCGCCGCGTCGATGATCTCGCGAACGGAATACCCCTTGCCGATGCCGAGGTTGTAGACGCGCTCGTCACCGCCTTGCAGCGCGTTCATGACGTGCACGTGCGCATCGACGAGGTCGACCACGTGCACATAATCGCGCAGGCAGGTGCCGTCGGGCGTCGCGTAGTCGGTCCCGAAGATCGTGATCGCGTCGCGCTTGCCGAGCGCCGCGAGCAGGATGACGGGGATCAGGTGCGTCTCGGGTGTGTGGTCCTCGCCGATGAGCTGGTCCGGATCGCTCCCGGCGACGTTGAAGTACCGCAGCGCCGCGTATGAGAACTCCTTATCCCCGTTCGCGCGCCGGCCCGCGGCGTAGTCGCGGAGCATCCCCTCGACGTACAGCTTCGACCAGCCGTACGGGTTGATGGGCGACTGCGGGCACGTCTCGGCGATCGGGATGTTCTCCGCGCTGGGCTCGCCGTAGCTCGCGCACGTCGATGAGAAGATGAACCGCTTGATGTTCTGGCGGTCGCACGCGCGGAGGAGCGAGAGTGCGCCGGCCGTGTTGTTGTGGTAGTAGCGGAGAGGTTCGGTCACGCTCTCGCCGACGTACGCGAGGGCCGCGAAGTGCATGACGGTCTCGATCTCGCGCTCGGCCATCGTGCGCGCGAGCGTGTCTTCGTCGTTGATATCCGCCTTCACGAGCGCGAGCCGGCCGTCCGCGATGGTCTGCAGCGCGTCGATCGCCTCGGCATGGCCGCGGTCGAGGTTGTCGACAACCGTGACGGTGTGCCCGTCCGTGAGGAGCCTCTTGCAGGCGTGCGAGCCGATGTAGCCCGCGCCGCCAGTGACCAGAATATTCATCGCGTCGAGTCCTCCCAAAGACGTTTACAAACGGGCAGGCGATGGTACCGCGAGCGGTTGCGGTATGCTCCCGCGTACCGATGAGCGACCATACCGACACACACATTGTTCACGACCCATCAGACGGCTGGCCCATGCCCGTGCTCGCGGTGCGTTCGGTCATCGCGGGCGTCCTCATGGGCCTGGCGAATCTTGTGCCGGGCGTCTCGGGCGGGACGATGCTCCTCGCTGCGGGCGTGTACCAGCGGTTCATCACCGCGATCGCTGAGGTCACGACGTTCAAGTTCCGCACACGCTCGATCGTCGCGCTCGGCGCGGTCGTCGCGAGCGCGGCGCTCGGCATCGTGCTGCTCGCCGGGCCCGTGAAAGACCTGGTCGTCGAGCAGCGGTGGATCATGTATTCGCTGTTCATCGGGCTCACGCTCGGCGGCGTCCCGCTCGTGTGGAAACTCGTCCGGCCCGCGCGCGCCGGGACGTACATCGCGGGCGCCGTCGCGTTCGCGCTGATGGCGGTGATGGCGTTGGGCGGTTCTGCGGGTGGCGGCGCCGGTGAAACGAATATGTTTATGCTCGCGCTCGCGGGCGTCGCCGGAGCGAGCGCGATGATCCTCCCGGGCGTCTCGGGGGGCTACCTGCTGCTCCTGCTCGGGCAGTACGTGCCGATCCTCGCCTCGATCTCCCGCCTCAAGGACGGCGTTTCTGCGCGCGATTTCGACGCGATCATGGCCGAGATGGGCGTGGTCATCCCGGTGGGCATCGGCGTCGTCGTGGGCGTGGTGGTCGTCGCGAACGTGCTCAAAGTCATGCTCGCGCGGTTCGAGAAGGCCACGCTCGGCGTGTTGCTCGGCCTGCTTTTCGGCGCGGTCGTCGGGCTCTGGCCCTTCCAGCAGGGCGTGATGCCGGAAGCCGGGGACGTGATCAAGGGTCAGGCCGTCACAGAACAGACGATCGGAGAGATCGAGCCGGACGACTGGCCCGTCGAGTTCTTCTCGCCGACGGCCACACAGGGCGTGGTCGCGGTTGGCCTGGTGCTCGTCGGATTCGGCGCGACGCTCGGCCTTTCGATGGTCGGTGGCACCAAACGCAAGGGCGCGGATCAGCCGGCACGCTGAGCAACCCTCGGCCGGTGAGCCGGCGCTTACAGAGGTACCATTCGAGATGACAACGGATCGCGGATGCCCCGCGATCGGTAGGTTCTGGCGGATTTCCATGATCGGCATGCCGAGCAATAACAAAGACCAGTCGGAACTCGCTCAGATGAGCGGGATGGGTCTGGAGTTCGCGGGCTCGATCATCGGCATGGTCTTCCTCGGCTGGCTCATCGACGGATGGGCCGAGACAGATCGGCTCTGGACGATTACCCTCGGAATCATGGGAATTATCGGAGGCGGGTACAATTTCTTCAAGAAAGCCCGCCTGCTCACGAAGCGCCAGAACGCGAAATACCGCGCCAATCACCCCTCAAATCCCAAAAAGACGGATTCAGATGACTGATATGCAGCCCGAAAGCACCATCGAAAACTCGCAACAGGCACCGGATATTGCCCTACCGATGCATCGAATGATCACCCGTGCGGCCTTTGCAGCAGCGGGGCTCATGGTTCTTGCGGGCGCGCTCGCTGCGATTCTCAATCCCGCCGCGCTCGCGGGAGTGTTGGTCGGTGGTGTCGTACCGTTCTTTGCTTCCGCAGGAAGTTTGTTGATTATTAGCCCAACCAAAACCCGCTCAATTTTAGAGTGGCCCAAGCTTCTTTTCGCGGCCCAAGCGATTTCTCTCACAATCGCCGCGACGATCGCGCTGGCGTTGTTATACTCCTCGGCCCAACCCAGCAAAATCGCAGCTCTGCCTACTGCCGCGTTGGTTTTCATCACAGTGTGGATCGTCTTTGCGAAGGCCTACGGCGTTGCTGCCTCCGGCTCGCAAAGCGATTGAGAATTCGTCACAATGCCCGTCTTTGCACGGCATCCGAGCCACGGTAACCCCGGGGCTCACGCGACCTTTATCGGGGAAGCTCGAACACGATGACGTACGGACAGTCCATCATGCTTGCGGCCGGTGACAACCCGCTGTCGCATGTGCTCGACATTGAGCTGATCGGCAAAGCGGTCACGATGAATACCCTCACGATGGTCATCCTGACTTTCGTGCTCATCGCCATTGTCGGCTCGTTCGCGAAGCGCATCGGAACCGGTGACCAGGCCGAGGGCAACGAGCGATACATCACCAAGGGCAACTTCGCTCAGATGTTCGAAGTGATCGTCCTCTACTTGCGCGACACGGTCATCCGACCGCAGCTCGGCAAGCAGGCCGGCACATTTACGCCCTTCCTGCTCACGATTTTCTTCTTCATTCTCATCAACAACCTCGTGGGCCTTGTCCCGCTGCTCGACCTCCAGCACTTCATCGGCGCGGTCCTGTTCGACAATCCGCACTTCGCGATTGTTGGCGGCACGGCTACGGGTCGCCTCGCCGTCACCGGCGGGCTCGCCGTGGTGGCCTTCCTGCTCTGGCACATCAACTCGTTCCGTACCGTCGGCATCAAAGGCTGGGCGGCCCACTTCCTGGGCGGCGCCCCGTGGTTCCTCGCCCCGATCATGATCCCCGTCGAGCTCATCGGCACCTTCGTCAAGCCCTTCGCGCTCGCGCTTCGTCTGTTCGCCAACATGACCGCTGGCCATGTGTTGCTCGCCGTGCTCATCGGCTTCACGCTCAAGGGCTTCGGGAGTCTGGGCCTCGTCGGCGGCACGCCAATCGCCATCGCCTCGGTCGCCGCGGGCGTCGCGATCATGTTCCTCGAATTGTTCGTGGCCTTTCTTCAGGCCTTCATTTTCATGTTCCTGACGACTCTCTTCATCGCACAGATGTCACACGATCACCACGACGATCACGCCGAGGCCGAGGAGTATGACTCGGAGCACTCGCTGGTCGACGATCCCTCGCTCCCCGTCTCGGCGGTGTGAGTAGCCTCTCCTGACCCGTACCCGCCCGTGTCGTGACCGATCCGGGCCTGTTTGAACGATTCACACACCACGCTTTTCAATCGGAGCAGTTCAATGAACCTCAGCAAGATGATCAAGTCCGGCGCGATCGCCGGCGGTGCAACCCTCCTGATAGCCAACGTCGCGTCCGCGCAGGAAGTCGAAGCGGCGACCGCGATGGCCGAGGGCTACGCCACCATGGGCAAGGGCATCGGCGCCGGTTTCGCTGCGGGCCTCGCGGTCCTCGGCGGCGGCATCGGCATCGGCCGCATCGGCGGCTCGGCCGTCGAAGCCATCGCCCGTCAGCCCGAGGCTGCCGGCACCATCTCGACCAACATGCTCATCGCGGCGGCCCTCGTCGAAGGTGCGACCCTGTTCGCCGTCCTCGGCGGCTTCCTCGCCCTGCTCTGAGCAACCCCCCGTCAGTCGATGTGTCGCGCGGCGCACCATGCGCCGCGCGGCTCGCGCTCTTCGTTCCTGCGCCGGCTTCAATGTCGGCGTGATCACACCCATCTGAGGTGCCGGCATGTACATCCGGACAATGTTACGAGCCTTGACGCTTGCTTCGCCCTTTGTGCTGAGCGCTGTTGCCTTTGCTGCTGAGGCGGCAGATGCGCACGGTGACGATCACGGCGGCGGGGGCGGCGCTGAAGTCGTCGGGATCAATCCCGTCCAGTTCCTCATCACGATCCTCGTCTTCGGCATCGCGTTCTTCGTGCTTGCCAAGACGGCCTGGCCCAAGATTCTCACGGGTCTCGAAGACCGCGAGGAGAAAATTCGTGCGGATATTTTCGCTGCGGAAGAAGCCAAAGAGCGCGCCAACGAGGCGATGGCCGAGTACGAGAAGTCGCTCGCTCAGGCCCGTGCCGAGGCGAACGAGATGATCGAGAAGACCAGGGCCGAGCAGTCCCGCATGGCGGCGACGCTTCGTACCGAGGCCGAGGCCGAGCTCAACGAACTCCGCGACGACGCCCGCCGCAACATCGAGGCGGCCAAGCGTGCCGCGCTCGCAGAGCTCTACACCGAGGCCGCGAACCTCTCGACCGCGGTCGCCCAGCGCATCCTCGAGCGCGAGGTGAACGTGGACGACCAGCGCCGCCTCGTCGAAGAGGCGGTGAGCGAGTTCACTTCGGACTTCGCCAAGGCGGAGGCCGCGAGCTAACCGATGCCACTCGTCGACAGCCAACCCGATGCGCTCTCCCGGCTCTACGCCGAGAGCCTGTTCGATCTCGCGATGAACGAAGGCGGCCGCGACCGCCTGGAGCAGCTCTCAGGCGAGGTCGACGAATTCGTCGAGCTCACCCGCCAGCTCCCGGATCTGAGCGAGTTTCTCGCCACGCGGATCATCGCCACGAAAGACCGCCAGCGGTCGCTCGAAACGATCTTCAAGGGCAAGCTTTCCGAGCTGCTCTTCAAGTTCGTCATGATCCTCAACCGCAAAGAGCGCCTGAGCCAGCTCCTGCCCGTGTTCACCGCCTTCGGGCAGATGGTGCAGGAGAAGTTCGGCCGCATCGAGGTG
>Ga0316204_10010445_pt1 | contig 11959 bp, 10 predicted proteins | sample 6monrhotite_MG_2_FD_205661 | JGI IMG/M metagenome (GOLD analysis project Ga0316204, IMG submission 205661) | Microbial mat bacterial communities from mineral coupon in-situ incubated in ocean water Damariscotta River, Maine, United States -... | ecosystem: Environmental > Aquatic > Marine >...
GTTCTTTGTGAATGATCCGCTCAACATCATTGAACAATGGTTTGATATCACCATCGGCACGGGCGAGCGGCTGAGGGTGTCCAGCTGGTCCACCCGCTCTCCGGTTGGCGATCTGATCGCCGAACGGATGCCACAAACCTTGTGGGTGGTTGGTCTGTCACTGGTCCTTGGCATCCTGATCGCGGTGCCAATCGGGGTCTATTCTGCCTATAAACAATACAGCTGGTTCGATCAGGCCGGGACGTTCGTGTCGATGGTCGGGTTCTCGGTACCGACATTTTTCACCGGGGTTCTGATGATCGTGATCTTCTCAGTCATTGTGCCCAGCGACAGCTTTTTCTGGTTCCCGTCAAAATACGACACGTTGCATGTGGTCACGGATTGGGACAGTTTCGTCTATCAAATCCGACAATCAATCATGCCAGTCTCAGTTCTGGCGCTGTTCAACGCCGCCCAGATCAGCCGATTTATGCGCGCCTCAATGCTGGACAATCTAAATCAGGATTACGTTCGCACCGCCCGCGCCAAGGGCATGACCGAGCGGGTTGTGGTGCTGGTGCACGTTCTCAGAAACTCGCTGATCCCGGTGGTCACCGTGATCGCGCTTTTGATCCCGCAGGTGTTTGGCGGCGCAATCATCACCGAGCAGGTGTTTTCAATCAACGGCCTTGGGCATCTGCTGATCCAGGGGATCGAGGCTGCCGACATCCCACTGGTGCAAACCCTGACCTTCATCTTCGCGATCCTGATCGTTCTGTTCAACCTGATCGCAGACATTCTTTATGGCATTCTTGATCCGAGGATCCGTTATGACTGATACCATCATCGACATCCCACCCCAGCGCTCGCAATGGGCGGATGTCTGGGACCAGTTCAAAACCCATCGGGGTGCTGTGATGGGAATGACATTCTTCATTTGTGTCTGCCTGCTGGTTGCGTTTGGCCCGTGGCTGTGGACGCTTGAACCGAACTTCATTGATATCCGTGCAAAAAATCAGGGGCCCAGCATGGCGCACCCAATGGGCACGGATCAACTGGGGCGCGATACGTTTGCCCAAGTGCTTGCCGGTGGCCGCGTCTCGTTGCTGGTCGGCGTTGTCGCAATGGCTTTGGCCCTATTCCTTGGCACATTGGTTGGCGTGCTTGCTGGATATTTCAAACGCATCGACGGGGCCTTAATGCGGTTCACCGATCTGTTTCTGGCGCTGCCGTTACTGCCCCTGTTGCTGGTCATTATCATGCTGTTTCGGGACACGTTGCGCGGATTGTTCGGGCCGGAAACCGGGATTTTCATTCTGATCGTCTTTGTTATCGGCATCACCAGCTGGATGAACACAGCCCGCATCGTGCGCGGCGACGTGCTGGCACTGAAGGAACAGGAATTCGTGCTGGCTGCACGCTCAATCGGCACGCCACCGCACCGGATGATCCTGCGCCATATCCTGCCCAACGTCATGTCGCCAATCATGGTGTCGGCAACCCTCGGGATCGCCAGTGCGATCATCACCGAAAGCGCGCTCAGTTTTCTTGGCCTTGGGTTCCCGTCTGACTTTCCCACATGGGGTCGGCTGTTGTTTGACAGCACCAATTTCATGACCCTGAACCCGGAACGTGTGATCTGGCCCGGGCTTGCGATCTCGTTAACTGTTCTGTCGGTAAACTATATGGGCGATGGGCTGCGCGACGCGCTTGATCCCAGGATACGGGGCCGCTAATCTCAGGGGGTAACACCCCTGAAATTGGAGCAACCATGACCAACCTTACCCCCCCGTTCCGGGCTGACCATGTTGGCAGCCTGCTTCGCCCCGCGTCTGTTGCCGAAGCCCGCAAGAAACACGCAAATGGCGACATTGATGATGCGGCCCTCAAAGAAGCCGAGGACGCAGCGATCCCCGATCTGATCCGGATGCAGGAAGAGGTTGGACTTAAGGCCGTCACCGATGGCGAGGCGCGCCGCTCGTTCTGGCACTATGACTTCATGGGAATGCTCGACGGTCTTGATCTGGTTGAACGCGACCAGGGTGTGCAGTTTGCCGGCGTAAAACTGCGCCCGATCTTTCCGACGATCAGCAAAAAACTCGATTTCCCTGACGATCATCCGATGCTTGAGCATTTCAAATTCGTCGCCGCCAATACCAAGGTCTTGCCAAAAATCTCGATCCCCGGCCCGTCCTGTTGTCATTTCCGCACCGCTGCCGAAGACATCGCCCCCGCCGAATATAAAGACCCCGAAATCCTGATGGCCGACATCGCCGCCACCTATAAAAAGGCCGTCGCCAAATTCTATGAGGCCGGGTGCCGGTACCTGCAAATGGACGACATCTTCTTTGCCTATCTGTGTGATCCCAAACACCGGGCCGAGAAATTGGCCAGCGGGCAAGACCCGGATTGGCTGATCGACCAATACGCCTGGATGATGCATGAGGCGATCAAAGATCGTCCCGACGACATGGTGATTGGCATGCATATGTGCCGGGGCAATTTCCGCTCAACCCATGCCGCGGAAGGGGCGTATGATCCGGCGGCTGATGCAGTCTTCAACAAAACTGGCGTCGATATCTTTTTCATGGAATACGACACCGAACGCGCCGGAGGGCTTGAGCCACTCAAACTGCTGGCCAAGGGCAAGCAACGGGTGATGCCGGGCTTTATCACCACCAAATCCGGTGAACCGGAATCAATGGATTTCCTCAAACGCCAGTTTGAAGAAGCCTCCAAATACGCCGATCTCGATCAATTGGGGATAGCCCCGCAATGCGGATTCGCCTCGACCGAAGAAGGCAACGCCATCACCGTGGATGACCAACGCCGCAAACTGGAATTGGTGGTGCAGACGGCGCAGGAAATCTGGGGCGGCGTCTAGCGGCGCTGCGTGCAGGTTTGAGCGCCAAAGGTGCAATGAAAGTATTGCGTATGAATTGTTATATCGTGTAACAGTTCATACGTAACTCACCTTTGCCGGAAAGCCTGCCAGATGACATCTGACGACCAGATTCTGAAAATCACACATGACGGCCCGATTGCCGTTCTGACCATGAACCGCCCTGCCAAACGTAACGCGATGTGTGATGACTTACTTGCAGAGCTGGACCGGTTTTTCACCACGCCCCCTCCTGAGACCCGCGTCGTGGTACTAACAGGTATCGAAGGGCATTATTGCTCGGGGCTTGATCTCAGCGAGCATGTTGTCCGCTCGGCAGAAGAAACGCTGTATCACTCACGCAACTGGCATGGAGTGATGGACCGCATTCAATTTGGCGGCCTGCCGGTCGTCTCAGCAATGTTTGGGGCCGTTATCGGCGGTGGGTTGGAACTGGCCACATCGACCCATGTGCGTATCGCTGAGCCCTCAACGATATTCCAATTGCCCGAAGGACGCCGCGGCATCTTTGTCGGCGGCGGGGCGACAGCGCGCGTCGGCAAAATCCTCGGCGCTGACCGTATGACCGAGATGATGCTGACCGGACGAAAATATAACGCCGACGAAGGTCTGGCTCTGGGGCTTGCGCATTACTCCGTTGGCGCGGGCGAGGCCCTGCCACTGGCAATGGACCTGGCCGGTAAAATCTCGCGCAACGCGCCGCTCTCGAATTATCTGATGGTCCAGTCAATCAGCCGGATCAATGATATGTCCAAAGCCGACGGGCTTTACGTCGAAAGCCTCAGCGCCGCGATTTCACAAACAACCCCGGATGCCGTTGAAGGCCTGAAAGCCTTCCTTGAAAAACGCGCGCCGAAATTCCGCTAACACCCAAAGCCACCGGCGTCTTCTTTTCAAAAATATCCCCGGCGGAGCCTTAAAAGTCACTGGCACACCAGTTGCCGCTTAAGGCTCCGCTGAAATTACACCCTCACCATCTGCATAAATCGCGGCCACTGCATCCGGCCTCACACGTATCACGGCGCGCTGATTAATCGACCCTTTATCTGTCACTTCACCCTGATCAAGATCGGGCGGGGTCGCCAAGAGCAGGATTTTCCGAACCCGCGAGGCCGACCCGGTTGCCGCCGCCGCAAAACTCGTGAGCCGTGCCTGAAACTCGGCCCTGATATCCTCACGGGCAAGCACGCCTGCAAGTCCACCCTTTTGATCCGCCGCAAGCTCGCGCACAGCGGCCTCGTTGGGAAACAGCAACGCCCCAAGGTAATCGCGATTTTCACCGACGATCACCGCATCGCGCACCAGACCACCGAAGTGGTTCACCAAGTCGGCCCGCAAACCGCCAACCGCGACCCAGGTCCCGGTCCTCAATTTGAAGTTCTCAGCCACCCGCCCGTCAAAGAAAAATCCCTTGGACAAGTCCGCAGGGTCAGCTGGACGCAAGGCATCACCCAACAAATAGAACCCTTCATCGTCAAAACTTTCGCCATATTTCACAGGATCTTTCAAATACCCCGGCGTGATTGAGGGGCTTTTCAGCCGCGCCTCAAGCTTGTCCTCGTTTGGCACCAGTTTCAGGGTAATCCCGCGCGCAGGCACGCCAATATTACCTGCCGCGGCAAACTGCTCTGTGCACATCAACGCAAATGGTGCGGTTTCCGTCGCCCCCAGAGCACTTGTCAGCAAAATGTCACGCCCGGTGGTTTCGCGCGACAAGCGCAAAAGGTCATCCCATGTATGCTGGGCCATGCCGGCACCCGCATACATCATCATATCAAGCTCGGCAAAAAACCGGGCACAAAGCGCGGCATCATCTTTGAAGGCCCTGACAAGCATGTCCCATCCGGTGGGAACGTTGAAATACCATGTCGGGGATATTTCTCGCAGATTGCGGATCGTTTCCCCGATCAAAGCCGGAGCAGGTTTGCCGTCGTCGATATAAAAGGTTCCACCGTGAAACAGCGTCAGATTGAACACCTTATTGCCCGAGGCCGTGTGGTTCCACGGGGCCCAGTCAACCACCACTGGCGGATGCGATTTCAAAAACCGAAAGCAGTCGTCTATCATCGCCATGTTGGACATCAGCATGGTCTGGGTATTGATCACCGCTTTGGGTGTTCCGGTTGAACCAGAGGTGAACAGATACTTGGCGACCGTGTCGCCGCTGACCGCTTCAAACGCCGCATCAGCCGCAGGATTGGCCTCATGGGCATCAAGTGCATCAAATACCGAAGCCCCCTGCCCGATTGCCGGATTATCAACAACCACAAGCTCGGTATCTGACTTACGGATTGCAGCAATGGCCGCCGCGTATTTCCGCCCGTCCTGCGCGAAAATCAATCCGGGCTCCAGAACTTCAGCGATTGCTTTCAGCTTGCCGTGATCTGTCGACATCAGGGAATAGGCGGGCGAGACCGGCGCGTAAGGAATGCCGACATATTGCGCCGCCAATCCAAGCAACGCATGCTCCAGACTGTTTTCCGACAGGATCAGGATCGGGCGATCCGGGCCGAGGTTTTTTTCCAAAAGCGCCGAGCCGATCGCGCGAACGGACGACAGAACCTCGATGTAACTCAGCCTGCGCCAATCCCCACCCTTATCCCGGCGCGCCAGAAAGGTCTGATCCGGTCTTGCCCAAGCCCAATGCAACAACCGTTCGGGCAGACAACGCCCCCAGTCGTTCAAAGCGCCGGTCTGTTGCATCACAATCGTGCCGTCGTCCCGCGTTTCAATATCAAAACGTGGGGACCAGAATTCCGGGATCGGGTGAGGTGCCACGCGCGCGTGCCCTATTTGGCTGTCATGCGAATGGCGCCATCCAGACGGATCGTTTCGCCGTTCAGCATTGAATTGTCGACGATGTGGCGGGCCATTGCTGCGTATTCCTTTGGATCACCCAGACGTGAAGGAAACGGAACCTGCGCGCCAAGCGAGGCCTGAACTTCGTCCGGCAGACCGGCCAGCATCGGAGTGCGGAAAATCCCCGGCGCAATGGAGACAACGCGGATGCCACTGCGCGACAGATCACGCGCCATCGGCAACGTCATTCCAACAATCCCGCCTTTGGAGGCCGCATAAGCGATTTGGCCGATCTGACCGTCAAACGCCGCAACCGAAGCTGTGTTGATGATCACACCGCGCTCGCCGTCATCGGTCACAGGCTCAGCCGTGACCATCCCTGCCGCCGCGCGTGAGGAGCATAAAAATGTGCCGATCAGGTTGATCCGGATCACTTTATCAAAGAATGCGGCGTCATGTGGCTTGCCCTCTTTGTCCACGGTCTTGGCAGCAACACCAATCCCGGCGCAATTGACCAAAATACGTTCCTGTCCCTGTGCTGCCCGCGCCGTGACGAACCCGGCCTCAACACTGTCCGGGTCGCTGACGTCAACATGGGCAAAACTGCCGCCGAGTTCCGCCGCAAGCGCCTGACCACGGTCTTGGTTCAGATCAAACAGGCAAACCTTGGCGCCACTTGCGGCCAGATTGCGGGCAACAGCCTCGCCAAGGCCCGAGGCCCCACCAGTGATCACAGCGGTTGTTTCGTTGGTAACGTGCATTTCTGCTCCTTCGTCTTTCAGGTGTTCAAACTATGTATGCGTTGCAATAGCTGGTTCAGCGACTGTCTTTCGGCATCGCTAAACCCGGCCATCAATTTGTCTTCGTGTTTTTGAATGCGCTCTACAGCTTTCCGGTATAACCCTTTTCCCGCACTTGTTGGCCTCAGGGCATAAGATCGGCGGTCGCCCGGAACTTTGTCGCGCTGGATCACGTCGCGCCGTTCAAGTTCGTCCACAATCACCACAGTTCCCGACCGCTCAATCCCAAGGGTGCGCGCAACTTCGCTTTGGCTGATCCCCGGGTTTTCGATCACCAGCGACAAGACCGAGAACGTTCGTTGCCTGAGATCAAGCTCTTTCAGCGCATCAGAAAAATCCTGATAAATCCGCATATAGGCCCGCTTCATATTATACCCGACAAGATTCAGCAGATCATTATGCTCAACAGGTATTTTCGCAGGTTTTGCGCCAGATTTACGTTTGGTCGATGCGGCCACGCCGGGCTCCTGTTGAAAAGGTTGGAATTTGTTATGCCGGTGAACAATATTCTGGTGGGACCGGGCACGACAACCCCAAAACGAGGGAATTTCTGCTACGCCTGCGCATTCATTGATCCCTGATGCGTTCAACGTCAAAATAGGTCTTGCGGACACCCGCCATATGCTTTCGTCTGGATTTCACCATTTGCTTAACCTAATCTTTCAGCATGAGCTGTAAGGGCGCGCATATGCCACCAAAACTCGTGAAAAATCGCGCGGTCCGAACAACCGGTTGAGAAAACCGTCCCCTACAAGGAGACCACCTCGTGAGCGTTTTTTGTTCGATCCCGATTGTCAGTTCGCTGCTGGCGACATGCCTGCCGCCACTGCCGATGGCCACGGGATATGTCGAGGGGGAATATATTCTGATCGCCCCGGTTGAAATCGCCCAAATCGAAAAAGTCACAGTTCTGCGCGGCGACACCGTTGCGGCGGGTCAGGACATCGTCATTCTTGAAAAACGCGACGCTGAAATCGCGGTCGCGCAAGCCGTTGCCGCCCTTGGTCAGGCTCAAAGCAATCTGGCCAACATCTCGCTTGGTCGTCGCCCCGAGGAAATCGCGGTCATAGAGGCAGCTCTTGCCTCGGCCCGCGCGCAATCACAGGAAACCGCGCGCGAGTTGTCCCGGCAGGTGGATCTTTTGGCACGAGGGCTTACCCCTCAGGCGAAATACGATCAGGCCGACACACAAAACAAGATCGCGACCGCGCAGGTGGTCGAGCTGGAAGCCAATCTAAGCGTGGCCATCCTGCCTGCCCGCGCAGATGAAATCCGCGCCGCCAAGGCGGCTGTTGATCAAGCCCTTGCCGCCGAAGACCAGGCCCGCTGGCGGCTGAGCAAACGCACCCTATCGGCCATTGGCGCTGGCACGGTTTCTGATGTGATCCGCAACGCGGGCGAAGTCGCAGGCCCGCAGGCGCCGGTGCTGGCGATCTTACCCGAAGGGGCGATCAAGCTCAGGCTTTATGTGCCAGAGGCCCTGATTTCCGGGATTGATATTGGCACGGTCCTGAGCGTTGGATGCGACGGCTGTATTGCCAATCTGACCGCCAAAGTCAGCTATGTCGCTCCGGGGCCGGAATTCACCCCGCCGGTGATCTATTCACTGGAAAACCGGCAAAAGCTGGTGTTTCTGATCGAGGCCCGGCCGAACCCCGGCAGTCAGGACCTGAAACCGGGACAGATCGTACATGTTGACCTGCTAGAGCCCCCGCAATGAAAGCCATCGACGTTCATGGTCTGGTCAAGACCTATGGCGACAAGACCGTGGTCAACAACGTTTCAATCGCGGTTGAGCGTGGTGAAATCGCCGGATTCTTAGGCCCCAACGGCTCGGGCAAGACCACGACCATCCGAATGATATGTGGATTGCTGACACCGGATTCCGGCAGCGGGCAAGTGCTGGGGTTTGACCTTTCCAAAGACCAGCTCAGGATCAAACGCGAAGTTGGGTACATGACCCAGAGGTTCTCGTTTTATGAGGACTTGTCGATAGAGGAAAACCTGCTTTTCGTGGCACGGCTGTACCAGTTAAAAAAGCCGCGTAAGACCGTGGCAGAAACGTTGGAAAACCTTGGTTTAACGTCCCGAAAGGGCCAGCTCGCAGGCAGCTTGTCAGGGGGGTGGAAACAACGCATGGCGCTGGCGGCTTGCATCATGCATCGCCCGAAACTGTTGTTGCTGGACGAACCAACCGCCGGGGTTGACCCCAAAGCGCGGCGCGAATTCTGGGATGAAATCCACCTGCTTGCCGCCGACGGAATGACAGTTCTGGTCTCGACCCACTACATGGACGAGGCCGAACGGTGTCACCGGATCAACTATATCTCCTATGGTGAGTTGCTGGCCAGCGGGACCGTTGACGAGGTCGTCAAAAATGCCAACCTCACCACTTTCGTGCTGGAAGGCGGCGATGCACAGCAGGCCGCGACAGCCCTCAAATCCATGCCGGGGGTTGAACAGGTCGCGCATTTTGGAACCACGCTGCATGTCGTCGGAAGTGATCCGAAAGTGTTGAAAAATTCGGTGACCGAGGTCGGCGCGCAGTTTGATGTCAGCGTTGAGCTGGGTCAGACCAGCCTTGAGGATGTGTTCATCCAGTTCATGGCTGGCTCGCAGGACAACATGGCATGAACCGGTTCTTTTCACTTACCCGGCTGATGGCCCTGTTGGCCAAAGAAACCATCCAGATGCGCCGTGACCGGATTACCTTTGCGATGATGCTGGGGGTTCCCTTGATGCAATTGATCCTGTTTGGCTTTGCCATCAATAATGACCCCAAAAACCTGCCTGCGGCCTTGGTCACAGCAAGCCACGACCAGTACACGCGCGCGATTGTGTCGGCCCTTGAAATCACGGGATATTACCGGTTTGACCATGTGCTTGACAGCGCCGAAGAGGCTGACCAGCTGATCGAAAACGGCACGGTCTCGTTTGTGGTGACGATCCCGTCAGATTTCTCGCGCCGGGTTGTCAAACGGGATCATCCGCAAATTCTGATTGAAGCGGACGCAACCGATCCGGCGGTGGCGTCAGGGGCTATTTCAACCCTCGGCATCGTCGCCTCTCAGGCATTGTTGCGTGAATTGGGGGCCGAGGCGCAAGCAGACCAGCAGGCGCGTGAGCAACTCGAGGTCGTGGTTCACCGACGTTATAATCCCGAAGGCATCACCCAATATAACATCGTTCCCGGCCTTCTGGGCGTGATCCTGCAGATGACAATGGTGATGATGACCTCAATGGCTCTGACCCGCGAGGTCGAGCGCGGCACGATGGAAAACCTGCTGGCGATGCCTGCCAGCCCGATTGAGATCATGCTTGGTAAAGTCATCCCGTATCTGGTGGTCGGAGCGGTGCAGGTGAGCGTGGTTCTTCTGGCGGCCAAGCTGATCTTTGCGGTGCCGTTTGTTGGCTCAATGCCGCTATTGCTGACGGGCATACTGATCTTTGTTTTTGCGCTTGTGCTGCTGGGCTACACGATCTCGACCGTGGCCCGCACCCAGATGCAGGCGATGCAACTGACCTTCTTTTACTTTCTGCCGTCGCTTTTACTGTCAGGGTTCATGTTCCCGTTTCGCGGCATGCCGGTCTGGGCGCAATATATCGGGGAACTGTTTCCGCTGACGCATTTTCTGCGGGTGATCCGGGCTGTGATGCTCAAAGGGGCAGGCATTGACGCAATCAGCCAGCCGATGGCGGCGTTAATCCTGTTTGCCGCTCTGTTCGTTGTGATCGCCCTGCTGAGGTTTCAACGCACCCTTGATTGACGCGAGGTCGGTTTCACGCGGCTTGCCTTGTCGCGGTATTTCGATACGCTGCGTTAAATCTGTCGGGACAGGATGCCAAGTTTGAAATATGCATTGATAGGCGCAGGTCCAATGGGACTGGCGATGGCAAAGACCCTGATTGAACAGGGCATCGAATTCACCGGGTTTGAACTGCATTCAGATGTCGGTGGGTTGTGGGACATTGATGCGCCACGCTCGACGATGTACGAATCCGCCCATCTGATCTCGTCTAAAACCATGACCGAGTTTGCGGATTTTCCGATGGCGGACGACGTCGCGGAATACCCGTCTCACCATGAGATGAAACAGTATTTCAGGGATTTCGCAGAAAAGTTTGACCTCTGCCGTCACTATCAATTCAATTCAGAAGTTCAGTCAGCCGAACCGGTTGGAAAAGACGGCGACGGTTGGCGTGTGAAATGGTGTGACGACGCTGGGCAGGATCACGAAGACCAGTTCGCCGGCGTTCTGATTGCCAACGGCACCCTGTCAGAGCCAAACTTGCCCGCATTCAAGGGCGATTTCACCGGCGAGCTGATCCACGCCAGCGCCTATCGCAAACCGGAACAGTTTGCAGGCAAGCGCGTGTTGATCGTCGGGGCCGGAAACTCTGGCTGTGACATCGCGGTGGACGCCATTCATCACGGCAAAAGCTGTGACTTATCAATGCGTCGCGGCTATTACTTCGTGCCAAAATATGTGTTTGGAGTTCCTGCTGACACCATCGGTGGGGCGTTGCGCTTGCCGATGTGGTTGAAGCGATTTGTTGACGGGATTATTCTGAAATGGTTCGTTGGCAATCCACAGAAATACGGCTTTCCCAAACCTGATTATGCGCTTTATGAATCCCATCCGGTCGTGAACTCGCTGATCCTGTTTCATGCAGGCCACGGGGATTTGAAAATCAGGCCTGACATTGATCATCTTGATGGCGACAGGGTCGTTTTCACCGATGGCAGCTCGGCTGCATACGACATGGTTCTGGCGGCAACCGGATATAGGCTCCACTACCCGTTCATCACTCAGGAGCTTTTGAACTGGCAAGGGGATGCGCCGCATTTATTTCTGAATTGCATGCATCCAGAGCGGGACGATTTGTTTGTGCTCGGGATGATCGAGGCGACGGGCCTTGGCTGGCAAGGCCGGCACGAGCAGGCCGAGATGGTCGCGCGATATATTCGCGGCCTCAAATCCGCAACCCCGGCAGCACATGCCATCCAACGCGAGAAAGCCGCCGGTTTTGAGCGCGCGACCGGAGGAATGAACTATCTCAACGTCGCGCGCATGGCCTATTATGTGGACAAAACCACTTATCGGAAAAGCGTGACCCGCCGCATTCAGGCGCTCAAAAAGGCAACTCCATGACCGACGTCGACTCCATCCTGTTGAACTTCAGCCCCGGCTCGTTGACGTTGCTGAACGGTATTCTGGCGATTGTGATGTTCTCAATTGCGCTTGATCTGAAACCTGCTGATTTCCGGCAACTGGTGCAGGGGCCGCGTCCTTTGATCACTGGCCTTGTGTCACAGTTCTTACTGCTCCCGGTCCTGACGTTTCTGTTGGTTTTGGCCGTGAAACCACAAGCATCCATCGCTTTGGGGTTGATCCTTGTCGCCGCCTGCCCCGGCGGGAATATTTCAAACTTTATCACCCACCGCGCCGGAGGCAACGCCGCCCTGTCCGTGTCCATG
>Ga0316204_10010446_pt1 | contig 11958 bp, 13 predicted proteins | sample 6monrhotite_MG_2_FD_205661 | JGI IMG/M metagenome (GOLD analysis project Ga0316204, IMG submission 205661) | Microbial mat bacterial communities from mineral coupon in-situ incubated in ocean water Damariscotta River, Maine, United States -... | ecosystem: Environmental > Aquatic > Marine >...
TGCCGGAAAAGGAGCCCCCCATGCAAGACATCCCGAGCAAATCAGAGAAGATGAGCACTCATCAGGCGACAGAAGACCAGCGTAATGAAGAGATCCTGATCTATCTGAACGGCCAAATCGTTCCCAAGGCCCAGGCCACGGTGAGCGTCTATGACAGTGGCTTTATGCTGGGGGATGGCGTCTGGGAAGGGCTGCGCCTGTATAATGGAACCTGGGCCTTTATCGACGAACATCTCGATCGGTTGTTCGAGGCTGCAAAGGCAATTGATCTGGACATTGGTCTGGACCGAGAGGGCGTCAAACAGGCTGTGTTAGACACGCAGAAGGCCAATGAAATGACCACGGATGCCCATGCGCGTCTGATGATCACCCGCGGGGTGAAAACCCGCCCCTTCCAGCATCCATCGCTGTCGCAGCAGGGGCCAACCATGGTGATTATCATGGAGCACTCCAAGCCCAATCTGCCACGCCCCATCCGGCTGGCCACGGTACCACATCTGCGGGGGCTGCCGATGACCCAGGATCCAAAACTCAATTCTCATTCCAAACTGAACTGCATCCTCGCCTGTATCGCCGCCGAAAAGGCTGGCGCTGACGAGGGGCTGATGCTGGATGTGAATGGCTTTGTGAACACCACCAACGCCTGTAACTTTTTCATCGTGCGCAGGGGCGCGGTTTGGACCTCGACTGGCGATTACTGCATGAATGGCATCACCCGGCAAAAGGTCATCGACCTGTGCCGCGCCAATGACATCCCGGTGTTTGAGCGGAACTATTCCTTGGTGGATACCTATGGGGCCGATGAGGCCTTTCTAACGGGGACCTTTGGCGCTCAGACACCAGTTGGAGATATTGACGGGCGCCAGATTGGCAGTGGTGAAATGGGGCCGGTCACCGAACGTATTCGGGGGCTTTATAAAGCGATGATCGAAGCGGAGTGCGCCTGATGCGAGTTGCCATGTGGTCTGGCCCGCGCAACCTGTCTACGGCAATGATGTATGCCTTTGGCAATCGCGGCGATTGTGCGGTGGTGGATGAGCCCTTTTATGCGGCCTATCTGGCCCTGACGGGTTTGCAGCATCCCATGCGGGAAGAGATACTGGAGAGCCAATCACAAGAGGCCATCGAGGTTGCACAGGCGCTGGTAGGGCCGGTGCCGGCTGCAAAGCCTTATTTTTATCAAAAACACATGACCCAGCACATGATTGACGGGGTGCCGCGTGACTGGATGCGGCAGGTGACCAATGTGTTCCTGATCCGTCATCCGGCGCGGGTGATTGCCTCATATGCGGCGAAACGGGAAAACCCGACGCTGGATGATATTGGTTTCCGCCAGCAGGCAGAGCTGTTTGAACTGTGCCGAAGCTGGGGCCAGGACCCCGTCGTCGTCGACAGCCACGATATCCGCGACGACCCAGCGACCAAGCTGGAACAGCTTTGCGACAGGCTTGGTCTGCCGTTTTCGTCCAAAATGCTGCGTTGGCCCCCGGGCGGACATCCCAACGATGGCGTATGGGCGCCGGTTTGGTATGGCGCGGTGTGGAATTCCTCCGGGTTTGCCGGGCGGGAAGGGCCTTTGCCAGAGGTGCCGGAGCATTTACATCCGGTGTTGGAGGCGGCCATGCCCTATTATGAGACGATGAAAGCGCAAAAGATCTGACCAGGGCAGGAGTGGGGGGCTTTGCCCCCCGCGCCAAAGGCGCTCCCCCCAAGGTATTTGGGGTAAGATGAAAGCTCAGCCGATCAGCTTACCCAGCTTCATCGCCGTTGCCATATCGCCGGAGATTTTGAGCTTACCCATCATCACACCGGTCATTGGGTTTAATTTTCCGGTCAGCAGTTTTACCAGATTGTCCTGAGAGAGTTTAATGGTGCAATCCGTGTCACGGTCGGTGGTTGATGCGGTGCCATCTGCCAGAATAATCACGCCGTCGCTGCCACAATCAAACTTCAACGAGCCTGCAAAACTTTTTCCCTGAAGCTCTTTGGATATACCTTGTGCAATGTCGTGTAGCGCCATCGGATTACCTCATGAGACTGTCACCAAAGGGGTAAGCGAGCGCAGCTTCGCTCGCAACCTTGACGACGGGGAAAGCAACCGGCGAAGTGGCAAGACGCCCAAATTAAAGTCTGTTTAGGCGATCGCTTCGAGGGTCACGTCGCAGGGGCTGGCTGCAAAGAATGTGGCGAGGACCTCGGCGAAGACATCGGGTGCGCCAGGGGTGGCGGCAAAAAGCGTCATGCTGGAGCGTAGTTTTTTGGCGTCTGTGGTGCCCAGAATGGCTGCAGGGTCTTGACCCTGATGTGTGAGCATCAGCTCGGAAACTTCGATCAGTCGGGCACGCAGGACGTCATGGCCTAGAAAAGCAGTGGCTTCTGACAGGTCTTCGATGCCGTAAAGTTGCGCCATATGGGACTGGCCAAGTTCCGCCAGCTGCGGAAAGACGAACCACATCCAATGGCCGGTTTTCTTGCCGGATTTCAGCTCTGCCAAGACATCTGCCCAGACAGTGTCCTGGGCTTCGACAAACATCTCCAGCTCTTCCGCGAAATCATCTTCAAAGAGGTCATCCTCTTGATCAGTCATCCCAAACTCCGTCTGCGCCGATATTTTCCAGACCCTAGCGGATGCAGAACTACTGCGCCAGACGCTCTTTGAAACTATCAATATTTCGGATGCGGTCGCGGCTTAGGGGGTGGTGGACGGCCAATCCCTGCTGCCATCATGGGCATTGCTGATCTTGCCATATGATTGTTGTAAGAAAGGGCCACACCAATTGGTGCGGCCCCTCAAAAAATTCGTTTTTTAAACTACTTACTTTTTCAGGCGACGATCGCGGGCCGCCAGTAGTTTAAGACGCAGTGCATTGAGCTGGATAAAGCCCGCTGCATCGGTCTGATCATAGGCGCCGGCATCATCTTCAAAGGTCACATGGGCCTCGGAGTAGAGCGTGTGGTCCGACCAGCGGCCAACGCAGGTGGCGGAGCCTTTGTAGAGTTTGAGACGCACAGTGCCGGTGACATGGGTCTGGCTGGCGTCGATGGCGGCTTGCAGCATCTCACGCTCGGGGCTGTACCAGAAGCCGTTGTAGATCAGCTCGGCGTATTTTGGCATCAGCTCGTCTTTGAGGTGCATGGCGCCACGGTCCATGGTGATGCTCTCGATGCCGCGGTGCGCCTCCAGCAGCAGGGTGCCGCCGGGGGTTTCATAGATGCCGCGCGACTTCATGCCAACAAAGCGACCCTCAACCAGGTCGAGACGGCCGCAGCCGTGCTTGCCGCCGTATTCATTCAGCTTGGTCAGGATGGTGGCGGGCGACATTGCCTCACCATTGATCGAGACAGCATCGCCCTTTTCAAAGCCGACTTCGATGAACTCGGGCTCATTTGGCGCATCTTCGGGGTGAACGGTGCGCTGGTAGACGTAGTCGGGCGCCATGACGGCGGGATCTTCCAGCACTTTGCCCTCAGAAGAGGTGTGCAACAGGTTGGCATCAACCGAGAAAGGCGCTTCGCCACGTTTGTCTTTGGCGACGGGGATCTGGTTTTGCTCAGCAAACTCCAGCAGGCGGGTGCGCGAGGTCAGATCCCATTCACGCCAGGGCGCGATCACCTTGATGTCGGGGTTCAGCGCATAGGCGGCCAGCTCAAAACGAACCTGGTCGTTGCCCTTGCCGGTGGCGCCATGGGCCACGGCATCAGCGCCAGTGGCTTCGGCGATCTCAACCAGACGTTTGGAGATCAGCGGACGCGCGATTGAGGTGCCCAGCAGATAGAGACCCTCATAGACGGCATTGGCGCGGAACATTGGGAAGACAAAATCGCGCACAAACTCTTCGCGGACGTCCTCAATGTAGATGTTTTCCGGCTTGATGCCGAGCAGCTCAGCCTTTTGGCGGGCGGGCTCCAGCTCTTCACCCTGGCCGAGATCGGCGGTGAAGGTGACAACTTCGCAGCCATATTCGGTCTGCAGCCATTTCAGGATGATTGAGGTATCAAGGCCACCGGAATAGGCCAGCACAACTTTCTTGGGCGCGGACATAGAATTTCCTCTCAGTCAGATCGACTGGGCGATAGCGGGTTTCGAACGTGAGGGCAAGGTTTACTGGCCTTTTCCTGTATTGCGCACTCGCATAGCGTGCGACATAAAGCGCAGTATTGTGATGGAGAGAATTTAGATGAAGTCTTGGTCGATTTTTGCCCATTCCTTTGGGATGGTGTTTCGCAACTTGATACAAGCCCTGCAGATTGGGCTGGTGCCTGTGGTGATTGCTTTTGTCGGTGTCTTTGCCGCGCTTTCATATATCGGAGTGTCTGTTTCTGTCCTTCAGGATGAGCAGGCTTTGGGGCTGTTGATTGCCAATAGTTGGATGGTTTTCTTCGCCACCTGGGTGTTTGTGATGATCATGATGTTGTGGATCGTGACCTCCTGGCACCGCTTTGTGCTGCTGGAAGAATACCCGCAGGGATGGGTTCCGCCGTTTCGGTTTGATCGCATTCTCTCTTACATCGGGCATGCTCTTATGCTCGGGATCTTGATGATGATCGCGATGATACCTGCGGCGATTGTGATGTTTGGCTTGAGTGCGATGTCACCGGTTCTAGCAGGTGTCTTTGGTATTATTCTGGTGCTTTCTGCTGTGGTTGGGCTGTACCGCCTGTTGCCGGTGCTTCCTGCTGCGGCCATTGGTAAGTCCCTGAAGATCAAAGAAGCATGGGAGGCAACCACGGGCGAAACCTGGACCATTGTTGGGCTTATTCTTATTGGTTTCTTGTTTCAACTGTTGCTGAACATCATGGCGGCTCTGTTTGTGTTGGTGCCAATCATTGGGCCGATTGTTCTCTATGCAGTGTTGTTGGTCATGTCATTGGTCAACGTCAGCATCCTCACCACACTTTATGGTCACTACATCGAAGGCCGCCCGATCTGACAAAGCCCGGATTGGTATTCTTCGGTATGCTTTGATCCTGCCCCCTTGCCTTGGGGGCGGGGTTGCGCCAATCAAGGGATATGACCGATTTCATGACCCAGGCCCGTGCGGCCGAGGCGGCGATGCGCGATGTGTTTCCGCCCACGCCGCTGCAAAAGAATGTCCACCTGTCCGAGCGCTTCGGGGCGGAAATTTACCTCAAGCGTGAGGATCTGAGCCCGGTCCGGTCTTACAAAATCCGTGGTGCCTATAATGCCATGCGCAAGCAACCTGGCAAGGAGCTGTTTGTCTGTGCTTCAGCGGGCAATCACGCACAGGGCGTCGCCTTCATGTGCAAACACATGGCCGTCAAAGGCGTGATCTTTATGCCGGTGACCACACCGCAGCAAAAGATCCAGAAAACCCGGATGTTTGGTGGTGACAATGTCGAGATCCATTTGGTCGGTGACTATTTTGACGACACCTTGACGGCAGCGCAGGAGTGGTGCGCCCGTGAAGGCGGGCATTTCTTGTCGCCCTTTGACGATCCAGATGTGATCGAAGGCCAAAGCTCCATCGCAGTAGAGATCGAAGCGCAGTTGGGCGGGGTGCCCGATCATGTGATTTTGCCGGTGGGCGGCGGCGGTATGTCCGCCGGGGTGACCAGCTGGTTTGGCGACCGGGTACATAGTCTTTTTGTGGAACCTGCAGGCGGTGCCTGCCTGCGCGCGGCGCTGACAGCTGGACGCCCGGTGTCCTTGGACAAGGTGGATACCTTTGTTGATGGCGCAGCGGTGGGGCGGCTGGGGGAGCGCCCTTTTGAGGTACTGAAACATGTGCCTTTGCCAGATGTGATCGCGCTGCCTGAAGACCGGGTTTGCACCACCATGGTCGAAATGCTGAACGTCGAGGGAATCGTCTTGGAACCAGCCGGAGCCTTGGCCATCGAAGCACTGGGCGATCTGCGGACCTGGATTCGGGGCAAGACGGTTGTTTGCGTTACCTCTGGCGGGAATTTTGATTTTGAGCGCCTGCCCGAGGTCAAAGAACGGGCACAGCGATACTCTGGCGTGAAAAAGTACTTTTTACTGCGGTTGCCACAGCGACCCGGCGCATTAAAAGAGTTTCTGGGCATTCTGGGGCCTGAGGATGATATTGCCCGATTTGAATATTTGAAAAAGTCGGCCCGCAATTTTGGCTCGGTCCTGATTGGGATCGAAACCAAACGGCCAGAAAACTTTACGGACTTTTTAGCACGGCTGGATGACGCGGGTATGTCCTACACAGATATCACCAATGATGAGACTCTGGCTCAGTTTCTGATTTGAAGGATGGCGCTGAGGGGGAGGCTTGGTGATGCCGGTTGACAGGACGTCGTCTGGTTGCCGCAACCGGGGCAGCCAGCAGGGCGGCAGGCTGGCCGCAAGAGGCCAACCCAAATTACAGTCCGCAGATCAAAGAAAGGGCGTTAGATTTTGTAAAATTTGATAAAATTAAAGTGACAAACGTCAGACACCGGAGTGATGTAAACTAGCCTTGATTGGGAAGTTCCGTGAGAAAGCTGTGTTTTGAAGCTTCAAACATATCAAGAATCGCCGGCAGATCGACTTCGCTGGCCTGACCTTCAGCAGCCTGACGTTCACCTTGCAGGCAGAGCTTTGAAAAGCTGTCAAACCCGAGATTTAGGGCGCAGCCCTTGAGAAAATGCAGGTCCTGTTCAAGCTGGCTGCGATCATCGTCACGAAGTTTTTTGATAATTTCTTCGACTTCTTCCAGAAAAAGTTCCACAACTTCGCCGAAATCATCTTGACCGATCTCGTCTTTCAGCTCGTTTACCCGAGGCCAATCTATCATTGCGTGTTCCTATTTGCCTTCAGTTTGAGAGAGACAGTTAGTTTGTATGTAGTAAATTTAAGGTGAAAAAGGGGGCGAGAGACAATTTTCAATATTCATATCCTATTAAAGGTCTGCCCTGATAGTGACAGCAGATAGAAGACCGCGATCATTTTGTAAGAGGTACCGAGGGTGCTGCCGGACAGTTCACTGGACAACGAGGAACACGCAATGAGCGGGTCTATCAACCGTGTGTTGGTGGTCGACGACAGCCGTTTGCAGCGCCGCATTCTGGTTGCCTCTTTGCAGAAATGGGGATTCGATGTTGTTGAGGCCGAAAGCGGAGCCGCAGCAATGGAGATTTGCCGGCAAGATCCGCCTGATTTGATTCTCAGCGATTGGATGATGCCGGGGATGAATGGCCTGGAATTTTGCCAGGCCTTTCGCGAACAATCCAAAGACAACTATGCCTATTTCATTCTGCTGACCTCCAAAAGTGAAAAGAATGAGGTGGCCGAGGGTCTGGATGCCGGGGCAGATGACTTCCTGACCAAGCCGGTGAGCTCGGATGAGCTGAGGGCGCGGATTTCGGCAGGGGAACGTATCCTAAAAATGCAGCGAGAGCTGTCAGAAAAGAACCGAATCGTTTCCGACACTCTGGATGAGCTGCAGAGTGTCTACGATGCCATCGACCAAGATCTCATACAGGCCCGCAAGATACAGGAATCGCTGGTGCCCGAACTCTCAAAGAAGTTTGGGTCTTCTACCGTGAGCCTGTTGCTCAAACCCTGTGGCCATATCGGTGGCGATTTGGTTGGAATGTTTTGCCCAGGGGTGAATCGGATCGGCTTTTATTCGATTGATGTGTCCGGCCACGGGATTACCTCGGCGATGATGACAGCCCGTCTGGGGGGCTATCTGTCTTCGACCTATTTTGATCAGAATGTCGGGATGGAGCAGCGGTTCAAACGGTTCTACGCGCTGCGTCAACCGGATGAGGTTGCCCGTTTGCTGAACGCTCGCCTGATTGCCGATACCGGCATCGAAGAATACTTCACCATGGCCTATTGTATCGTAGATCTGCGCAGCGGTGTGCTGAAGATGGTGCAGGCGGGGCATCCGCATCCCTTGCTGTTACGGCGGGATGGCAGCACCGAATTTTTGGGCAAAGGTGGCGTTCCAATAGGTTTGGTGCCGGATATCAGTTATAGCCAGGAAGAAGTGGTTCTGGAGAAAGGCGACCGGCTGTTGCTCTATTCTGATGGCTTTACCGAAGCGCGGCTGGAGAACGGCGAGATGCTCGAGGTTGAAGGCCTGCTGGACCTGATCAGCAAATGCGATTCGCGTCAGAGCGGCAAGGAATTCCTGGATGATCTGTACTGGAACCTCACTCAGGTCCTGTCGCAGGAATACGGGCTAGAGGACGATGTGTCCGCAACCCTGTTTGAATATGAGGGCCCCTGAGATAAAATGCGAGGCACCTTTGGTCTTCAGATCAGCGGCATTCCTCTGTTCAAGTCCAGCGGGAGCTCCCGCCAATCGTCAGATTATCAAAGATAATCTGCTCTTGTTGGGCCCGGCAGACCGCTAATGCGGTCTGCGGTTGCGCGTCGGTTTGAGCTTTTGAAGACAGGCAAACGTGAAAACAGGTAAATGTGTCTTGCTCCCCTGAGAAGAGCTCACCAACCGCAGCACGCCTTGGCGTGCTGCCCGGCCCAACCCTGTTGATTGGCTTTAGCCCTTCAAAAAGGGGCGGGAGCATTTGGGCTGTGTTTTGGCTTGGCTGCGGCTGTAGAACAGAGTGGCAAAATGGCGATCACCGTCATTTCCCAGGCGTTGAATTGCCTCCTCTGGCGACATCCAAACCGCCTCATGCTGGGATTCTGTCGGCGGCCCCAGTTTGCGCAGAGGGCGCGCCAGGTAGATGTGGCACAGTTTTTCTGCCCAGAGATCGTATTCCGGCATGAAAGTGTAGCGCCGAAATGCTCCGAGCCTTTGAGGTGCAGCAATGGACCAGCCGGTTTCCTCATAGACTTCGCGGTGCAGAGCGGGCAGGGGTGACTCTCCACGATCGATACCCCCGCCTGGCAGCTGGATGTCGGGATGCGGGTCCATCTGGCAGGTCAGCAAAAATCGCCCATTTCGGGGCAATATTGCATAGGCGCCGGGGCGCATCTGGTACCGCTGATTATGCCGTGGCACCGCGCCAAACCGTCTGATCATCTGCGCCCCCTTCACTCTATCGTGGAAAACCCTATATAGGCTCGATATGCCAATCATCGGCTCCTAATGAAACCCCCATGACCGTTGGATCAAACATGACTCTTGGATCAAAAATCGCATGGGACGATACCGTCCTGCCTTTTCAGCTTGATGCATCCGATATGCGGGGCCGTGTGGTGCGGCTTGATTCCGCGCTTGATGGCATTTTGAAACAACATAACTATCCGCCCCAAGTCGAGGCCCTTGTGGCTGAAATGGCACTGCTGACCGCGATGATCGGGCAAACGATCAAGCTGCGCTGGAAATTGTCGCTGCAGATTCAGTCCAAGGGCCCGGTGCGGATGATCGCCACCGATTATTACGCCCCGGCGAGCGAAGGCGAACCGGCCCGCATTCGTGCCTATGCCAGCTTTGATGCAGAGCGTCTGACCGATTCCGCGCCGTTTGATCAGGTGGGAGAAGGCTATTTTGCCGTGATGATCAACCAGGGCGAAGACACCAAACCCTACCAGGGGATTGCCGCGCTGGATGGCGAATCGCTGGCTGCCTGTGCTGGCGCCTATTTTGCTCAGTCCGAGCAGCTGCCGACGACCTTTACCCTCACCTATGGGAAATCCTCCAGCCCCGGTGTTGCTGAACATTGGCGCGCCGGTGGCGTGATGATGCAGCATATGCCAAAGGCTTCGCCTTTTGTGGCCGCCGATGCAGAGGGCAGCGGAGCCACGCTCCGGGCTGCGGATCTGGTAGAAGGCGAGGCTGAGGAAAACTGGAATCGCGTCAACACCCTGCTGAACACCGTCGAAGAGTTGGAGCTGATTGGCCCCTCAGTGACCCCAACCGAGCTGCTTTTGCGCCTGTTCCACGAGGAAGAGCCACGGGTCTATGATGCGCAGGCGGTCCATTTTGGCTGCACCTGTTCCGAGGATCGCGTCCGTCAAAGCCTGTCGATCTACTCGGCCAAGGACATTGCCACCATGACCACGGATGAGGGCCGGGTAACAGCCGACTGTCAGTTCTGCAGTGCGCATTATGATCTGGACCCAAAAACGGTTGGCTTTGAAGCGGAAACTGCTACCGATGAGTGAGCTGCGGCGCAGTCTGAAAGCCGTGCTGGCGGATCAGGGGGCAGGATCTTCGGATTTTGATCTCAACCCTGATCTCGCTCTTCCACCAGAACGCAGGCTGCGCCCAGCCGGGGTTCTGGTGGCGATCTCGCTGGTGGAAGACGCGCCACGGGTTATCCTGACAAAACGATCCTCGGCGTTGAAACACCACCCTGGCCAGATCGCCTTTCCCGGTGGGAAGGTGGACGAGGGTGATGTCGATGTCACTGCCGCCGCCCTGCGCGAGGCCTGGGAGGAGATTGGTCTACCCAAAGACCTGCCGGAGGTCATCGGCCTTTTGCCCAGCCACGAGACCGTCACCAGCTTTCAGGTGACCCCCGTGGTGGCATTGCTGCATGAGCCCTTTGATATTCGCCCCGAAGCCGGGGAAGTGGCCGAGGTCTTTTCCGTGCCACTCAGCCATGTGCTGGACCCGGACAATTATATCGTGACCTCACGCAGTTGGCGCGGCACCCGGCGGCACTATTACACGGTGCCCTTTGGCCCCTATTATATCTGGGGCGCCACTGCGCGGATGCTGCGCAATCTTGCCGGGGTTATGCAGCAATGACTCTATTGGCGGGGCAGCCTTGGCTGACGCATCCAGCAACCCAAGCTGTTTGCGCGGCCTTGACCGCAGAGGGGACCGAACGGACGGCGGCGGCGTTATTTGTTGGCGGCTGTGTGCGCAATGCCCTGATGGGGGTGCCGGTTTCCGACATTGACATTGCCACCGATGCCACCCCAGATGAGGTCGTGGCCCTGGCCAAAGCCGCAGGGATCAAGGCGATTCCAACCGGGATTGACCATGGCACGGTGACGCTGGTGCAAAACCAGATCCCCCACGAGGTGACGACGTTTCGCAAGGATGTTGCAACGGATGGCCGTCGCGCTGTGGTGGCCTTTTCCAAAGAGATCGCCGAGGATGCCGCGCGCCGCGATTTCACCATGAATGCCATCTATGCGCGCCCCGATGGCACAGTCGTCGATCCCCTGGGGGGTATGGCAGACCTGAAAGCGCGGCGGGTGCGGTTTATTGGCACCGCTGAACACCGCATTCGCGAAGACTACCTGCGCACCCTGCGCTATTTCAGGTTTCACGCCTGGTATGGCGACACCCAAGCCGGGTTTGACCCGGATGCTCTGGCCGCGATTGCTGCCAATCTTGAGGGGCTGTCGCAGCTGTCGCTCGAACGTGTCACGGCTGAGCTGTTGAAACTTCTCGGTGCGCCCGACCCAGCCCCGGCGATTGCAGTGATGCGCCAGATCGGTGTGTTGGGGCAAATTCTTCCGGGCGCAGATGACCGGGCGCTGGCACCGCTCATTCACTTGGAGGCTGGTGCACCGGTTGATCCGGTGCGGCGCCTGGCAGCGCTGGGCGGCGCTGAGATGCAGGGGCATTTGCGATTGAGCAAGGCAGAGGCCCGCCAGCTGGAGCAGCTGCGCGATGCCGTCAGCACCTCTGCCACGGCGACCGAGCTGAGCTACCGGCTGGGGCGGGATCTGGCCCACAGTGCCTGCCTGTTGCGGGCGGCACTGTTGGAACAGCCAATTTCGTCTGAATTAGAGACTGATTTGGCGCGTGGCGCCGAAGCGATTTTTCCGATTGTCGCAGCTGATCTGATGCCTGATCTTTCGGGTGCGGCGCTGGGCGCGGCATTGAAACAGCTCGAGCAAGCCTGGATCGCGTCGGGCTTTGCTTTGGACCGTGCAGAGCTGCTGCAACAGTTGAAATAACGCCACAGACACCGGACTTTGCCATGCGGGCCAAAAATCTGAGGGTGACAGGTGATGGAATTTATGACTATTTCTGCCTTAGCCAAAACAATCATGCCGGGAGGAATGCGAATGTACTACGGGATCTGGTTTAGCTAACGCCGTACCACCCG
>Ga0316204_10010447_pt1 | contig 11954 bp, 7 predicted proteins | sample 6monrhotite_MG_2_FD_205661 | JGI IMG/M metagenome (GOLD analysis project Ga0316204, IMG submission 205661) | Microbial mat bacterial communities from mineral coupon in-situ incubated in ocean water Damariscotta River, Maine, United States -... | ecosystem: Environmental > Aquatic > Marine >...
TTCAGACGGTAAAGCTGGTTGGCCATCGAGATCAGCCAGACCAGTGCCATCAGCGAAACTGTGGCATGGCTATCGTCGTGCTTGGGCCAATACATGTCGATCACACGGTAGATCAGCGAGGACGCAAACACCGCAGCAAGGGTCCAGAACGCAGCATCAATCACCGTGAAAGTCCGGCGACGTGCGGGGCCTGCCAGCAGAAACCGGCTGGCCCAGAGCAGGATCAGAACACCGGCATAGGTGCTTGCGAATTCCCAGAACCGCGCGCCCAGCGCCCAGTCGATGCCCGGATCAATGACCAGTCGCCAGGCGCTGACAGCCGCGCCGATTTGCGCGAAAATTCCAAGTGGTGGCAGGCTAAACCGCCGGTCCAGCACCACAGCCGCCAACGCCATGACCGCAAGGGCCAGCGTCAGGGCCGCGTCCGAAAGCATCAGGATCAACGCCAGCGAGATCATGGTCAATGCGGCCAGCGTGAACAGCGCAGGCGGCCAACGGTCAGTGGTTGAAAGCCGGGCGAACCGTTCAGCCAAAACCACCATCACCGCCGCAATCGCGATGGCGTGATAGGCCCAGATATCAGCACCGATAACCTCGGACGGGGTCCAGAACAACTCCAGCAATACCGCGACAAGCGGCGCAAAGACCGCCGCCCCAAATGCCCAGACAGGTCCATAAACCGCCCCCCGATAGGCGCGCCACGCCGCAACCAAAGATACGGCCAAGGCCGCACCCAATATGATCAACAGGGCCGACGGCGCTGGCTCTTCTGCCAACCGGTGCGTGGCCGTCATCCAGTTTGCAAATACGCTGCCATCCTTAAGGGCCTCGGTCACCAGCAGCACGGGAAATGCGATGATCGGCAGCAGAGTCACATCGCTCAACGCGCGGGCTGATCGCATCCAGATCGCGGCCATCGCGAACAGGATCAGCAAACAGGTCGCCACCAGCCAGAACGCATCAGCCTCGATCTGATGAACCCAAAGGGCGGCCCCAGTGACCGCAAGAAAAACACCAGCGGCGACGCGCGTTGGAAAGCTGGACTGATCCTCGTCTGAAGTCCCGGTTTCCAGATTGAGCCTGAAACGGTCCGGCACCAGTTCCTCAACCAGCATTTTACCCTGATGCGACGGCGCGATGCTGCGTTCGGGAATAAGGATTGCCGCGATCAAGGCTATCAGGCCAAAGGCCATGAAATGCAAAGCCTCCCCTGCCTCGGCATAAAGATACGCCGCCGCCGCGAACCCCAGCAGCAAGCCAAAGCTTGAGACCCAGGCCCAGCGTTTGAACGTGTCCACCAGCAAGGCGGCCACCACAATCACCGCGAAATAGTAATACAGAAACGCCACCACGCCGGGGTCACCGCCAACCAGAAATGGCGCAGCAATCGCCCCCAATATACCAATCGCGGCCAAAAGCGGCCCATAAAACCAGCCGATCAGCACCGCCCCGGCCCCGATGGTCGCAAGGGCAACAAGGGCTGGCCCGGCCTCGATCAACCCGTAAAGCATGCGCGCCGACAGAATGCCCGCAAACATCGAAATCAGCCCGCCAGCCGCAAATGTAGACGGTAGATACGCAAACAATTCGTCCAGCCGATCCCCGCCTTTACGTCTGAGGAATTCGCCAAACGCGATCAGAGCAACGCCCAGAACAAGGGCCGAAGCCACCCGCATCCGGGGCGTCAGCAACCCGGTCTCAACACCATATTGCACCAGGAACACACCCGCCAAACCAAGCGAGGCCGCCGCCACCAGATAGAACCAGTTCGTCTGCGCCCACAGCAAGGCCGATGTCAGCAAGTCTTTCCGGAACACATAGGACTGGCTTTTCACAGGCGGCTTGGGCCTCGCCGGAGGTGGTGTCGGTGATGTCTTTATAGGGTCAGCAGACTTGATCGCCGCAGGCGCCCACGGCCCGGCCTGCGCAGGCTCGCTTGCGACAGACGGCGTCTTTGGTTCGGGCGTTTTGTCCGGCGCGCTGATCTTTTCTGCTGACAGAGGTTCCCGTTCGGCAAGCCTCTGGACCAGATCGGATGCAGCGTCTTCCAGCGCGCCAATCCGCCGGGACAGTTTCCGGTTGCTGATAAACAGATAGACCGCGACCGCGACCGCGACAAGGACAGTGATGACGATTTCCAACGAGATACTCCTGCCGACAAACACCGGGTAACCTGCCCGGACTTTAGGGCTGGTGCCGGAACATGTCTACAATCACGCTGCCCCGTTTCAGGTTTTTGAGAACAGGCCTTTCAGCGCGCTGGACACCAGCACCGCCACCTTCGGGCGTTTCAAAGCCCGAAACGGCATCGGGCGACACACCTCCATCGCGGCAACACCGACGCGCGCGGTCAACGCGCCATTCACCACGCCCTCGCCAAATCGTCGCGACAGCTTGGACAGCAATCCACCGCCCGCAATCGAACTGATCAGATCGTCACCAACCGCCACAGCCCCCGTCGCCACCAGATGCAGCATCACGCCTTTAAGCAATCGCCACGATCCAAAAGTCCCTGCGCGCCCGCCATAAATTTCAGCAATCCGGCGCACCATTTTCAGGTTGGAGGCCAGCGCCGTGACCACATCCGCCAATGCTAGCGGCACAATCGCGGTGACCATCGCCACTTGCCGCGCTGCGGCCTCGACCTCGCGCCGGGCGGCGGCATCAAGGGGCGACATCAACTCTCGCTCGGCCACATCCAGCAAGGCATCGGCATCCAGGATTTCGTCTTGCTGCGTCGCAAGGTTCTCCAGCGCCCAGCGCAAATCTTCGCGTCCCCGATAAAACCGGGTCAACTGGCCAAGTATTCCCTTGGCGGCGACAAGCTCGCCTGATTGAACCGCCTGTGCAACATCATCCTGCAACCGATCCACCCGCCGAAGCCGGGCAAGTGCGATCCATTCGCGAAACGCCAATCCAAGACCGGCAAACACAAACAGCCCAAGACCTGCCAGAACCGCGCGTCCCAGCCAGATATTGCGGCCCAGAAGTCCGAATACGAAATCCCAAGCAGCGACGGAAAGCGCCGTCAGCAACAACCCAAGTGCCGCCGCCCAAAACAGCCGCCACAAAACCGAGGGTCGCCGCGTTGCCAGCACCGCCATCGTTTGGATCGCCTGACCTTGCGGGATATCGGGCGTCAAATCCGGCACAACCGGAGCCGTCGCAGGGGTCACACCCCCATTGATGTCCTCAAGTTCAATCAGAACCGGGCCGTTGTCTTTGGTCATCGCAACCGATCCCCCAGTAAAAACTCTGCAGCCTTATCCAGCCGAATATGTGGTGGGCCAAAACCCGGGCGCAAATCCAACCGGGCCGGTCTGAAATTCATCACCTTGTAATCCCCATCCAGCCATTTGGTTTCCCCCTGCCCCGCAGGCACCAGCAATTGCGCCGGGTCACTGGGCAACTCACCGGGGTAAAACGCTGCCGCCTTACCGGTTTCATCCAGAATACCGCGCACGCAATCAAGCGTGCGACCTTTGTGGTCCAGCGTTTCCTCGACCGTTGCCCTCAGGGACGCGATTGAAATTGCGGCAGTGTCAGCCCCGGCAAATTCCGCCCGATCCCTGGCCTCGCGCAAAAGCGCTTCCATGATTGCGGTCAGCTTGGGGTGCTGGCTGTGATGCAAGTGATCGGCCTTGGTTGCGGCAAACAGAATGCGATCAACCCGCTTGCCCAACAGAAACGACAACCACGAGTTCCGCCCCGGTCGAAATGCCTTCAGGACATCCGCCATCGCATGGCGCAAATCTTCCACCGCAGGGGGGCCGGAATGGATCGCCCCAAGGGCGTCGACCAAAACAATCTGCCGGTCGATCCGGGCAAAATGGTCGCGAAAAAAAGGCGCGACGATCCGGGATTTATAGGCCTCAAACCGGCGCTCCATCTCGCGCCACAGGCCACGGCGTGCAGGTCTGTCAGGCTTGGCCAGTGGCGCAAATGTCAAAACAGGCGAACCTTCCAATTCGCCCGGCAACAAGAACCGCCCCGGCGCACAATCCGAATACCCGGCCTGCCGGGCCGCATTCAGCGTCGCGGTAAAACTTTGTGCCAAAGCCTGCGCATCGCTTTCCTCAAACGTATCGCGGGCGTGAAAATCCCCGGCCATCGCCAAAAACTCAGCCGCAAATTCCCGGCTGGCATTGCGCGCCAGAACCTCGGCCGACCAGTCGGCAAAACTCTGATCCATCAGACCAAGGTCCAAAAGCCACTCGCCGGGGTAATCAACAATATCCAGATGCACCGTGCGCGGGCCTGACAGGCCTGACAACAAGCCCGCCGGCTGCACCTTCATCGACACCCGCAACTGGCTGACATAACGGGTGGATTGCGGCCAATGAGGGGCTGGTCCAGTCAGGGCCGCCAGATGGTTTTCATACTCAAACCGCGGCACCGCATCGTCCGGCTGAGGTTGCAGATACGCCGCCCGGATCGCACCGGATGACGCCGCCAGCAATTGCGGCATCCGCCCCCGATCCAGCAGATTGGCCACCAGTGAGGTGATAAAAACCGTCTTACCTGCGCGCGACAAACCCGTCACCCCAAGCCGGATCACCGGCTCAAACATTGCGCTTTTGGTGCGCGATGCCGCGTCCTCAACGCTGCGCGCCAAACTGTCTGCTATGTCGCCAAGCCCCAAGAAATCACCGCCTTCAATTACCTCTGCCCCCTTAAGATAGACCAATTATGCCGATCTTGTAGGGTGTTACGTGAAATTACGGTGACAAAGCGCAGGGGGATTGGCAAATCGCACCGCAATCTGTATCGCAGGCCCATGCCCCGCTATGCGCTGAAAATCGAATATCACGGCAAACCATTTTGCGGCTGGCAGCGGCAAAAGGGCCATCCCTCCGTGCAACAATCGCTGGAAGAGGCGCTCAGGCGGCTTGATCCGACCGTCCCGTCGATTGTCGCCGCCGGACGCACGGATACGGGCGTGCATGCCACAGGCCAGGTTGCGCATTGCGAGATGCAAAAACAGTGGGATCCGTTCCGCCTGGCACAAGCCCTCAACTACCACCTCAAGCCCAAGCCAATCGCCATTCTTGAGGCCGTACCCGCCCCCGAAGAGTTCCACGCCAGGTTCTCGGCCATTGAGCGGCGCTATGTCTTTCGGCTGCAATCCCGCCGCGCGCCCGTGACCCATGACAAAGGTCTGGTCTGGCAGGTCGCGCATCCACTTGACGCAAACGCCATGCAAAAGGCGGCCAACCACCTGATCGGACAGCACGACTTTACCACGTTCCGCGCAACAAAATGTCAGGCGAATTCACCGATAAAAACGATGGAAGAAATCCGAATTGACGCATCCCCCATCCCCTACGGCACCGAATTCCGGTTCTCCGTACGCGCGCGATCATTCTTGCACAATCAGGTGCGCAGCATCGTTGGAACCTTAGAGCGCGTCGGCGCCGGGTCCTGGACACCCGAAGACGTCAAAACAGCGCTCGAAGCCAAAAACCGCGCCGCCTGCGGCCCGGTCAGCCCGCCACAAGGCCTCTACCTCGCAGATGTCGGCTACGTCACAAATCCCTTCAGCTGAGTTCTTCTTTTCAAAAATATCCCCGCCAGAGGCCCCGCCCCGCAAGGGGCTGAAAAGACATGGCCCAAAGGGCCGCCATTCCCTTACCGCAATCCATCAACACCAATCACATCCGCAACTTCAAGCCCCCCCATCCGGGCCTGAATCCGCGGGCCTTTTGTCATCGCCAGCGCAAACAACAATTCCCCGGCTTTCGGCCCATCCGGCACCCCAACCTCGATCGCATCAAAATGGCTGCGCACATAGGCGGCATTGATGTGACCAAGTGGGACATCAACCCGTGTGCCAACCCCGCCGATCTTCATTGAAGACGGCACAATCGCTTTGGCCTCCCCCAAACGCTCGCGCATCGAATAGCCGCCGGGTACGTGCCAAAGGGCGGTATGTTCAAGCTCGCCACCCTCGCCGACCAGCCCGGCCTTGCCGTAACCGTCAATCCCGTCGATCCCGCCAAGGGCCGTGATCAGTTTGTCCGTCATCATCAGCCCCAGCGGTTTCAAATCATCCATCGCGCTTTGCAAATCCTCGGCATACCGCCCGGCGAACGGGTTGTTCACCAAGGCAATGATCGCCGCGCGCTGGCGTGGGACTGCGGCATCAGCCCCGCCATCATGATGAATTTCTTCCATAAACAACATGGTTTTACGCAATCTGAAATCGGCCATCTATTTCTCCTGTCAGGGGGTCTTTGGCGCGCTGGGGATAGACGCCAACTGTTTTTACGTCGTCACCAAGAAAAAGCGCTGCCCCGGCCATCAGGCCCAAATGCAGCATATCTTCGGCAACATGCCTGCCCGCGTTCAGGGCAAGTGAAATCTCTTCCGGTTTCAGCGTGCCGACCGCGACGGTGGCCAGTCTCGCGCCCAGATCGCTGTCAGGTGACAAATCGCACGCGGGGTCTCGCTTGATGGCCGGATGCCCCGGCAGATCAACCGCGTTTGCAATCAGGGTCGCGGCCACGTCAGCGGCGGCGGCGGTACGCGCAACAACGCTCACCGCGTCCGCAATCCCGCGCGAGTGACTGCGCCCCCGCCAGCCCGAGGTCGCCAGCCCGCGCGCCGTCTGATCATGGTTCAGACGGACCCGCCCGCGATCTCCATGGGCTTGAACTGAGGCCGTCAGGCTCTGGCCCTCGGCCAGATAGATCGCAATATCGCCGCCATTGTTCACATAGGCTTTTTCAAGCCTGCACCCTTGGCACATCGCGGCAAGAACCTCATCCGCAACCGCCCCGGCCACTGCGGCCATTGGGGTGACAAAGACATCTTTGAACGGGGCCACAGCCGCCGCCATATGCCGCGCGACCGCACCATTAGGCAACGCATCGCCAAGAGGTTGGCGCAGCAGATCAAGTTCGGACACCAGTTCGTCCAGCACCGTTTGAAACCGGTCTTTTGCCTGCGTCAAAGCCATTTGCCGATCAGGTCCGAACGCCTCAACGATCAGGTCAATTGGCCCGTGATGCAAATGCATCCGGGTCGCATCCAACAGTCTGGATTGCGCGCCCTGCATCTAGCGGCGATCCCATGGCAAATCACCTTTTTCGGGCGCAATTCCGCGTGTGTCTTTGCCGTAGTCTCCGCCTGTGTCCAGCACATCGCCAACCGTTCGGATCGCCTCGGTATGGCCGCCAAGGGCCTCGTAGTTCTGACGCGGCATGGTAAATTCAAGCGGCGCGACAATCGCGGGTGTCGGCACATAGCCAAACGACATTTCCGGCATGGCCATCACGTCGACCATCACCGTGATCCCCCCTCCGGGCCAGACATAAACCGGGGCGCCACCACAGGTGACGCGGGTGATATCGGCTTTGACCGAGCGGGTCAGTTGCACCGGATTTTCCGTAACACCCGAGCGCAGCGATCCCCCGGCTCCGCCCATGAAAAGAACCGAGCACATGGCGGGTTCGCAGTTTTCATCAATCAGGTTTACCGATTTCATCAAGGCCTCTGGCAGCGGCTTTTTGACCGGCTGCAAGTCGTCATTCAACTCGTAATACGCGAACTGTTCGCCGGTGGTGGACACCATCATCAGGCGCAACCCGGCGCGCGCGCCTTTTTTGGGGTTCCAGTCCCCAAGGATCGACAGCGGGTCTTCAATATTGGTGCCCCCCCAGCCCAGACCGGGATCCGCGACCTGAAAATAGCGCCCCGGTGTGGAGCGCCGACCAAGGATTTTGATGCCCGTGTCTTCCCACCCCAACACTTTGCCTGCCTGATGCTCGGACACGACGCCAGTAATATGGTCGTCGACAACAACAACCTCGTCCACCAGCCCGCGCCATTGCGAGGCGAACATCCCGATGGTGGCCGACCCGCAGCCCACCCGCATTCGGCTTTCTTGGTGTCCATCAACAATCGGCGGCTTGCCCGCCTGCACAATCACGGACGAGCCGCCATCAACGCTCAACTCGACCGCTTCGCGATTGCACAGCTTCATCAGCGCGTCACAGGTCACGCGCCCTTCGGCTTTGGAGCCTCCGGTCAGGTGATCAACCCCGCCAAGCGACAGCATCTGGCTGCCATATTCCGAGGTCATCACATGGCCGATCGCCTCGCCGCCCACGCGCACAACGGATGCTTCATGGCCAAGGTGACGGTCGGTGTCGATTTTGATCTTGGCCCCGCAATAGGAAAAAATCGCCTCGGTCACCACCGTGACCATATCGGTGCCATCAATCTTTTGACTGACAATAAAAGGTGCGGGTTTGTAATCGGGATAGGTCGTTCCGGCCCCAATGGCGGTAACAAAATTCTGACCACTTTCGACAAGACTGCCATCCCAGTCCGCCGCAAGGAAAGGCTTTACCTCATCGCCTGCCGCAATGCGTGCATCCAGAATTGTCAGTGGATCGCAGCGAATAATCTGACCGTTTTCGTTGGCATAACGGTCACAGGCCCCGGCCTTGCCCTCGGCCACAAAACACATCACCGGACAGGCGTCGCAGCGGATTTTCTGAGGGCGGGCATCGGGTCTATCAGCCATTTTCAGCCTCTTTGATCGCGGCCAGAACCCGGTACGGCAGGGCTGGCAGTTTGGTGATCCGCGCGCCGCTTGCATGACGGATGGCGTTCAGGATCGCGGGTGCCGTCGGGATCAGCACATGTTCACCCAATCCCCGCGCGCCGAACGGACCTTCGGGGTCGGGTTTTTCAACAAAGATCGAGGACACCTTGGGCATGTCGCCAAAAGTTGGGATCAGGTAATCGTGCAGGTTTTCGGTGCGTCCGGGGATGTATTCCTCCATCAGGGCCATGCCTAGACCTTGCGCGACGCCACCTTCGACCTGCCCTTCGGCCAGCATCGGATTGATGGTGCGACCCAGATCATGGGCGGCGATCAGGTTCAGAACTTTGACGGTTCCAAGCCGCAGGTTCACTTCGACCTCGGCTAGGTGCGCGCCATAGCCATAGACCGCATAGGGGTTGCCCTGACCGTTTTCATCAAGCGGCGTGGTCGGCGGATCATAGGTTTCCTCAACCGAAATCGCATAGCCGCGCGCATCGGGGGTCATGCCTGAAAGATCAAGCTGCCGCGTCTGGCCATCTTGGCGGGTGACAATCGAGGTGCCATCCAGCGTCACCTCGGCCTGATCGCCGGCATTAGACAGACGGCGCAGCGTTTCGCGCAAGGCCCGCCCCGCCTTTTCAGCCGCCCGGCCAGTCACGAAGGTCTGGCGCGAGGCTGAGGTTTTTCCGCAATCTGGCGTCAGCGCAGTGTCCGGGCCAATCAGCGTGATCTGACCAAGGGGCAAGCCCACCGCATCCGCAAAAATCTGGGCGATCACTGTGTTAGAACCCTGCCCGATATCGGTCGCGCCCTGATGCAGGACTAGTGTGCCCTCGGTGGTGATCCCGGCGCGAATGGTCGAGGGGTTTGGCAAGCCGGTATTGCCGCAACCATACCAGCATGACGCCACTCCGATGCCGCGCTTTAGGGTGTCATGCGATGCATTCCATACGTCAGTTTCGGTGAGTTTTTGTGTCCAGTGGGGGGCAAGCGCATCAAGGCAGTCGCTGATCCCGGTCGAGTTCAACACTTGACCAAAGGTCGCTTTATCACCGTCCATAAGGGCGTTCTGTCGCCGGAATTTCAACCGGTCAAAGCCACCGGCAAGGGCGAGGTCTTCGTACAGGGTTTCCTGAACGATGGCAGCTTGTGGCACGCCGAACCCCCGGAACGCCCCTGAAATCGGCCCGTTGGTGTGGACTGCGCGGGCGGCGGCATCGTAGTTCGGGGTGCGGTAAGGCCCTGAGGCATGCACCGGCACCCGACCCGCCACGGTCGGACCCCACGAGGCATAGGCCCCGGTGTTGAAATCGCCGCGATAATGAAGCGCGGTCACGTTTCCATCAGCATCACATCCCGCCCGTGCGGTTGCGCGCGAGGGGTGGCGTTTGGTGGTTGAGGTCATGGATTCAGCGCGGGAAAAGACCATCCGGCAGGGCCGTCCGGTGACCATTGCCGCAAGGCCGATCAGAGGTTGCAGCGAGACATCAAGCTTGGCCCCGAAACCGCCGCCCGTTGCCGACGGAATGATCCGCACCTTGTCTTTTGGCAAGCCAAGAACTTTCGCGGTTTCCTCCTGATCCATCACCGGGGCTTGGGTGCAGGCTTGTACCACCAGCGTGTCGCCGTCCATCCACGCAAGGCCCGCTTCGGGTTCGATATAGGCGTGCTCGACATAGGCAGTTTCAACGGTGACCTCGGCGGTCAGGGTCGCGGCTTTCAACGCAGCCTCGGTGTTTCCGCAGCGCACGATGCCGGTGGTCAGGATGTTGCCTGCCCGGTTTGGATGCAATTGCGGGGCATCATTTGCAATAGCCTCGGGCGTTTCAAGCACATGTGGCAGAGGCGTCCAGGCCACGGGAAACAGCGACAAATCAAGACTGTGGAGGATATCAGGTGTTCCGACCACCAACGCCACCGCCTCGCCGCGCATCCGTGCGCGTCCCTCGGCAAGGGCGGGTTGATCGACAAAGGCTGGAATGGTGCCAAAGCAGTTGACGCCCGGAATATCAGCGGCGGTCAGGACAGCGTGGACACCCGGATGAGCGGCTTTCCAACTGCGAAGATCGCCAAAGGTGAAGTCAGCGTGAAAATGCGGCGAGCGGATTGCGTGCACCAAAAGCCCACCTTCGGGGGTTGCGTCCGCGCCGAATATTTCGGTGCCTGCGACTTTGGGCGCGCCATCCAACCGCTCAACCGAGGCCCCGACGGCGGCACCGGTTTCGGCGACTATTTCCGGCGGCAACGGGGTGTTGGCATTGCAGACGGCTGTTACGATTTTGCTGTAGCCGGTGCAGCGGCACAAAACACCTCCCAGCGCGTCTTCGACCTGTTGCGGTGTCGGATGCGGAGTGCGGTCAAGCAAGGCGGCGGCAGAGACCAGCATGCCGGGCGTGCAGATGCCACATTGCGCTGCACCATAGCGCAGAAAGCTTTTTTGCAAGGCTTCAAAGCCGCGGTCGCGCAAGCCTTCGACAGTCGTGATCTCGCGTCCTTCGGCTTGGGCGGCGGTGGTCAGGCAGGCGCAAACGGGAGCGCCGTCGAGCAACACGGTACAGGCCCCGCAGTCACCGGCATCACAGCCGACCTTGGTGCCCTTGAGGTGTAACTCATCGCGCAACACCTCGCTTAGGCGTCGTCCTGCCGGAACAGTCACATCGCGCGCGGTTCCGTTGACGATCAAAGGGATTGACGGCATGTCCATGTTCAAACCCCTGCCAGTTTCACGATGGTTTCTGTGATCAGCTCGACCACGGCAATATCGCGATACCCAGCGTTGGCGCGAATGTCGTCAATCGGATCAAGCCCGGTCGCGATTTCAGCCCGAAGTGCGGCCTGCCAGTCGTCGCGCGTGCCGGGGTCCTGGCCAATCAATGCGGTCTCAAACCCGGGCAAACGGCGCGCGACGGGGCTGCAAGAGCCAACGGCGATGGCGGCTTTGGTGATCCGGCCTTCTGCCAGCTCCAGACGTGCCGCGATCATCGCGATAGAGATCACCAGGTACTTGCGCGCGCCCAGTTTGGCAAAGCCTGAAACGCCGGTTGTGGCGTGTTCAGGGATGTGAACCGCCGTGACGATCTCGCCCTTTCGAAGGGCGGTTTTCCGCACGCCGGTGAGGAACGCGGTCAATGGCATTCGGCGCGCTTCCAAAGCCGAGGTCAGCTCAACCTCAGCCTCCAGAACCATGAGCGGCGGCACGCCATCGGCGGCTGGCGACGCATTGCAAAGGTTGCCCGCGATCGTTCCGCTATTCTGAATTTGCAGCGATCCCACGTCACGCGCCGCAGCCTTCAACGCGTCAAATGCCGGGGGTAAATCGGCCGCGATGATTTCAGACCAGCGCGTCGTTGCCCCGATCCGCCAGCCTTCCAGGGTCTTGTGAATGCCCGACAGGGCCGGG
>Ga0316204_10010449_pt1 | contig 11951 bp, 10 predicted proteins | sample 6monrhotite_MG_2_FD_205661 | JGI IMG/M metagenome (GOLD analysis project Ga0316204, IMG submission 205661) | Microbial mat bacterial communities from mineral coupon in-situ incubated in ocean water Damariscotta River, Maine, United States -... | ecosystem: Environmental > Aquatic > Marine >...
ATTCTGGAATTTGAAACCGGTCCAGACGGCGGCAAGGGCCGCATCAATGTTCTGGGCAAGGATGTTAAATTCTCCATTGCCGCACCCGGTGATCATTGGGCATGGAATGCCGCCGCGATTTTCGCGACAACCATCGCCGCCGGTGTTGACGCTGAAGCCACCGCTAATGCCTTGGCAGGATTGCAGGCAGGCGCCGGACGCGGCGCCATCCGACAAATTCCGCTCAATGGCGGTCATTTCACACTGATTGATGACAGCTATAACGCCAATCCCGCCTCCATGCGGTCGGGTTTGTCCATTCTTGGTGCAACGGAACCCGATGGCGGTCGTCGGATTGCGATCCTTGGCGAAATGCTCGAACTCGGGCCGGATTCATCTGAGCTTCACGCTTCGCTGGCAGACCCGATTCACACGGCGCAGGCCGAGGCGGTCTTCCTCGCAGGTAAGGGCAATATTCCGTTGCGCGATGCCCTGCAGGTCGGTCGGTTGGCCGCTTACGCCGAGAAGGCAGACGAACTTTGCGACCTTGTCGCGGGGTTCGTTGCGCCGGGAGATGTAGTGTTTGTGAAAGGTTCAAATGCATCGGGCGTTCATAGAATCGCCCGAATGCTTTCCGAAGACGATCTTGGCGCTCGGGGACAAGGATAGAAATTCGATATGCTGGAATGGCTGCTACTGCCTTACGCTGAAGACATTACGATCTTCAATCTTCTGAATTACATCACTTTCCGCACCGGTGGTGCGTTGATGACGGCGCTGGTGATCGCCATTTTTGGCGGCGCGCCCTTCATCCGCTGGCTCAAGAAAAAGCAACGCGATGGTCAACCCATTCGCGAAGATGGCCCTGAACGGCATGTGATTGAAAAAGCCGGCACGCCGACAATGGGCGGCTTTTTGATACTCGTCGGTATTGTTGTCGGCACATTGCTCTGGGGCGATTTGAGCAACCAATATCTCTGGGTCGTTCTGTTTGTAACCATCGGATATGGCGCGATTGGTTTTGTCGATGATTACCGAAAAGTGTCCCAACGCTCGACGGCAGGCCTGTCCGGGTGGATTAAGCTAGCCCTGCAGTTCGCCATTGGCGGCGTCGCCGTTTGGTGGATGACGAATTTGCTCGGGCAAGCACCGGACGTTCCAGAAGGTTTTGCGACCTCGGTTGCTCTGCCTTTCTTCAAAGACGTTCTGATTCAATTGGGCCCTGTCTTTTTGATTTTTGGCATGATTGTGATTGCGGGTTCATCTAACGCCGTGAATTTGACGGATGGGCTCGATGGATTGGCGATTGTTCCGGTGATGATCGCGGCCGGGAGTTTTGGTTTCATCGCGTACATTGTCGGGAACTCGATTTTCGCTGACTATCTTCAGCTCAACTTCACGCCCGGGACCGGCGAACTGGCCGTCTTCTGTGGCGCGCTTCTTGGCGCATCGCTGGGCTTTCTCTGGTATAACGCACCACCTGCCATGGTGTTCATGGGCGATACCGGTTCGCTGGCTCTCGGTGGTGCGCTGGGCGCGATTGCAATTGCGGTGAAGCACGAAATTGTTCTGGCGATTATTGGGGGCCTTTTTGTGCTCGAAATGGTCTCGGTGATGGTGCAGGTCGCTAGCTTTAAAATGTTTGGCAAGCGCGTTTTCAAGATGGCACCCATCCATCACCATTTTGAAAAAATGGGATGGCAGGAGCCCACCATTGTTGTGCGGTTCTGGATTATCGCCGTCATTCTTGCCTTGATTGGCCTTTCGACGCTGAAACTGCGTTAGGTCGAAAATGATCCCGGTCCCCGGATATGAAGATCAGGCCGTTGCCATCTTCGGGCTGGGCCGAACTGGCATTACGGCAGCCCGGTCACTGATCGCGGGCGGCGCGAATGTGCTCGCTTGGGATGATAACGCTGAAACGCGGCAAAAAGCACAAGCAGCTGGCCTGACACTAACTGATCTTGATCGTGCAAACTGGACGGATATCGCGGCATTGGTCTTGTCGCCGGGCGTGCCTTTGACGCACCCGGAGCCCCATCGCTTTGTCGATGCGGCCAAGATGCACGGCCTGCCGATCATCGGCGACATGGAATTATTCGCACGCGCCATGTGGGCTCTGCCAGAGGACCGCCGGCCAAAAATTATTGGCATCACGGGCACGAATGGAAAATCCACTACAACGTCTCTGATCGGTCATATCCTGAAAAAGGCGGGCCGCGATGTTCGCGTCGGCGGCAATATCGGGGACGCCATTCTCGGCTTGGAACCTCCGCGTGCTCACACGATCTTCGTTCTGGAATTATCCTCTTACCAACTCGATCTCGTTCAGACCCTCCATTGCGACGTCGCCATTTGGTTAAATCTCGCTGAGGACCACCTCGAACGCCACGGCGATATGGCGGGATATAAAACCGCGAAACTCCAGATATTTGCCAATCAGGCCACGGCCGACATTGCGGTGATCGGAATTGATGACGAGCATTCGTCCGGTGTGATGAATAAGGTGAAGTCGAGCGGAAATCAGCAGGTCACGCCGATTTCGTCCGGTCGATCGCTGAGTCGGGGCGTCTATGCGCTTGGAGGTAAGCTGTTCGATGCGATGGGCCAGACTTGTGTCGAGGTGATGGATTTGTCGTCGGCGCCAACGCTTCCAGGCAGCCACAATGCGCAAAACATTGCCGCTGCCTATGCGGCGCTCCGGCAACTCGGCCTGGAGCCAGAGCAGATCGCGGCCGCTATTGAGAGTTTCCCCGGCCTCGCGCATCGACTTGAATTCGTCGGAACGCAGAAAGACATTCGCTTTTTCAATGATTCCAAAGCCACCAATGCAGACGCTGCAGCAAAAGCGCTCGCCAGTTTTGACAATATCTACTGGATTGCCGGCGGTCGTAAAAAGGAAGGCGGCATCGGTTCGCTCGCTAAATATTTTCCGCGTATCGCCAAAGCCTATTTGATTGGCGAAGCCGCTGATGAGTTTGAGGCGACGCTTAGCGCTGCTGTACCGTGTGAAATGGCCGGGACGCTGGAAAACGCCATCGATCTTGCCGCGCGTGATGCCAGTTCCAGCGGACGCACAGCGCCGGTCATTCTTCTTTCACCTGCTTGCGCGAGTTTTGACCAATTCAGGGATTTCGAGCATCGCGGAGATGTGTTCCGCATGTTGGTTCAGTCCCGGATTGGAAAAGCGTAAGGGGCAGACATGGTTGCGATCGAAGCACGTCATTTCGGCGATTGGTGGAAGACCATCGACCGTACGCTTCTGTTTGTCGTGTTTGCTCTGATCAGCGTTGGATTGATCCTGTCGCTGGCATCTAGCCCCGCCGCGACAGTTCGTGAAAACATCTCTGACCCATTCCATTTCCTCTACCGACACAGTTTCTTTGCCGCCATTAGCCTGATCGTGTTGCTCGGCGTGTCGTCTCTGGATCGGCGCAATATCCGGCGGCTCTGCGCGCTCACGCTTGTTGGGTCGCTTGGCCTGATCGTCGCGACAGTGTTGATGGGGCATGAAGTTGGCGGGGCCTCTCGGTGGCTGCGTCTTGCAGGGTTTTCGCTTCAGCCGTCCGAGTTTCTCAAGCCTTCCCTGATCGTGATGTCTGCCTGGTTGTTTGCCGAGGCGCGGAATGGCGCACCGATTCCGGGCCGTGTGATCGCTTTCGGTCTTTACCTGACCAGTGTTGTGCTCTTGATGATGCAGCCCGACTTCGGTCAATCCATCCTGATTACACTATGCTTTGGCGGCGTGTTCTTTGTCGCGGGCTTAAACTGGCGCTGGATGCTGGGGTTGGCTACGACGGCAACTGCTGGTGTGATTTCCGCTTGGATGTTTTTGCCATATGTCGCGACGCGAGTGGAGCGCTTCCTCAATCCCGATTCCGGCGAACGCTATCAGACGGAAACCGCGATAGCCGCGATTTCGCGAGGCGGCGTAATGGGTGTTGGTCCGGGCGAGGGCATCATCAAGCGGTCACTGCCGGATTCGCATTCCGATTTCATTTTCTCGGTGGCCGCAGAAGAGTTTGGACTGATGGCATCGCTCGCCATAATCGGTCTGTTCTCAATCTTGGTGGCGCGCGCCTGGATGAACGCGCTTAAATTGACCGACCATTTTGCTCAACTCGCCGTCACCGGTTTGGCGCTTCAGTTCGGCTTGCAGGCAGTTATCAATATCGGCGTGAATCTGGACCTCATTCCTCCCAAGGGCATGACGCTACCTTTCATCTCCTATGGTGGTTCTTCCATGTTGGCGCTTGCACTGGGGGCCGGACTGATGCTGGCATTGACCCGGCGGCGTCCCGGCGCGTATCAGCGCGCATGACGACACCAAAACGAGCATTGATCGCGGCAGGCGGGACCGGTGGGCACATGTTCCCGGCGCGCGCCGCTGCGCAGGAACTTGTTTCACGAGGCTGGCAAGTCAGACTGGTCACAGATGCGCGCGGGATGAAACATACGGACGGCTTCCCCGCAGAATCGGTCGACCAGATCCGCGCGGCCAGTCCTGTCACGAAAAATCCGGTCAAACTTGTGAGGGCATGGATAGAATTGTTGGCGGGGTTGCTGGCGTGCCGCAAAATCATCAAGACGTGGAAACCCGATATCGTGGCCGGCTTCGGCGGCTATCCGGCATTCCCGGCCCTGATGGCTGCACAGCAGAAAAACCTGCCCTTTGCCATTCACGAACAGAACGCCGTTCTCGGTCGGGTCAATCGCGTCTTTGCCAAAGGAGCAGGTTTCATCGCTTCGGGGTTTGAGCGATTGGACAAAGCGCCGAAGACGGCAATGCGCCTGATCACTGGCAATCCCGTTCGGTCCGAATTTGTTGCGGCGCGCGAAAAACCCTTCCCGGATGATGGTGGGTCTCTGCGGATTTTCATTCTTGGCGGCAGTTTGGGCGCGCGAATTTTATCCGAGACGGTACCGGCGGCGATTGCAGAACTCCCGGAATGGCTCAAATCCCGCCTTGAAGTGGCCCAACAAACCCGCGAAGAATCTCTCGCAATGGCTCAGGACACTTACCAACAAGCGGGTGTGGCCGCCGAATGTGCGCCCTTCTTCAACGATGTGGCCGACCGTCTCGCGGCGTCGCACATCATCATCGCGAGGGCAGGGGCCTCCAGCGTGTCGGAGATCTCTTGTGTTGGCCGCCCGGTCATTTTTGTGCCGCTCAAGATCGCTGCGGATGATCATCAGACCGCGAATGCCGAAGGTCTGGTCGAGGCCGGGGCGGCAGATTCCATTCCCGAGCATGAATTCAATGTCGAGGCCCTGGCGTCCCTTCTGGAAGTGCGCCTCGCCAATCACGCAGAACTTTCTGATCGCGCAACCAAGGTGCGGGCGCTGGGTCGGCCAGATGCCGCTTCGCTGTTTGCTGACGCGCTGATCTCGCTTGAACAAGGACACTAGCCGAATGCCTCACCAAAGCCTGCCTGTTCGCGTTGGTCCCATCCACTTTGTCGGCATTGGCGGCATCGGCATGAGCGGTATCGCCGAGGTAATGCTCAATCTTGGTTATTCGGTGCAAGGGTCGGATATCAAGGAAAACCCGAATGTCGCGCGGCTTCGCGATAAAGGCGCATCCATCCACATTGGTCATGCAGCCGAAAACGTGACGGGCGTCGGCGCGCTTGTCGTTTCCACAGCGATCAAGCCGGACAATCCAGAATTGGTTGCGGCGCGCGAAAGGAAGATTCCGGTTGTTCGGCGCGCTGAAATGCTCGCCGAATTGATGCGCTTGAAATACTCGGTCGCGGTTGCTGGAACACACGGCAAAACGACCACAACCTCGCTGGTCGCTGCCCTCATGGATGCGGCTGATCTCGATCCAACAGTTATCAATGGCGGCATCATTTCCGCTTATGGCTCCAACGCCAAAATGGGGGCGGGCGACTGGATGGCGGTCGAGGCCGATGAGAGCGATGGCTCTTTCCTGAAGCTACGCGCCACGATTGGTATCGTCACCAATATCGATCCAGAACATATGGAGCATTATGGCAGCGTCGAGAAACTGCACGATGCCTTCTATAGCTTCGTTGAGAATTTACCCTTCTACGGATTTGCGGTGCTCTGCACGGATCACCCAGACGTTCAAACGCTTGCCGCGAAAGTCACCGACCGGCGACTGATCACATATGGATTCAATCCACAGGCCGATGTCCGGGCGGAAAATCTTGAAATGACGCCAGAGGGATCGCGGTTTGATGTTGTCTTCCGTGACAATGGTCATTCGGAAAGCTGGGAGGGTGTCTTCCTGCCGATGATGGGCGAACACAACGTCCTCAACACGCTGTCTGCTATCGCGGTAGCGCGCGAACTCGGCGCGAAAGAAGACGCGGCGAAATCAGCGCTTCAGGCGTTTGGCGGTGTGAAGCGGCGTTTCACCAAAACCGGCGAATGGAAGGGTGCCAGCATTATTGACGATTACGGCCATCACCCGGTCGAAATCGCAGCAGTTTTAAAAGCCGCGCGACAGGCCAGCAAGGGCAAGGTCATCGCCATCGCGCAGCCGCATCGATACACGCGACTGAATGATCTCTTCGAAGATTTTTGTACCTGTTTCAATGACGCAGACAGCGTGTTGATCGCGCCAGTTTTCGAAGCTGGCGAAACCCCGATCGAGGGCGCTAATGCGGCTCATCTGGTTGAGGGTCTAAAGGCTCACGGCCACCGCGATGCTCACACCACTACCCGCGAAACCGTTGCCGCAGCTATCGCCGAACGCGCCGATGAAGGCGATGTCATCATTTTCCTTGGCGCTGGCGACATCACCGCTTGGGCCTACGCTTTGCCGGATGAGTTGAAGGCGCTGGGATGAGCCTTCTAGAATGCCTCCCAGCCGTTCGCGGCAAATACCTGCCCGCCGCGCCTCTGGCCGACATGACCTGGTTGCGGGTTGGTGGTCCGGCGGAAGTCCTCTTCCTGCCTGCTGATGAAGCCGACCTCGCGCGGTTTCTGGCGGAAACGCCGGACGAAATTCCAGTTCATATACTCGGCGCGGGCTCCAATACGCTGGTCCGTGATGGCGGCGTGCCTGGTGTGGTCGTTCGCCTGACCGCTCCCTTCGGTAAAGTCGAAGCGATCAGCAAAACCCGCGTCAAAGCCGGAGCCGCTGCGCTGGACAAGAAAGTCGCGCAAATTGCCGCCCGGTCCGGCATTGCCGGGATGGAGTTCTTCACCGGTGTTCCTGGCGCAATTGGCGGCGCTATCCGCATGAATGCGGGCTGTTATGGCACGGAGACAAAGGACATTCTGGTCGAGGCTGTGGCGCTGGACCGGGCCGGTCGCCGGATCATCGTGACGCCGGACGAGCTGGGCTATGCTTATCGTCATTCGGAAGCGCCGGAAGACTGGATTTTCGTGGAGGCGACCTTTGAAGGCACGCCCGACGATCCGGCCACCATTGCCGCACGGATGGATGAAATCACAGCGCGGCGGGAAACGACCCAGCCGATCCGTGAAAAAACCTCCGGTTCGACTTTCAAAAATCCAGACCCGCCCGGAACGCCCGATCAGCGCAAGGCGTGGCAATTGATTGATCAGACCGGATGGCGCGGCAAGAAAATTGGCGGAGCGTGTTTTTCAACGCAGCATGCCAACTTCCTGATCAATGATGGCACCGCCAGCGCTGCCGATCTGGAAGCCGTGGGTGAGGGCGCGCGCGCCGATATCATTGCTGCCACCGGCATCGATCTGCACTGGGAAGTGCGCCGCATAGGCGTTTCGCAATGAAGCGGGCCCTGTTTATCTGTGCGGCAAACAAGCAGCGAAGCCCGACGGCCGAACAGGTTTTTTCGACATGGCCAAATGTTGAAACAGATAGTGCAGGCGTTTTAAAAACGGCAGATGTGCCTTTGTCCGTTGAGCAATTGGATTGGGCCGACATTGTCTTCGTGATGGAAAAATCTCACCGTACAAAGCTGCAAAAAGCCTTCAAATCGGCACTGAATGGCAAGCGGATTGTGTGTCTGGATATTCCCGACAATTATGAACTGATGCAGCCTGAATTAGTGGAAATTTTAAAAACCAAAGCCGGAAAATTCTTGAGGTCGCCATGAAACGCATCGCAGTCCTGCTGGGTGGAATGTCCGCCGAACGCCCTGTTTCACTGGTCTCGGGCAAGGCCTGCGCCGATGCGCTGCGTCGCAAGGGCTGGGACGTGATCGAAATCGACCCGACCCGTGACCTCGCCAATCAACTCGCGGAAGCCAAGCCTGATGTGGTCTTCAATGCTCTGCATGGCGAATGGGGCGAAGACGGCAAAGTGCAGGGAATTCTGGAGCATTACGGCGCGCCCTATACGCATTCCGGCGTGCTGGCTTCGGCTCTGGCCATGGACAAGCAGCGGGCAAAGGCTGTGCTCGAAGTCTTCGGCGCGCGGTGTCCGGAAGGAAAATTGTTTGATCGCTACGAAGCGGCAAAAGAACACGCCATGGAGCCCCCCTATGTGGCCAAGCCGAACGCTCAAGGTTCTTCTGTCGGCGTTTTCATCGTGCTGGAAGGGACAAACCGCCCACCGGCAGAGCTGGCCGATCCCAAATGGGAGCTGGGTAGCGAAATCCTGATCGAGAAATTCATTCCCGGCCGCGAGCTGACCGTTGCAGTGCTGGGTGACAAGGCGCTGGCCGTCACCGAAATCATTCCGAAGACCCGCTTCTACGATTATGAAGCCAAATACGCAGATGGTGGATCCGTCCATGAGATTCCCGCAAGGATTCCAAAGGCCATCGAGGACGAGGCCAAACGTCTGGCCCTCATTGCGCATCAGGCCATGGGCTGCCGTGGGCTAACGCGCTCTGATTTCCGCTACGATGAATCAGCTTCAGACCCTCTATGGTTACTGGAAATTAACACCCAACCGGGCATGACACCGACATCCCTCGCCCCCGAACAGGCGGCGTGGAGCGGGATCGAATTTGACGATCTCGTTCAGTGGATGGCGGAGGATGCGACATGTCCAAGGTGAAACGCGCTCCGGCTCGGCGAAAGCCGACCCGACGCAAATCACCCCGGAAGCAAACCGCCGCAGCGTCCGCGCCGCGGCGTTTTCGTAACTGGGTGGAAGCCCGGCTTCGGGGTGCGCGTTATAGCGCCGCCAACGCCGCACGCCTTGTTGCTGGTCTCGCTGCCGGCTTGATCGTACTGGTTCTGTGCGGTTTTTTCATTTTTGGTGGATTGGACGATTTGGGCGAAAGCGCGCATCGTATGGTCGCCAATCGTACGGCCTCGATGGGACTTGCGATCAACGTCATCGAAGTTTCCGGCGTCGATGCCGAACAGGCCACCGAAGCAGCCGCCACCATTTCAACCTTTCGCGGCCAACCAATGTTGAATTTCGACCCCGATCTGGCCCGCGCCGAAGTCGAGGCTCTGCCTTGGGTGCGTGAGGCCAGCATTGTGCGTCTCTGGCCAGACCGGATTGCCGTTGTGATCGAACCGCGCGCCGAATTCGCGCTTTGGCAGATCGAGGGTGATATTCATGTCATTGATCGCGACGGAGCGGTGCTAGGCGAAGCCAATGCCAATGAGTGGCCCGATCTACCACTCGTCGTTGGTTTTGGTGCAAATGAGCAGGCCGAACTTCTCGTCGAAACCCTTGAGCACTACAGTGAAATTGAAAGCCGCGTTTCCGCAATGGTTCGTGTTGGGGATCGGCGCTGGAATCTGCGCTTGCTGAACGGGCTGGATGTCAAACTCCCCGAGGACGAAGTCGGTGCGGCGCTGGCCTTGTTGGCCGCCATGCACGCAGAGCGAGGCGTGTTGCGCCTAGATGCTGAGAGTATTGATCTGCGCCAGTCTGGCGAAATGATTGTTCGCGCCCGCCCGGAACGGGCCCGGGCTGCGGGTATGGAGGAACGCGAAGCGTGAGCCTCTTATCCATTATCACCGGCGATAAATCCAAACCAACCGGTCAGGCCAAGCCCGGCCTGTGTGCGGCATTGGATCTCGGATCGTCCAAAACGGTCTGTTTTATTTCTCGTACGGAGCAAACCGCTGAAGGCGCGCGTCCACGCATCATCGGCGTCGGGCATCAATCCTCCCGTGGGATGAAGGGCGGCGTGATCTCCGATCTGGAACAGGCCCGCGCCAATATCCGCGAAACCGTTCAGCGCGCGGAACGAATGGCGGGCGTCGCCGTCAGTCAGGTCAGCGTCGCATTGACCGCAGCGCGCGCTCGCGGCGAGGGGATCACGCTTGAATCTGCTATCGCTCGTGGTGAAATCACCGAGCGCGATATGCGCCGTTTACAAGATGCCGCCATAGCCGAATTTCAGCGCCCGGACGAAGTCATTCTCCACGCCATAGCTGTTTCATGGGTGGTCGACGGCCAAGATGAAGTCAGTGACCCACGTGGCATGTATGGACGCAATCTCGCGGTCAATATGCACATTGTGACCGCACCCGTGGGCCCGCTTCGCAATTTGCTGGCTTGCATTGAAGGCTGCCACCTCGATCTGAAAGCTGTCATTGCCTCGCCCTATGCTGCGGGTCTCGCAGCTTTGACCGACGATGAAATAGAATTGGGCGCGACACTCATCGATATGGGCGCGGAAACAACGTCCGCCGCCGTATTCGCATCGGGCGGCCTGGCGCGGTTATCTGCCGTTCCTGTGGGCGGTCGCCATGTGACCAGCGATCTCGCGCGCGGTCTGCAAACGCCATTGTCGTCGGCAGAGCGTATCAAAATCCTCTATGGTTCCGCGCTGGAAAGCCCGAGCGATGATCGTCAGATGATTGAAGTTCCGCCAGTCGCGGGGGATGGCGACCGGATGAATGCAGCGCCGCGATCCATGCTGAATTCCATCATTCGCCCACGCTTGGACGAAACATTCGAGATGCTCCGCGACAAGTTGGACGTTAATGGCCGTTTGGACCGAAACCATCGTGTAGTGCTGACGGGTGCTGCGGCGCAACTGCCTGGAGCGAAAGAAATCGCGTCACGCGTCTTCGGGCGCCCGGCTCGTTTGGCTCAACCCCATAGCGTGTCTGGATTGGGTGATGCTGTCAGCGGACCGGGCTTTTCAGTCGTATCCGGCATTATTTTAAGAGATACGCGCGGCGCAGCGGAAGCCATTTCCGGCCCACCGAAGCTAAATTCAGCGCGTGCGAAGCGCGCAAATCGCCAGCTCCAGCCGCAACGCGCCACTGTTTGGCGCTGGCTAGCTGAAAGTTTTTAGCCAATTTCACAAAGAATCTTGTGGATTTAACTCGCAATTAATGGCTGCAGGCGGACATTGCTGCCGAATCCTGCGTTAACCTTTAGGCTTCGTAAACGGAGCGGCCATGGCCCTGAATATATCTGTTCCCGAGACCACTGAGCTTCGTCCTCGCATCCTCGTATTCGGGGTTGGCGGTGCTGGTGGAAATGCCGTCAACAACATGATCGAGTCTAAGCTTGAAGGGGTCGATTTCGCGGTTGCGAATACCGACGCTCAAGCGTTGATCCGATCAAAAACCGAGCGACGTGTCCAGATGGGCGCGGCGATCACTGAAGGGCTCGGCGCAGGCGCCAGACCAGAAATCGGTGAACAATCGGCTGAAGATTCACTTGCTGAAATCATGGAGCACCTTGCAGGTGCCCATATGGTGTTCATCACGGCAGGAATGGGCGGTGGTACGGGAACCGGCGCGGCGCCTGTCATTGCGCGCGCTGCCCGTGAGCAAGGCATTCTGACCGTTGGTGTCGTCACCAAGCCGTTCCAGTTTGAAGGATCGCGTCGTATGCGCATCGCTGATGCGGGCATCGAGCAACTTCAAGAGCATGTCGATACGTTAATCGTCATCCCCAACCAAAATCTGTTCCGTATTGCGACCGAAAAAACGACCTTCGCTGAGGCTTTCCAAATGGCGGACGATGTCCTTCATTCGGGTGTTCGCGGTATCACTGATTTGATGGTTATGCCGGGCCTTATCAATCTCGACTTTGCCGACGTTCGTGCTGTCATGAACGAGATGGGCAAGGCGATGATGGG
>Ga0316204_10010450_pt1 | contig 11950 bp, 8 predicted proteins | sample 6monrhotite_MG_2_FD_205661 | JGI IMG/M metagenome (GOLD analysis project Ga0316204, IMG submission 205661) | Microbial mat bacterial communities from mineral coupon in-situ incubated in ocean water Damariscotta River, Maine, United States -... | ecosystem: Environmental > Aquatic > Marine >...
TCTTCTTCTTCTGGTGGCGCATCGTTGCTGACGACTGCTTCTACAGGGAATTTGTGTTTGGCGATATGGTTGATCGCGCTCAGTGTCTCTTCCAGTAGTTCAATAATCTTGTTGGTCGCTGGGGCGTGGCTTCCACAGTGGTCGCTGAGCAGGGCACTCAATGCCTTGTATTCGCTTAGGCAGATGGTGATGTCGTCCCTGAGGTTAACAAAATAGTCTGCGGAAGACTGCTCAACGGCATTTTCAATGTCGTCCATGCTGAAGCCAATTTTTGCAATCTGCTGATCGCGTTCATTTCCTTCAGTCATTCGCTTGAGGTCGATGGCCTGTTTGTATTGCCAAAGGTTAAATGGCCCTGGTGCGAAGTCATCAGTGATATGTGTTCTGCGCATCGGCGCAAGTAAGACGCCATCGGTGCCCTCGCCGTTAAGCCCTGATATTGGGGCGACACGTGTTTCAATGCCATCTTCGTCGGCAGCAGGATATAGCCCCTGCCCCCAATATAGTTCAACCAGAGATCTGAGCAGGCAAAAGCCATCTCTTAACCCGGGGAAGCCCGATTTTCTGATAAGCGCTTCAGTGTACCAGCTGGCAATTTCAAGGTCTTTGGCCTCAGTGCTCAGGATTTGCGGGGCCAGTGTGATGATCTTATTCCAGTGCTCTGCGGCCTCAGTGCTGCTGTCATCAAACATACTATTACGTTCAGCGGCTCTTGCTGCCTGACGCGCATCTTTGATGGTTGAATATTGGGACGTTGAAGCGGGCTTCAAACGGAGATCATCACCCACAGGATTCTCTTCCGAGATCGCTTGCATCAGCGCATCGATGTCAATAATTGCTGGTGATGCCATCTACCTGCTCCTGGATTCCAGATTTTCGGGGCTTAAATTTGTCATATCTTTAATTTGTAAGTTCATTCTTTGTCGGGCATTACGACTGGCTAACAAGTAACCCTTTCATGGGGCTCGCGCTCTGATTTATTCAAATGAGATTATACAGGGTGCTTAGCCATTTCCTTTATTAGAGTTTTACTGTTAGTTTATTTATTCAGTATAAAATTCAATCTGTTAGCGATTGTCCTGTTGAGAGACTCGATTGCGCTATTTTCAGCCAGTACTTATCTTGAAATTCCAGCCTGTTTTTTCTGTTTATTTCATAATGATCAGGGTTCACATATCATTTATACCATAAATAGTTCAGGTGAAAAGCCTCAATCAAACGGAAAACACTGAATTCTAAGTGTTAAATTTCCCGAAGTAGGTCATCATTTTTGATTTTTTGTATAAATGTTTAGCCTTATGAGGGTAAAAATTCGATGGGATAGGTGACGGTCACTTTGTTGACATTTCTGCTGCCAAAGTCGAATTTTCTGATGCGCGAGATAAGGCGTGCTTCAAGACGCGCATTATTGAGTTCGCTCGATTTGACTTTGATCTCTTCGACCTCACCTGATGGCAAAATAGTGATCTCAAGTACGATCATTCCCATGATGCCGGGGTTATTTCTGCGCGCACTGCGATAAATCGCGTGTAATTTGCTCTTGTTCTGATCGATGACAAAGGCGATCTCTTCTTCTGAGCGCTGGTTACCGGCGCGCGGCGGTTCTTCGCTACTGTTTCTGGCTTCGTCAGCAATAGGCTCTTCAGCACGGGAGGCGAGTAGTGCTTCAGCGGCGGCCTGGCGTTGTTGCGTGTCCAGCGTTGTCTTGCTAGTAACTGTCGGTAGATTGGCTTCAATATCGATCTGGTCACCCGCTTGCGCGTTACCCGTGCTTAGCAGGTTGGTGTTAAGGGTGGCAACTTGCGTCCCCTTGCCTGCTTTTTTAAGCGGTTTGCCCATCATGGTATCGATACTTGAGGTGTCGATTAAATCAGACAACTCATCACTGAGTGCGATGAGGCCGCTTTTAGCTGCCGTTTCACGAGCTGTGCTCTCTTTTTTGGTAAGCCTGGTGGGTTGCGCAGGTTTTTTTCTTTTAACGGTCGGTTTCGGCTTTAGCTTCGGCATTTCCGCCGGCTTGGGTTCAGGCTTCGGTTTTTCTTTGATTTTGACTTCTTTTTTGGGCGCGGGTGGTTTGGGTGCTGGCTTCGGTTTTTCCATGATGAAGTTTGCAATTCGCTCTGGGATTTCCACGGTTGCTCTGTGGTTTGTCTCAGGCACCTCAATTGAACTGAGAAAGAGTCCCAGGCCAATGAATAGCGTCAGGACTAGTACTAGAAAAATAACGAAGGGCTTGTCGTTGTTATTTTGTGGATGCCATGAAAGGGCCAGGCCCTGGTAAGAAACAGTAGACATCAATGCTAGCCCCTGGCTTTTTGCATGGCAGCAAATGCGATTCTGGTGTAGTTAGCCTGACGGCACGTGGCTAGAATCTTTTTGAGCAATTGATACGGGATATTTTCATCGCCCATGATGGTGACCGCATGCCCTGTGTTCGCTTCTGTTGGTGGCTGACGTTGTTTGGATGCCTGAAATATAAGTTCATCCTTAAGCCCTTCGATAATGGTTTGATCGTTATCGAGTAGATGAGAGACCTCGGCGATTTTCGTCCCCTGGACCAGAATGTCGTTTCTGGTGATGGTGATCACCAGCGTTTCCTGTGGCACCTTGGTGGCGACAGAGGTCGGCAGCGTCAGGTCTTTGTTACCTGGTAACTGGGTGCCTGAACTGACCAACAGAAAAAACACCAGTACAGTGAAGATATCCATCAGCGAGACCAGGTTTAAACCGCCACGTGAATGCAGCGCCTTAAAGTGCTCCATTCGCTTGGCTCGATCAGATAATTTTGGTTTCGTTGTCATGTCTGATCACTTCGCCGCGTTGCCGGGTGTGTCGCTGGGCGCATCGCCGATGGAAATGTTGGGAAATAGCGCGATAGTTTCAACGCTCAGCACCGAGACCACCTCAGCACTGCGTACATGGTCCATCACCTGGGTTAGCGTTTTATAGTTAATCTCAGGCTCTAGTAGCAGGCTGATCTCATCTTCTTCGGGAAAACGTGTTTTGATTTCCACCAGCAAGTCTGTGAACTGATCCCAGCGAGTTTCATCCTGGGTGCGAGGGAAGCGTTTGATCAGGCCGATATTGGCATCCTGAATATCAAAGCTATCGCTGCGTAAGACGAGCTCAAGTTGTAGTTCGATCTTTTGCTGATCCTGATTTTTAGCATCAAGCGCCGGTAAGTTTAATTCAAGTATTGTCATTCTTGAAAAAACGGCCGTGATCAAAAGAAACGGGATCAGGATTACCATTAAGTTCATAAAGGCGGTGATATTGAGCTCTTCGGTCTCTTGTATGCGCTTAAAAGCGAACTTCTTCATGGTTAGATTCGCTTTTTAATCTCTGACCATCAGGTTAATGGATTTCACCGCCGCTTTTTCCAGGGAGTCGACCAGGTGTGCTGTTTTGGTTACCAGATAAGAGTGAGCCAGTAGCAGTGGAATGGCGGCCATCAAGCCAAAGGCGGTGGTGTTCATCGCAACCGAGATGCTTGCCGATAACAGATCCGCTTTATCAGCCGGATTGGCTGCGGCAACGGCGGTGAAGGCCTGAATCAGGCCGACGATAGTGCCCAGTAATCCGAGCAGGGTAGCAACGTTAGCAAATGTGGCGAGGTAGTGTGTGCGCTGTACCAGTGCTGGCATCGCATCCATCATGCCTTCTTCCATTGCGGCTTCGACGATCTCTCTGCGCTTGTTTTCATTGTGTCTGGAAAACCCGTAATTCAATACGCTCGAGATCGGTGTGTTAACCGACTCTGTTAATTTAAAGGCACGCTCAAAATCCAGTGCCTTTAGCATTGGCACTAACTGGCTCCATACTTTGTTTGTGGTGCGGCTGGTTTTGCTTAAATAAAAATAGCGCTCCAGTGCGATTGCGACACCAATCGCAAACACCACCAGTATCGGGTACATGAATGGCCCGCCATCCTGGAATAATTTTACGATCTCCATAAATACTCTTCCATGTGGTGGTGCTGGGTGGGTAAGTGAGACATGTGTCCTCCAGTTTTACGCATTTATATAAGTTTCAAAGCTTGTGTGGCTCATAACGGTATTATTGATATGAGCGGACGTTCCGGTTACTTCGGCCAATTTTAAAAATTCATCGCTCATTAATATCATAGTGCTGTCTATGTTGCTGAAATGAGTATCATATATCTACTAGTTCCCTTGCAACTCGAAAACCGGTCTGTTTGTCGGCATTGCCATCATGATCGACTGCTGCGGTCGCGGTGCATTGGTCCATCGATGTGTTATGCGAACCGCCAACGGCGAGCAGTTTTTTGTTGGTGTGGTAAACCCATTCCTGGACATTCCCCGCATAGTTGACCACACCCCAGGCGTTCTGTTTGCCAATGGTTGTTCTAACGAGTTCGCCGCCTTTTTCAATGCCGCGGGCACTTAGGTAGCAGTTTCTGTTTGGATCAAGTACGTAGTGACTCGACCTGGCGGCATAAACCCACTCTCGTTTTGTCGGTAGACGATAGGTTCTTTGGGTGTTTTTGCTGAGCCACTCCAGATAGCGTTTGACCGTTGCGATATCTAAGGTCGTGACGGGGAGTTTAGGGCTACCATCAATGTCGGCATTACACTGATCTGTCTTTTTACAGAACAGCGCGATGTCCGCATAGGCAATTTCATACTTGCCGATTGCAAATGGTTTTAGTCGATTGTTACCCGGGATAACGACCAGCGTTGGGCCTTCGCCGCCACTGGCTAATTTATCTCGGCATGCTGCGCGATCACCGTTTGAGCCAAAACCTGCAATTGAAAGGTCACAGACATCTCTTTCCTTGATCGTAACGGCCATAATGGCCGGATTATTCTGAAATATACGCAGGGCATATCGTTTGGAATCTAAGGCATGTTCCGGATTATTTTTACCGATGGCAGCGATACACTGCGCCAGCTGAGTGGTGAGTTCACCTTCCAGCTTTTTGTATCTTGTATTATCCAGCGTGCGCAGCTTCGAAATAGCAATATTAAAGTCGCGCATATTGAGCTTGGCGACACACTTTAACTGTTGGTTGACATTGCTGAGCGCCACATTGAACAGGCTGACATTTTTTTTCTTTTCAGCCGTCAGGCTCTGTTGTTTTATCGTTGATCGCCGTTTCTGCTCCGCAAGCCTTTGCGCTGCCTTTGCTTCTTCTGCCTTTAACTGGATCGCTGTGGCGAGTTTAATATTGGCGTTATCCAGAAGTGTCATGTCATCGGTATAGCGTGCGCCATTTTCTATCAATGTTTTAGCATGGCTATGTTGGCCATTGTCTATCATTTGAGCAATTTTCTGGATGTAGAGCTGATAAATTTTATCGCGTGTGTTGTCGTACCAGTCGTCCTGTTGGCCCTTTAACATCTCAGCGAGGGCGTTTAGTTCGTGCCAGACACTGTTTTCCCACTCGCTAGAAAAACTGGGCATGACGAGTAGTGAGTCGATTTTTTCCTGTGATAGCTGATACCTGATCTTGAGTTCAAACTCATTCAGGTCCACAGACGGCGCTGCCTCTGGAGGTGGTGCAGTGAAGTACTGGGTGTAAGCGAAAAACCCACTCCCCATTAACGCCAATGATAGTGCTGCGATCAAAAGCTTTGGTTTCTTTTTGACCGTTAGCTGGTGATAAAATTCATCGGCCGAGGCGATTCTATCTTCGCGCTTGAATGCGAGCGATGCCTCGATCGCTTTCCACTGACGTTTACTGATGTCAGGGATTCGTTTGGGCTTTAAATTTTTCTTGCAGGCTTCATCAGCAGGAATGCGATTAAAAGGGTGTTCACCGGTAAACATCTCGTAAGCGACGCAACCGAGTGCATAAATATCATCGCGCACATCAGGTGTCTGCCCCTGTAACATTTCAAGGCTGGCGTATGCCGGGGTTAGCGCCCCCAGGCCACCGGCATCAAACACGGTATGATCTTGCGATGTATCTGCATGGCGGTCTATTTTTGCAACGGCGCGGGCGATACCGAAATCAAAAATCTTTGCCATACCGCTCTCTGTGATAAAGACATTACCGGGTTTGAAATCGGAATGAACAATTTTCTCGTGATGAGCATGTGCAAGTGCAGAGCAGATGCCGGACAAAATAAGCCATGTGTCATCACGCGGTAAACCTGTTGCATGGTATTGCCGGATCATTTGATCCAGCGGTTTACCGACCATGTACTCCATGGTCATAAAAACAACATCGCCATCTCTGTCAAAGTCGTAGACTTTTACCGTGCTTGGATGTGCAATACGCTGCGCTTTTCTTGATTCACGTTGCAGTGAAATAAACGCTTCGGGATGCGTTTTAAACTCCTCGCTTAATACTTTAATTGCAACGTAGGGGTCTCGGTCCTGGGCCTCAACCTTCAAACGGTCACGGGCTTTATAAACGACTCCCATACCGCCCGACCCAAGGATAGATTCAAGGATGAAACGATCTTTTAATACCCTGTTTTTTTGTGCCGCCGCCGGTGGTGCGGCGGGCGGTGTCGTTGGGGCCGGTGGCTGATGAGACGAGGGCGCTTTAAATCGAGTTTTATCAGCGTCGCTGTTTGCGCTTGTGCCCGGTGGTTTTGCTGGTGCCTGAAAACGTGTTACATCGCTTGCGGTTTGCGGATGGTGAGCATCGCTTGATGGCTGTTTGTCAGTGGTTTTCGGCCTGTCTGGGCGATTGCTGATGCGTGTTTTGTCGGGTTGAGATGGCGGTTGAGATATCCTGGTTTTATCCTGTTCGCCACCGTGAAGCGGTGTTGATGGCGAGTCACTGTGCTCCTTGTGGCCAGTCGAACGCTTATCCTGCGTAGTGGGTTTGTTGTCGTCAGAATCGCTCATGGTATCTTGCTAGTGCCTGAAAATTAATCTGCAATACTGCTGAGTGAGCCTTTTACCAGTACCACCGATACATTGTCCGCAGCACTGTTTTCTAAAGCTGTTTCGATGAGGCAATCCGTTGCGCCTGTCACACTATCGCTGAGCAGGCACTGGCTGATCCTGTCGAGTGGCACGGCATTGTAGAGCCCGTCACTGCATAGCAAAAACGAGTCACCTACCCGCACGTCGAAAATATCGACATCTAACTGAAGCTGCTCATAGGTCCCAACTGCGCGGGTAATGACATTGGCTTCAGGGTGGTTTTCAGCTTCTTCAGCTGAAATTAAGCCGTCTCTTAGCAGCTCTGAAACATGACTATGGTCTATCGTCATCTGCTTAAGCTCACTGTTTCTATAGCGGTATAAACGTGAGTCTCCTGCCCACAGACAGACGCCGGTATGCTCGATAATAAACAGGATTGCGACAGTGCTGCCGATGAGGCGACCTTCGTGCTGGCTATGGGCGTACTCAAGCAGGCGGCGATTAACGTCGTTGATCGCATTTTCGATCTCTGCAATGAAGTCGCCTAGTTGAGTTTGTGGCGTAATCATATCCAGTGCTTTAACAATCATAGTGCTGGCGACGTCGCCCGCTTCATGACCGCCCATGCCATCAGCAACAGCCCACAGGGCGATGTCGGGTTTCGAGAAAATAGCGTCTTCATTGATCGCCCTTACCGCGCCCGTGTTGGTGACTGCTGCGCTGGCCCATTGGATCGGACGCCTGATTGTAATGTCATTCACTTGAAATTCACTGCCTATAGAGTGCGGTAAGGTTGTGACCAGCCACTATCGGCCCATTGGCCGTCGATCATGGCGGGTATTTTATCGATAGCGGGTAGCCCCTGTGTCGAGAGCAGGCAGGGAGGGATTAACTCCGATCCTTGCGTACTCCACAGGCTATAGCTATTGTGTGTTGCGCTTAAGGCCGAATCTAATAGAGCGCTATAAGCTAATCCAGATAACGGTTCACCACCGGGTAGATCTATCTTGACTGAGTCGCTGTCAACGCCTTTTGCCGATTTCTGATAGATAAGTTCGCCATCAATCTCAATCGCGTTTATTTTTTCGACAAGCTCATCGATCTGGTGTTGTTCATCGAGCGCCTGTAGTGCGAGTTCTTCGATCTGTTCGAACCAGTGAATGTTAGCGGACATGATCTCAACTGGATTGGCCTGCACAGGCAGTGGCATCGCAATCGAAAAGGGGTAGTAGCGCCCAACCTGATCCACACTGGGTAGCATGATGCCACTCCAGTGGTGTTCATCAATCACCCCTGAAGAGAGCGTGAAGCGCCAGATGGGACTAGTTAAATAGATATTCAACCACTCTTCGCCGATCTGTTCACGAGCACTGGCAATGTACAGTTGTAGCCACTCATCCCAGGGCGTCAGAAAAGAGTTGGGCAGGTTACGATGGATAAAGTCGCCATGCATTGGCAGCTTTCCATAGATTCCTGTTTTTTGTTCAATCGTCACTTATATCGTCTCGGGGCATCTGAACGAGCTGAGCAAATTATTATTAAAAGGGTTGTTTACACTCTTCGCTTTAATTTGATAAGTGATCTGATGCTTAACGCGGGTGCCAGGCGCATCAGTCTGCTTCACTGTATTGGTCATGCTATAAGTGACCAGATAGACATTTGATTTTTCTGTCTTGACTAGCGTCGACTGACTTAGCAACCTGAACCACGCCCAGGGTCCTTCAAATGTGGTGCTGTGTTGCACTTCATCGAGGTCTTCAAAAATGATGCGCACACGATTGTGCTCATCGTCGCCCGCCCAGCTGAGTGTCTTCCACAGTTTTGGCCCGTGGCTATATGCAATGCGCTTCTCGCCAAGTTCGAGGATGAAGCGTGCATCGGTTTTAGCCATGGTGTGTGGTTTTAGCTGGAATGTCAGTGAGGGAATCTCTGCATTGTTTCTAAAATAAATATTCTTTATCGAAAGCGCTTTTCTTATCTGGTTAATGGTCTTTTGCGAGAGCCCTAGATGGTGGCCATCGATAGCGCGGTTCTTCCAGCCATTGCGCGTGCTGATGAATGGTTTGACATAGGCTTGATGGAAAGCATCAATAGTGCCGCCTGGCTTAAAGAACGCAACAAAGTCATGTAGCGCCAGCTCATCATCAGCGGATGTCTTTAGTGGATAGCGGTTAGCCAGTCCCTGACGGTACGGTTGATAGACATTTGTTTTCCACTCTGCATTGATATGTTGGTGAGCCGCCTGCAGGATCACTTTCCAGGTTTCATTCGCAAGACTATTCAACCAGCGTTGAATCGGCTCGGGCGACTTATTGGCAAACGCCTGCAGTGAAGAGATGGCGTTGCCGGTACCATTCTGATAGCGAGACTTCGCGATCTCAAATGATTTTTTAGCCGGGTCCGGTGCGAGGGCGATCTCATTAACAAAGGCTTGCAGTTCAGAGATTTTCAATAGAACGGCATTCACTGGCGCGGGGTTTTTTGATGATTCACGTAGCATCACGTTTAACTCTCTGAACGCTTTATCCACTTTCGTCCAGTCAGTTTTTGACGCGGCCAGTGCAGCAATCTTTCCACTTGTCCCCTGTTGGTGATCATCAGCAAGATCAGCCACTAGCGGGTTGGTGAGCTGTGTATGGTTAGATGCCGTATGCAAGATCGATAGTAGTGGTGAGTAGACCGGATCGATAAAGTAATTCAGCACATCGTTTGCATGCGAGAGATCTTTTAGTTGATTGATCGCTAACGCATCATAGACTTTTTCCCAGTGAGTCTTGTATTCAGCGAGATAGTGCTCTTTGACCTTTTTACTCACTTCATCAAGATCGTCCTTTATAAAATCAACCTTGGCATCTTCACTGTCAGAGAACAGCCATTTTTCATTGACGATACTGGCAATGACGTTTGACTCAGGTGAGAAATCGATCGCATCATAACCCTCTTTAGTAAACAGTACCGGAATAGAGAGCGCATTGAGTACGGCCGGTGTGGTGACATATGTTTTGCGTACAGACTCACCAAATTCATTTAGCAGATCAAATTTCTGTGTGTAAGTCGGATCGGTCCTGATTCGTTGATAGGCGCGTTGAGCCGTTGGTACTCGCAGCAATAAATTGCGAGTAGAGGAGAGCATGCGCGGGTTTAGTTTCGCAGGCTCAAGTTCAAGGCTTAGTAGCGTTGTTAAGTGAGCCGTTAAGGCTTTTCTTTTTGTCGCTTCACCTTCGAACTCTTTAGCCCAGCGTTCTGTAAACCAGTTCAATACTAACTGTCGGTCCATGTGCTCTAGCTTGTTGAACATGACGTAAGTTCTGAACGAATTGTAGAGGTCGCCCCCACCATGGCCACGACTCAGGTGGCGTTCAATATATGAGACCAGTTTTGGCTGGAACAGCTGTTTGAGCTGGGTGTGGTAGGCGCTATTGGCGGCGTCATCGACATTGCTGTCATACATTCCCAGGGTTGAAAGCCAGGGGTGTGCTTCCTGGTCATAGACCTGGCTGGCCTGAGCCAGTGCGTTTAATGTTGGCAGGGTCGTTTGAATATTACTTGAAAGCGCATTGTATTTTACCTTCGCGGTTTTGTATTCCTCGACATGTGCGGCTACCTGTTGCATGTAGCCTTCGTTGCGCACAAAGCTGTCTGCCCAGATGATCGACATCGTCGCGATGATGGCAGCCATGCCTGCATACGCAGTGCGCTTGCCCCATTTGATGATTTTTTCGTACTTTAGATTGGAGCCGACCAGTTCCGATTCAGGGAAAATCACATCGCGAAATAACTGCCCGAGGAAGTAACTCTTGCCCTGTTGTAGTGCCGGGGTGACGGCGTCACGGCTAAAGCCGTAACTGACGGCAACCGAAGACATCAGCCGGTCGATAGGGGTTCCATCCTGTGTGCCGCTGGTAAAATAGACGCCGCGTAGATAGGGCTGAAAGCGGTAACGGTTTTTAATAAATGTCTGTTGTACAAACTGATTGATAATCGAGTCGAGGTTTTCCATCTGCAATGGAAATCCCTGTATGGCCGCGCGGCGTTTGACATCACGCTCCTGATGAACACGCCAGAGTACACGGTCATAAAGGCGCTTTATCATGTTGCGATATTCACCACTTAAGGCGCTAAAGTCAGGGCTCTCTGTCTGCTGTGGCGCATTGGGCAGGGATATGCCCCATACCTGTTCGCGATCATCTTTGTTGAGGTCTTCAAAAAACTCTGAAAAGCCGGAGACAAGATCGCACTTGGTAAACATTAAATAGACCGGAAAGCGTATTTCCAGTTTTTCCATCAATTCATCAATACGATTGCGGATAGTATTGGCGTGCTTAATCCGCTCTTCTTCGCTCTGTGTGAGTAGCTGCTGCAGACTAATCGCAATGATCGCGCCATTGATCGGTCTTCTGCGGCGGTGTTTCTTCAGCAGGTTCAGGAAGCCTTCCCAGGCAGAGCTATCAATCACCTTGTGGCTATCCTGCGTGGTGTAGCGCCCGGCGGTGTCGATCAGTACGGCTTCGTTAGTAAACCACCAGTCACAGCTACGCGTGCCACCAACGCCTTTGAGTGCCCCTTTACCAAATTGATCGGCGAGTGGGAAATCGAGGCTGGAGTTAATCAGAGCAGTGGTTTTTCCTGAGCCAGGCGGGCCAATGATGATGTACCACGGTAGCTCGTATAGCGCTTTGCTGGAATTTTTGCCTTTGAACTTAAGTTTCTTTAATGTCGCAAGCGCCTGGCTAAAGCGCTCTCCCATCTGCTGTAGTTCGCCAGAGGTTTGATCGTTAATGAGGTTGTTTTCTTCCGCTTGTGCATTTTGTAAGTCATCAACAAGCTCACTATTGTTTTTGTTTTCCTGCGCGCGCAGGCGCAGGTTGTTAAGCCCCCAGATCACAATGACAATGATTATGGTGAGTAGTCTGGATGTTTCACTGGCAAGTGGTGAGACGTTGTCTTCACCAAATTTAATCGCTGCGCCCATAAACCAGATCAGCAGCGAGATCGCAGTCAGACCGATAATGGACAGCACTGCGCTATTGGTGAAAAATGCAACGATTTTTTTCATAAGATACTCGGATCAAAAATTATTTAGATTCGAACGAGGCTGGCTTTTTAG
>Ga0316204_10010451_pt1 | contig 11950 bp, 12 predicted proteins | sample 6monrhotite_MG_2_FD_205661 | JGI IMG/M metagenome (GOLD analysis project Ga0316204, IMG submission 205661) | Microbial mat bacterial communities from mineral coupon in-situ incubated in ocean water Damariscotta River, Maine, United States -... | ecosystem: Environmental > Aquatic > Marine >...
TTCAGAAAAACAACTCGCTTGCTTTGATCGATTGACTATAAGTGGTTTGATCTATCGCTGATAATCCTGTGATCTATCTCGCACAAGAATGATTTTTCTAAGAGTATTTGGTGCGGAATGTGAGTTAATAGAGAAAAATCACATGAATCAAACACAAACACTATCAGCGCTACCTTCTCGTATTCTTTATAGCATGTATCGAGTGGGTGATCTTGAGCGTTCAGTTGCATTTTATCGTGATGTACTTGGCATGAGAGAACTACGCCGTGAAAATTTTACCGAAGGACGATTTACGTTAGTTTTTATCGGTTATGGCAATGAAGGATCTAGCGCCGTAATCGAGCTAACTTACAACTGGGATGAATCCAGTTACCAACATGGGAATGGTTATGGTCATATCGCATTGGAAGTGGAAAACATCGATGCAGCATGTAAACGTTTTGTAAAAATGGGCGTGACGATTCTTAGAGAGCCAGGTCCAATGATTTTTGCAGTGGATGAAACCGGTCATCGAGAAGTCATCGCATTTATCAAAGATCCCGATGGTTATAAAATCGAACTTATTTCAGCACGTTAGTAACTAAATTTTTAAACAAACTTAAATTTATTTAGATTCAAACTTATACAGACACCAATCTATTTATTTAATTACTGGAGAAAATGATATGCCTTTTACATTAACAACTACATATTGAGGTGAAGGTATTTTTTCATTATTATTTTTACCGCTATCTATTCCTACTATGCTACACTTTTCCTGATCTAAATATTCAATGAGTAGGTAAAACCATGAAAAACAGTCAACTTTTTGGCGAAACAGTTAAGCTATTAGATAGCGGAAGTGAAAACATAACTGAAGAGGCTAAAGATATAGCCGCGAAATTTCGAAATCTTACCGGGTGGGAACTTCCATTGGAACTAAAGTACTGGCTCGATAAAGACATGCCAGAAGGGGTTAATTATTGGATTGATTCTTTTGAAATAGAAGAATTAGTTGATGCTTCTGATAGCAATGATGTTATCGATTTTTTCAGTGAGTTTAGTAATCATCATTATTTATTTACGGGGCTTTTTGAGGCTGGTAGAGATGGATGCGGAGATGGAATATTTTTCTATTTAGGACAACATTGCAAGGATTTACAAAATATTTATTGGTACGATCATGAAGAAGATGAACTTCGTTTTGATGAAAACTCACTCTCGTTTATGGCTGTTGATTGGGCGTTAGTGAATTATGAAGAAAACGAAGACCTCGAAGATATAGAGTTCGAAGACGATGAAGATCTTCAATCTAAAATATTAGATGATTATGGTTTTTCTGACATTGATGACTATAAAAATAAGATAACAAATCTAAAAAAACATAAACATGAACTTAAAGATTTTGTTGATTCAATCGATTCGCCAAGTGGTGAGCTTGTACAAGAGGTTTCTGACCGTTATCGACGAAGTTATTGGCTGTCGCATTTACTAGTAAAAGAAATTTGTTATGAATTTAAAACTAAAGTCAGTCAGTCTCCAAACTTCCAAGATTGGCTTAGTGAAAAAGAACAAATTTCTAACGACATCCATTTATACAATTATTGGATATTTGCTCATTTTTTCTTAGGTAATCATAAAACGTGCCAAGAGATTATTGAAATTGGAAAGAGGTGCTATTCTTGTGGATTGATTAAGGCAATAAATGAATATATTGAGAGAGGGATTGAAAATGATGAACTTGAAGAATTTATTCAATCGACAAAAAAAGCCGCTACTGACAAACATTTTGAGGTGTAAAAAAAACCAATATTCAACGGTATAAGTCTGGCTGAAAAACAGGTTAAGAGTAACAAAGGAACTCCAACAGAATGACCAAAAAAATTGGACTGTTGGGGTTCGTTAACTCACTCCGAACCTACAAAAATAATTCAAATAGTATACAACAAACTTCACTTTAACATACTAAGAAAACTTCTGCGATTTGGATTAAATGGTGAGCATCTAATCACGCCGCCACTCTAGATAGTTTCATCATTTCTGAAAAAGCATTCCAGGTTTCGTTTGAGTTAATAATTCTTGAGTGCCCCAAGTTGTTGGTAACCGTCAGAGAAACATGTACAAACGTTTGCGCTACTTGTTTGCTATCAGTGATTGAAGTAAAAGGGTCGTTTTGGTCATGAATAATATGCACTGAACCTTGATAGTCTCGAACAAATTCTAGAGAATCGCTCCTCTGAAACTTCATTCCATGTTGTCTTTCCAAATTATCTAGAATTTTTTCCAGTAAACCTATTGCAACACCGCTTTGTTCTACCTTTTCATAAAGTGTTTGTGTGAATTTAAAAACGGGAGCAATTAGTAGCAACGGATAGGAGCTTTTTAATGCATTGAGAGCCGCAGGCGAACCCATAGAGTGAGATATTATTGCTTGGATAGATTGTTTTTCTTGTAGCAGATCAATAATGAATCGTTGAGTTTTGATAAACAAAAATAAATTGGCTTCGTCACCACTACTCAGACCGTGACCAAGCTGATCATAAGCGACGGCTTGAAACCCTGATTCAGCAATTTTGTTCATTAACTTAAACATTTGACTAGCTGATCCTGACCAACCATGACTGAGCAGTACGACAGAGCCAGTTCCTGTTTTGTAGAGTGCGACTTCGCCATCAGGTGTCGTTACTTTTTCAACAGAAATATTTGTAGGAATCGATGTTGGTTTTCTCCTAATAGGTTTAAGCAGTAGTTTTTTTCCAATTTTTAAGCTGAGTGATGGTGGCATCAATAAGACTAAACGGGAGAAAAAGCGTGCAAACCACCAAGAGAGGCTTCGGTGATTATTGTCTTTAAAATATATATTGCTGCTCATGTTTAACCTCATTCACCGTGAAATAAATAGTACGACCGTACTATTTATTTAGAAAAAAAACTTAACTCGAATGTTGTTGAATTAAATGATCAAACCCTTTACTGAAAAACGTTCTATTCTCATTTTCTTTTTCTATCCAATAATATTTTTGGCTACCAAGAAAAAGTGAGTACAACTCAAAAACAAACTGCTGGCTACTCGTCTCTGGCTTAAGATCTCCGCAGTTTATTGCTGAGTCTGTTACATTCTCTAGATATTTAATCCAACGATTGATCTGTTTATGGAGAGTGTCACGAATAATTCCTGGTTGACCATCAAATTCCATAGTGGCAGTCATAAAAATACAACTTCGAGCACTCCCTTGATACCAGTTAAGCCAGTGTTTAGACAAACGAATGAGCCTATCTATTGGAGACAAAGTTTCACTGACTGAGCGAATAACACGCTGTGTAAAAATCTCACTAGCGTAATCAACGATGGCGACCTGAAGATTTTCTTTTGAATTAAAGTGCGCAAATAAACCACTTTTAGATAAACCTGCAGCTTGTGCCAGCTCACCTATAGTGACATCATTCAAGCTTTTTTGAGTGGCCATTAATAAGCCTTCAGACAGAATATGTTGTCTGGTTTTCTCCGCTTTTGAAGGAGTAATTTGTGGCTGCTTTATCATACGACATATAATAGTACGATCGTTCTTTTATGTCAACCTTACTAATTTTATTTTTCTTCCTAGTTCGGAGTAAGTTCGTTTAGGCTAAATCAGTCCTGATATATAACTCCTTCGCATTTTTAGAAAATCTAAAAGCAGTTCAGAATAGTTATCTTGAACTGCTTGAATGACTGATCTTCTTTTCATAAGGGCGACTCGCCACGCCATTGTCGTTGGCAATTGATCAAATATTTTTAAGTCTACAAATTGATCAAATACATCAAAGTATCTAAAAATGGGTCCGTAGACAGCATCTATTAAATGAAAGCATTCTCCTGCGAAATAAGGAACTCCCTGAATTTCATTTTCTATAGCTTCAAATTTATTTTTAATCATTAACCTGGAATTATCAAACTCGGGTTTGGTTTTAGCGTTATACAGCTTACTTATATCATTAAGTATGCTTGAGCCGAACTCTATCCATGAGCGATGATAGGCTTTTTCCAGAGGATCGGAAGGATGCAATGAGCCTTTGGTCGTTTCGTCTAAATATTCGCAAATAACCGCTGATTCAAATAGCCATTTTTCATCATTGACGATTAGTACAGGCACTTTGCCCATTGGAGAGCCTTTAATAAACCACCCAGGTTTGTAAGATAAATCGATATCTTCTCTTTGGTAAGGAACGGATTTTTCTTCCAGCATGATTATCGAACGCTGTACATATGGGCATAAAACATGGGTGACGAGTTTATAGGTGTGGTTTTTCATTGATTTACCGCTTTGTATTAGTTTGATAACAGAGGTGTATATCATGACATTTGCATACAAATGAAAAAATAGGCAAAATCAGCAATTCAATATTGCATTAATGCAATATAATGGTGAGTATGGATTGGAATTTAATAAAATCATTCTTGGCTATTGAGCGGACTGGGTCATTGCTCGCAGCGGCTAGACAGTTAGGGGTAAATCACTCTACGGTTTTTAGGCGACTGAATGCCTTTGAAAAAGAAATCGGTGGGCGAGTTTTCGAAAGAGTTAATAATCGATATGAATTGACCTCTATTGGGATAGAAATGATTGCTCATGCTCAACGTATTGAAAATTCATTCGATACCATAGAGCGAAAGATTGTTGGTACAGACTCCAATCCGAAAGGAGTAGTTAAGATCACCGCACCAACGAATATTGCTTACCGATATTTGCCGCGTTATATTGAAAAATTTAATCAGATTTATCCAAATATCCATATTGAATTATTGGTGAGCAATCAGGAATTTAATATGACTAATCGACAAGCTGATATTGCTGTTCGAGCAACACCTTCTCCACCAGAACATCTTGTCGGGAGACAGGTTAGCACTATCAACTGGGGCGCATACGCAAGTCGACGTTATGAAATAAAACTTGGACTACCAACTGTGGTTGATGATTTACATGGGCATTCTTTAATCGGTGCGACGGGAGCTCTACGAAATCTTCCTGTGTTTACTTGGCTCGAAAAAAATTGGTCGCAAAATATTACGGCAAGGTGTGATGAATTGGTGGCTATGTCTTATTTTGCAGAGGCAGGGCAAGGGATCGCTTTTTTGCCGGATGATCAAACGCGATCGGGTATTGTACGACTATTTGATCTAGGTTTAGATCATACTAGTGATCTGTGGCTATTGACTCATCCTGATTTAAGAAATGTTGAGAGGATTAAATTAGTAATGAGGCATTTATCTAAGGCTTTTATGGGTGAAAAATTTTAAATTTTGCTTCTAAACGAATGATTTCTTTGCCATTGAGCCAAATCGTACAGAGGCTCGGTAAAAAATCTTGGTGAAATAACTCATGACTGGATTTATCAAATTGGTAATTTTCTTTAAGGTAGTTCTGTTTAAGAAATCGCGAGCAGTGATTTCCTTTTTTACGCAATGTAGTCTAACTCGACACTAAATCGCATCTGCATGATCTGCTCCTCATGAACCCAATCAAAATTAAGGTTCCATCATTGGTAATATAGTCGATTACTTTAACGACCTCAAATAGCTGGTAAGCTAAATGCGCAAGCACGGAATATCTATAGTCTTTTAGATTGTGCCAATTCCACCTAAATGCTACAATTGTAATGCATGCATTATACATGTCTGTTCGTTTTGCTAGCTAAGGGAGAATTTAACATGTTAAAAGGTTCGTTAATTACTATTCCACTACTAATTTTTATAGGTATCTCAACAATCGGCGCAGCAAATACAGTACCGCTTACCAATCTGACAAATGATTGTAAGCCTTTGATAAATAAAAGCTTAGAAATTAAGAATGCCTCATTAATCGCATTAAGTAAAAGGGCATATAAGCGAATAAATCGAGCGTTAGAAAAACTCGGAGAAGAAAAATACAATGAAGCCATCGATTTATTAGAGAAATTATTCAACAGTTCAAAAAATAAGTATACACAATCTACAGCGGCTAAATATCTTGGCATTGCTTATTCCAGGCAAGCTAAAAATATACAGGCAACCGCTTTCTTTGAAAAATCTCTGGAGCTTGGAGCTGGTTATTTTCAACACAAAGAGCTTCAGAACTTAACCCAAAATGTTGCTTTGATGCATTACAGTTTGGATAATAAACCACAAGCACTAAAATTTTTTGAACGTTGGATGAAAAATTCAAATGTCGATAATGAGCAAATTTACTTACTGTATGCAGATACTTTAGCTAACTCGGGGAAAATCAACAGCTCAATTTGTCCTGCTTATTGGTCGGCAAAAGTCGGTAAAACACCTCATAAGAATGCACTGAACATTTTGTTAAATAGTCATTATCAATTGAAAGAATTTACGGGTGCTATTGAAATCCTTAAGCAGCTTATCTTAGATTTTCCAGAAGAAAAGCGTTATTGGCGAAACCTCGCTAGCATTTATGCCTCACAAGATATGTTGCAAGATGCTTTGGTTGTCATGGAGATGTTTTATGTACAAGGTCTGATGGAAACTGAAAATGATTATATGTTGCTCTCGCGAATGTTTGCTTATAATAATATCCCTTATCGAACCGCTGTTATTTTAAAAGAAGGGATCGACAGAGGACACGTGAAAGATAACGATAAAAACTGGAAAGATATCGGTGAAAATTTTCATGTCGCAGGAGAATTAAAAGAAGCGATCATTGCATATGGTCGCTCTGCTGATAAAACCAATGTCGGCGACATGGATTTAAAGCGGGCTGAATTATTGGCAGACGATGAAAATTTTGAACAAGCGGTGGTTGTATTTGATAAAGCCTTATTAAAGGGATCACTGCAAGATCCAGGAAAAGCGTATTTTAGGAAAGGATTGGCTCAGTACGAGTTAAAAAATTATGACCAAGCTATTAGTACTTTGCAAGAGGCAAAGAAATATATCAATTGGCGTAGTAAAGCGAGGCAGTGGGCAAACTATATCAAAGGGATCAAGGGGCAAGTCGCCAGTTTGTAATTCTCTTTGCCAAACTACACATAACCAGCTTCTTGATATTTTTTGTAGCCAGTCTCAGTAAGAACTGCGAGTTCTTTAAAAAGTTCATGATCAATCGACTTAAAATTAAAACAGGATTTTCCTTGCATACGGCGAGATAACTCAGATGAGATATCGTTTAGTAGATCTGGGAATACATAAACTGGCATCAGGTGATAACTGACATAATTTTTGTTGATCACAACGCCACCAAAATAAAGTGGTTTTTTGTTTTTCATTAAGTGTTTGGTGTTCAGGTGGAATTGGTCGGGCTTAATTTGATCACAAGTGAGATCGCCTGAAGCTTTATCCATTGCGTTTTTTAGTTGGTTGAAAATTACTTGGGAATTTTTTTCCTTGTTCATAGATTACTGCTCCTCTAGGAGACGAACGTGTAATTATATCACAGGATTTAGAGTTTAGCCTTCAATTTGTAAGCGTGACCATTGTTTCATCCACCCCTTATTTAATACCCTATCCAGAAAAACATTAGTAGTACATTTTTTATTTATAGTGGCAGCCAATCGAATAACTTCACTAGCCGAAAATGGCGAAGCCACGCTCAAACATCCTTCTGGTGTTATAGTGACTCCTACTGCTGTTTGAATTTCTGGCCAATATGACATTGCATCGATACAGTCTTTACAAAGTTTATGGTTATGCTTAAATGACATTCTCGCTTGATTCTTAACTGACCAGTTACAAGTAGGCATCTTTTTTGTTAATGAACGTTCTATCTCATAATCTTGTTCAGAAGAAATACTGAGAGGGTCGAAGTAAATAACGTCAATGTCGTTTAAGGGTGTACTCTCCTTTTTTTGTTGCAGTTTGTCCCATACCAGGTTTCTGACAAAGCCTGCTGAAATATACCATTCGAGTTCAATCGTTGATTTCACAGCCCATAAGCATTTAAGTCTGTGGGCATCATCAGATATCCATTGTTCGATTATTTTGAAAGAATTCATTTCATCAGATCTCAATTAGTTTTTTATTCCAAGCCTAAAACCTACATTAATCATCCTTACTTTCAAACAACCCCTCAATAATAGGCACCAGCCGAACCAATTTGGGATTATTTTCTGCGAACCAAAGCGACAACAAGCGATCCCTTTGCCATGTTTGATAAACGAAGGAAGCGTACCGTAAGTTGATGCGCGAGTCATAATTTTAGTATCCTTATTTTTTTTGCTGATCCACTTTTCTACCCTAGAACCACTAAAAACATCCGACCATGTCTTCGGGCGAAACCTTGATTTCAATCAGGGACTATATTGAAAAAGTCAAACTGAACGCAAAAATGCTCCTAAATTGGCTGTTGCAAGCTAAGCTCATCTTACCAATCCGCAAATAGTTGGTTTTCCAGATATTTACTGTAAAATTAACCGCCTATAAAGACGAGTAACTTTTTTTTGCTCACTTTTACCTGATATAGGCGGCAATATGAACGATTCCTTTCTACAAAACTTGCAAACCCAAATCGATGAGCTGCATGAAGTTGGTCTATACAAAGATGAGCGGATCATCGACTCACAACAACAAGCGGATATTCATGTCACAAGCGGCGAAAATGTCATTAATTTTTGCGCAAATAATTATTTAGGTTTAGCTAACTCGCCAGAATTGATCGAATCGGGTAAAAAAGCGCTTGATCAATGGGGCTACGGAATGGCGTCAGTGCGGTTCATTTGTGGAACTCAAGCGGTTCATAAAAAACTGGAAAATCGCATCAGTCGTTTTTTAAAAATGGAAGACACTATTTTATACGGGTCTTGTTTCGACGCCAACGGTGGTCTGTTTGAAACTATTTTGACGGAAGAAGACGCCGTTATTTCCGACTCACTTAATCATGCTTCAATAATTGATGGCGTTCGATTGAGCAAAGCCAAGCGCTTTCGATACGCTAATAATGATATGGCAGATTTAGAAGCACAACTAAAAGCAGCAAACGAAGCGGGTGCGCGATACAAACTGATCGCTACCGATGGTGTGTTTTCTATGGATGGTTATTTAGCCAACTTAACCGCCATTTGTGACTTAGCCGATCAATATGATGCACTGGTTATGGTCGATGACTCTCACGCAGTTGGGTTTATGGGAGAAAATGGTCGAGGTACGCCTGAGCATTGCGGGGTTATTGATCGAATCGATATTATCACTGGCACTTTAGGAAAAGCCTTAGGTGGCGCGTCTGGTGGATATACTTCCGGCAAAAAAGAAATCATCGAATGGTTAAGACAACGATCTCGCCCTTATTTATTTTCTAATACGCTCGCGCCAGTGATTGCTGCTGCGAGTATAAAAGTCATCGATATGTTGGAATCAGGAAACGAGTTAAGAATTAAGTTAATGGATAACGCCAATTATTTTCGTAAAAAAATGTCAACGCTGGGGTTTAATATTTTGTCGGGCGAGCATCCTATTATTCCGGTGATGTTAGGCGATGCGTCTCTCGCGAAAAAGTTTGCTGATGAAATGTTAAAAGAAGGTATTTATGTGGTCGGTTTTTCTTTTCCGGTGGTTCCTAAAGGACAAGCGCGAATTCGTACCCAAATGTCAGCGGCGCATGATTTTTCTCATATCGACAAAGCGGTGGCGGCTTTCGAAAAAGTCGGTAGAAATCTGAGTGTGATCAAATGAAATCGTTAGTCAAACAAAAAGCAGAAGTTGGCATTTGGTTAGATGATGTTGCCGTTCCAGAATATGGTCACAATGACGTTTTAATTAAGATCAAAAAAACTGCCATTTGCGGTACTGATATACACATTTATAACTGGGATGAATGGTCACAAAAAACTATCCCTGTGCCAATGACAATTGGTCACGAGTTTGTCGGCGTGATTGAAGCGATTGGTCAAGAAGTGAATGGTTTTGAAATTGGCGACCGTGTTTCGGGTGAGGGGCATATCACTTGTGGGCATTGTAGAAATTGCCGAGCAGGACGACGTCATCTATGTCGAAATACGGTTGGCGTAGGTGTTGATCGAACAGGCGCTTTTGCTGAATATCTTTGTATTCCAGCAGTGAATGCTTTTAAATTACCCCACGACATAAGCGATGATATGGCGGCGATTTTTGATCCTTTTGGAAATGCAGTTCACACGGCTCTGTCGTTCGATTTGGTCGGTGAAGATGTTTTGATCACTGGAGCCGGTCCGATAGGAATAATGGCGGCGGCGATTTGCAAACATGTCGGTGCGCGTTATGTGGTAATTACCGATGTGAATAATTATAGGTTAGATCTTGCAAAAAAAATGGGTGCTACCCGAGCAGTTAATGTTTCGAATACTGATTTGTCAGATGTCATGACTGAACTGGGAATGACCGAAGGTTTTGATGTTGCGCTTGAGATGTCAGGCGTACCATCCGCTGTTCAATCAATGTTAAAAATGATGAACAACGGCGGCAAAATTGCGATGCTAGGAATTCCGCCCTCGGATATGGCGATTGATTGGAATCAGGTGATTTTTAAGGGTCTACAAATTAAAGGGATATACGGCAGAGAAATGTTTGAAACTTGGTATAAAATGGTTTCGTTGTTGCAGTCAGGTTTGGATATTTCGCCGATCATTACCCATCATTTTTCAATTGATGATTTCCAAAAAGGCTTCAATATAATGGGATCAGGAAAATCAGGCAAGATAATATTAGAGTGGTAATGCGAGAATGGTAAATTATTTTAATAGGTTCTTCCTGTCGAAAGTACGAGGATTAAAATCAGCAAATTTTTTCTCCGTGTCTCTGTCCCTCCGTGGTGAATGTTTTAATGAAAGAAATTAGCTGGCAATGGCGAAATTTCGATGAGTTAACACCAATTGAAATGCAAGCAATGTTTGCACTTCGCCAAGATGTGTTCATTATCGAGCAAAATTGTATTTATCAAGATATCGATGGAAAAGATGACAAAGCGATCCATCTGTTAGCTTGGATGGACAACAAACTAGTTGCGACACTCCGAGTCTTTGAAAATTATCCTGAATATCAAAACAATGTTTCGATCGGACGTATTTGTACGGAAAAGTCAGTTAGAAAATATGGCATTGGGCGAGAGCTTGTTGCCGAGTCGATTCAATTTATAGAAGAACATTTTCCGAATAAACCAATTCAAATCGGCGCTCAATTCTATTTGAAAAAATTCTATGAAAATTTTGGGTTCAAACAAATTTCAGATATTTATGATGAAGATGGCATTGATCATATCTTGATGTTGAACTAAGCCGCTTCGCGGAGCTTTTTTAACCCTCTTTTCTTCCAAAATTCATCATCTAAGCGCACACTTTTAATTGCCAATTCCGGCAAATTAAAAGGAGACAGATGATGTCCAGTTTACGTCAACAAATGATTGAATTAATGGTACTCAAAGGGTTTGCACTCAAAAGTCCTACCTTCACCATATCACGCAACTCGCCAAACACTTCCACCGGAGTCCTGACAAAATAGATGAAGAGCAGCTCAGGCAATATTTACTGTATTGCCATCAAGTGAAACAATGGTCTTACAGCAGTTGTCGCCAGTTCATCCATGCGGCACGTTTTATGTTTGATCGAGTGCTGCCTAGACTTAAAATACCAAACCGGATTGACACTCGCTTATGCGACGGGACTGCGAGTCAGCGAAATAGGGCAATTAATGGTTCGTGACTTAGGTGGCGATCGAAATATGATCCGAGTACGCCATAGTACCAACAGGCGCTTTTAGGCGAGCCGGCGACTTATGGACACGACAAGCTGATTGATTACTTAGGTCGTTATACGAGGCGAATTGCCTTAACGCCTAATCGTTTAATTGACTTTAAAAATAACCAAGTCCGTTTGAACTATCAAGATTATCGTGATGGACAGCGGAAAGTGCTGACACTCAGTTCGGAAGAATTACTCAGGCGCTATGCATTGCACATCCTCCCTAAAGCTTCCGCGTCCTGCTTACGCCCCTTACCTACATCCCTGTAGGCAAAGGGTTTATGCGGGTTCG
>Ga0316204_10010452_pt1 | contig 11947 bp, 15 predicted proteins | sample 6monrhotite_MG_2_FD_205661 | JGI IMG/M metagenome (GOLD analysis project Ga0316204, IMG submission 205661) | Microbial mat bacterial communities from mineral coupon in-situ incubated in ocean water Damariscotta River, Maine, United States -... | ecosystem: Environmental > Aquatic > Marine >...
CTTGATGAGTTCCGGGTGATTCTTAACGGCTTCGGAGAATGGGCAGAAAATAACGCCGACCTCGGAAAGTTTCTCCTTGAACGTGGTCGCCACGGAAACGCTGTCAAATACCGCATCCACAGCGACGCCGGCAAGTCGCGCGCGTTCGTGCAGGGGAATGCCCAATTTGTCGTAGGTCTCCAGCAATTTCGGATCGACCTCGTCGAGGCTCTTGGGCCGGTCCTTATCAGACTTGGGAGCTGCGAAGTAGGAGATCGCCTCAAAGTCGATGGGTGGATAGTGTACGTGCGCCCAGGTTGGCTCCGTCATCTCGCGCCACATCCGATACGCCTTCAGGCGCCACTCGAGCATGAATTCGGGCTCGTCCTTTAATTTGGAAATTGCGCGCACGACATCTTCGTCGAGACCGGGCGGCAGGCTGTCGGTCTCGATGTCGGTAATGAAGCCGTGCTCGTAGCGACGGTTTACCAGGCTTTCAAGTTGCTCGGATTCTGTAGACACGGTCAGTTCTTTTCCTTGATTGAATGTTCTTCGATTGAGATCGGCATGCCACCAAACTCGAATCGCGGCAGAGGGCGGTTGGCGCGCAGTAAGTCGATCAGGCTCACGTCTTCCAGCGCATGTCGAATGGCGTAATTGATGCGCTTCCATGAGCTGCCGACGCTGCAAACGTGCTCGTAGTCACAATGACTGTCTGCAGCACTGCATTCTGTAATGGAAACAGGCCCCTCGAGCGCATCGATCACATCGGCAGCGCTGATCTCGCTGGGTTTGCGCGTTAACTGATAGCCGCCGTTGGCGCCACGCGTCGAGCTGACCAGCTCTGCGCGAGCCAGTGACTTGAGCAGCTTGCTTACGGTGGGTGGGGCGATGCCGGTGGCGATCGACACGTCTGCGGCGCTGCACACGGCCTCAGGGTCTCCGGCGAGGTGCGCCAGCACCACGGTCCCGTAGTCGGTCAATTTACTGATCCTAAGCACAGCCACTCCCGGCCTTGCGATAATAAAGGACTATTTTAGTCCTATTTATTCGGATAGGCTAGAGCTGTACACTTCGCACTGCAATTAGTTACGGAGCCGGACCCTGTCTGACGCATTGATAGAGGTTCGCGACCTCGACTTTTCTCGAGGCTCGCGGCCGATTTTTAAGAACCTGAACCTGACGATCGCCCATGGTGATATCACTGCCATCATGGGTCCCAGCGGCACAGGCAAGACGACCTTGCTGCGCCTGATCGCGCGGCAACTGGAGCCTGACAGAGGTCAGATTCTGATCGACGGCGTGGATATAGCGACGCTCAGTCAGTCAGCCTTGTATGAGTTGCGCAAGCGCTTTGGCATGTTGTTCCAGAACGGTGCCTTGCTGACCGATATGAGTGTGTTTGAGAATGTGGCATTTCCACTTCGCGAACACACGCCGCTCGGAGAGCGGCTGATTCGAATGATTGTCCTGACCAAGCTACATGCGGTTGGTCTGCGGGGTGCTGCTGAGCTGATGCCGGCGGAATTATCAGGCGGCATGGCACGCCGTGTCGCACTGGCACGCGCGATTGTGATGGACCCCGACATCCTGTTCTACGATGAGCCTTTTGTCGGTCTGGACCCGATCTCAATGGGGGTTATTGCGCGCTTGATTCGACGCCTGAATGACACGCTCGGCATTTCCAGCATTGTCGTCAGTCACGACATTAAGGAGCTGGCTGAGGTCTCTGATCATAGCTTTCTGATTGCGGATGGCTGCGTTGCGGCCTCAGGCTCGCCCGACGACTTGAAGAAGGATTCCTCAGAGATGGTCAAGCAGTTCATGCACGGCCTGGCGGACGGGCCGGTCGCGTTTCATTACGACGCGCCTGACTACGAGAAACAACTCATCGGGGAAGCAGAGTAGTGCGATTGATTCGAGAAATAGTCAGACCAGCACAGGAATTCGTTCGTACTTTTGGCGCAATGACTTTGTTCTTCGTGCAATTGCTGCGCCATACGCCATGGACTCTGGCCAAACGCTTCAATCTCGTCATAGGGCAGGTCTTCAATGCCGGTGCATTGTCCATTGTCATTATTATGGTTAGCGGACTATTCGTTGGCGGCGTTCTGGGCTTGCAGGCATTCGCTAATCTGGAACGATTCAATGCAGAAGAGGCCACTGGCATTCTCGCAGGCTTCGCGTTGGTCAAGGAGATCGGCCCGGTCATAACGGCGCTTTTGTTCGCCGGGCGCGCCGGCACGGCATTGGCATCAGAAATCGGTTTGATGAAGGCTACTGACCAGCTTTCGGCTATGGAGATGATGGCTGTCAACCCAATGCACCGGGTGCTGGTGCCGAGGTTCCTGGGCGGCGTTATTTCGATGCCGTTACTGACGGCTGTGTTTACGATGGTAGGGCTGTTGGGCGCACATTTGGTTGCGGTCGAGCTAATGGGCGTGGACGTCGGCGCATACTGGCAGCAGTTGCAGCAGTCCATGGATATCGATGATGTAATGGAAGGTATTTACAAGAGCATTGTTTTTGGTGTGGTCGCCAGTTTATTGGCTGTATGGGAGGGCTATAGTGCAGTCCCTACGGCGGAAGGCGTCGGCCGCGCGACAACACGTACTGTCGTATCCACCGCTATTGCGGTGTTGATACTGGATTTCATGATTACTGCTTATTTAATTTGAGGTAAGAGCATGCGACAAAATCGCGCTGTAGAATTTGGAACAGGATTGTTCGTCCTGCTGGGCATGGGCGCACTGTTTTTTCTGACGACACAAACAACGGGACAAAACGATTTTTCAAGTTCCGATACCTACACTGTCGAGGCTCGCTTCGAGAATGTAGGTAGCCTGAAGAATCGCTCGCCGGTTGCGATGTCAGGTGTCACGATCGGCAGGGTCAAGAGTATCGAGTTCGATGGCGTCTCTCTTGAAGCTGTCGTTACCCTGGTTATTGATAGCCGATTTGCCCAGATTCCGGATGACTCGGATGCCAGCATCCTCACTGCGGGATTGCTTGGCAGTCAGTATATCGGCCTGCAGGCCGGTGGCTCCGAGATCTATCTGGAGGACGGAAGTGAGATCCTGTTCACGCAATCGGCGATAGTTCTTGAGAACCTTATAGGTAAGTTCTTGGTCAAAAGCGGTTCAGACGAGTAAGTCTGGCTTGCAGGAGTAATTTAGAGTGAACCAATTCAGGATTTTAGTTGCGATAGCTGTATTAAGTTTAGTCGCGCCGCAGGTGCAGGCTGCGACTCCAAGTGAGTTTGTCACGGAGGCTGTAGAAGCTCTTGCTGAGAAGCTGGACGGTCGCCGCGACGAACTGGCGCAGGATTCAGCCGCCCTTTATGCGCTGATCGACGACGTCTTGTTGCCGCGATTCGATCGCCAGACGGCTGCGCAACAAGTGCTGGCACGGAACTGGCGTGCAGCGTCCGAAGAGCAGCGTAGCCGCTTTATCGACGCATTTTATACGACGCTCGTACAGCGATATGCCGATGGGGTGCTCGATTTTGAGCCGGATCGAATCAAGGTGCAGCCGTTTCGAGGTGACGCCGACAAGAGAACCGTAACCGTCAAGACCAGCGTTGACCTTGAAGATGGCACCAACGTCAGCGTCAACTACACGTTGATCAACAAACAGCCTGGCTGGATGATGTTCGACGTTACGATTGAGGGCGTTTCCTATATTCGCAACTTTCGTACTGAGTTTGATGCCGAGATCAAGGCGACCAGCCTCGAAGATGTCATTGTCCGCCTGGAAAAAGAGGTTGCGGTGCAAGAGCCGGTCGAAGAAGCGTTGGCCGGAGACGCGCAAGCAGGTGTAGAAGGTGAGTGAGTTTGCGCTCAATGACGTGGGCGAGGGTCGCTTCGAGTTGAGTGGTGAAGTTTCCTTTCACACTGCCGAAGATATTCTTGGCAGCAGCGAAAAGCTCTTCACAGGGCTTGCCAGCGTCGAGGTCGATCTATCGAACGTTAAGCGAACCGATTCGGCGGGGCTAGCCTTGTTACTGGAGTGGATTCGTCGTGCCGGCGCGGCTGCGACCGATATTTGCTTTGCAAACATTCCTGAAAAAATTCACGCGATTGCAGTGACTGCAGACGTCGACGAGTTGCTGGAACGTTCCTACTCTTCGTATTCTTCGAAAAAGTAAAAATCTTCATCAACCGGCGGGTCCCCGTCGTAAATATTAAATTGCCGGTTCTGTAAGTACGCTTCGCGGTAGGCGATATACGGGTCTTGCGACTTGTTAAGAATCTCTTCCGTCGTAAGCAGGCGAGAACGGGTATCGATGAGACGCAGGACGTAGAGCCTGTCGCGGACTCCAGTGTCTCCAATATAGCGTTGTAAGTCTGTGGTGAAATCGACCGGAATGGAGACCGTACTCAGTACCGACCGCGGACCCCAGATGGGTATCACCAGGTATGGGCCCTCCGGCAGGCCCCAAACCGCCAGGGTTTGCGAAAAGTCTTCGTCGAAGCGTTCCATGCCGCCGCCTGCTGCGATATCAAACAGCCCGCCAATGCCCAGCGTGCTATTGAATACGAACCGCGTCAGTTCATTGAAGCCTCGTGCCGGCTTTCCCTGCAGGAAGTTATTCAGGGCGGATCTTGGTGTCGTGAGATTGTCGAAAAAATTATTCACGCCTTTCCGGGCGAAGCTTGGGATTACCGCCTTATAGGCTTTACCGAACGGCTTGTAGATGATTTTGTCGCCAACGCGATTCACCTCGTACATCGTGCGGTTGAAGCTCTCGTAGGGATCGACTTCGTCCGTGCTTGCGCACGCGCCCAGACACATGAGCGTTATTAGGAGAGCAGCGCGCATTATCAATCTGTTCGGGCAGAGTAGGAGACCGGCCTTGCTCTTTGCAGTTGTTTTAGCTGCTCTTCACTCATGAATTCACGAATAAAGTCGATCCTGGCCTCGAATCGGATGCGCTGAATTTCCTGTAATTCAGGCAATGCAAGAGCCTCGCGCAGAAAGCTGATACCGCCAATCAAGTCCCCGGTCATTAGTCGAAACTCGGACATGTAGTACATGGATTCTGCAACGTCTCCGGCTTCATTCGCTGCTTTGGCGATGAGTCTCACCTGTTCTGGTGTTGGTGGTACATTATTCAAGAGGTCCAGCAGGATTGCGTGTGCTTGCTTCGCTTCGCCGACTCGCAACAGCGCCTCGGCATAGTGAATTACCAGCGGGACATTGCGCGGAAATAGTTCGACGGCACGACTAAATGTTTCCTGGCTCGCAGCGTAGTTTTCCAGCGCGAGCTGCGTCTGCGCCAAGCCGATATGGTAGGCAATGACTTTCTTGTCTTTCTCGGCCAGCTCTTCAAAAATTGTATTCGCTTCTCTGTGGCGCCCGTCGCGCTGATAGGCGACCGCTCTGCCATAACGCTCGATATCAGTCTGCTCTGCATAGGCTTTACGTTCGAAGCGTTCGACTGCCTGTCCGGCTATGTCATATCGAGCAACCATGATTCGCGACCGAGCAATCCCGTAGCCAGAGGAGTCCTGGCTGTCGATACGTTCATAGTCTGTCGCGCGCGCGCGGGCTTCCGAAATTCGCTCGGTGGTGACCGGGTGTGTACGCAGGAAGTCCGGAATGCGCGAATCCGGCGAGGAGGTCTCCTGCCGCGACATGACCTCGAAGAAGGACGCCATACCGTAGGCGTCAAAACCAGCGGCGGTGAGCGCCTGAATGCCGATGCGGTCGGCCTCATACTCGTTGCTGCGGGTAAAATTGATCTGTTGCTGTACAGCAGTGCCCTGCGAGACTGCCATGCCGGCCTGCACAATGTCTGCATCGCCGCCAGCCGCGCCAAGAATTACGGCGCCGAGCATCAGCGCGGTCGACAACATGCTCTGCCGCGAACTCGCGTGAATTGCCCTGGCGATATGTCGTTGCGTTACATGCGCAATTTCGTGCGCGACCACGCCGGCAAGTTCATCTTCATTTCTAGATGCCTCGATCAAGCCGGTGTGCACACCAATGTAACCGCCAGGAAGGGCGAAGGCATTGATTCTCGGGTCATCAACGACGAAAAAGGTAAAGTCGTGATCGCCATCGTTGGTCTGCACTGCGATGCGGTGACCGATCTCGTTGATGTATTCCGTAATCTGCGGGTCTTCGACGACCATGCCGCTGCGGCGAATATCGCGCATGATCGCTCGGCCGATCTGCGCTTCGGTCGACTTGGACAGTATCGCGTCCGCCGGGCTACCCATGTCCGGCAGATTAATGTCATCGGCGCTAGCCCCACCGGCCAGCACAGCCAGAACTACCAGGGCTCCGACAAGCGCGCGTTTGATGAAATTGCTGATCAAGAATTTGGTCTCAGTTACAAAGCATAATCAGTCCGACCGGTTAGTCCGGGGACTGTTCCACATGATAACGGTTATTGTCTCGGAAATGGCTCTTCCAAACCAGAGGCACGATTGTGCGCTATTACATAAAGTATTGAACCATAAGAGTTTATTCGGAGCTATTGGGGCAGGGACTTGACCGCCTCGTAGACCTCATCGACGTGTCCCTTGACTTTGACTTTGCGCCATTCCGCTCGTAGCTTGCCGTCTACCCCGATCAGAAACGTGCTGCGTACAACGCCCATGAATTTGCGGCCATACAGCGATTTCTCGTGAATAACATCAAATTTCCGACAGATTTTCTCGTCAGGATCGGAAATCAGATCAAATGGAAAATTTTGCTTTGCCTTGAATTTCTCGTGTGACGCCAGGCTGTCCCTCGAGACGCCAAATATCACCGTATTCTGGCGACGAAATTTTGCGTGCAGCGCAGCAAAATCGAGGCCTTCCTGAGTACAGCCAGGCGTACTGTCCTTCGGATAGAAGTACAGCACGACATTTTTGCCGCGCAGGTCCTTCAGGCGCATCTTCTGTGCACCGGTAATTGCCGCAGAAAAATCCGCGACCACTCTGTTTAGTGTTGGTCCGCTCATTAATTTGCCTTCTGCAATCAGGTTTTAACGGGTTCTAGCAGCGCATCGAGGTTCAGACGGTCGCACAGTTCCATGAAGTCATCTCGAAGTTGAGAAATAGAAACAGCAGACGGGACGTTCACTGCCATCTGTACAGAGAACATCGGCGAGCCGGTATGGGCAGCAGAATAGCTTCGTGTCGCCACGTCGGCAATCTCGATGTCGCGCGAGGCGAAGAAATCGGCGAGATTGAAAACAATGCCTTGCTGATCGAGACTGACCACGTCGACCGCGTAGGGCATACGATCATCACTGCTTACCTTGCTGTCGGTCTTGCGAATTGAAATGGTCAGGCTGTTATCGACAGTTAGCTTGTCGAGCGCGGTTTCAAGCCGACTGAGCGTGTGCCAGTTTCCCGATACCAGCATCAAAACGGCAAATTCAGCTCCAAGCGTCGTCATGCGACTTTCTTCAATGTTGCCGCCGCACGCAAGTATCACTTTTGTGATGCCTTGAACGACGCCAGTTCGGTCTGTTCCAATCGCTGATAAAACAATAAGTTGTGACATTTATATAGAATCTACTTTAGGTCGGGGTTGGATAACATGCGGGCGCCTTGCCAGCACTCCACATGAACAGTAACATCGCGCCCTTATTTGTGGCGAGGACAACTCGTGTTTAAAGGCTCATTGGTCGCTTTGGTAACACCGTTTGACCAACACAACCGGGTTGATTATACGGCTCTCGAGCGCCTGATCGAATTTCATGTCGAGCAGGGCTCCGATGGTCTGGTTATTGCCGGTACGACTGGCGAGGCCGCGACGTTGAGCCGTGAAGAGCACATCGAATTGCTGCAGCGCGCGGTTGAACTGGTCGCGGGACGTTTGCCGGTTATCGCGGGTACTGGTTCGAATTCGACCGCGCAAACCTGTGATTTGTCGCAAGCGGTTGCCGACTCAGGGATTGATGCCTATCTGCTGGTGGTGCCGTATTACAACAAACCGGTTCAGGAAGGCATGTACCAGCACTTCGCAACTGTCGCGGATGCGGTGAGCAAGCCGGTTATTCTCTACAACGTACCGGGACGCACAGTTGCCGATATGCTTCCAGCTACGGTCGCCCGATTGGCAGAGCATGGCAACATCATTGGGATCAAGGAGGCCACGGGAGATATCGATCGTCTGCGGGCTATTCAGGATCTGGTTAGCGATGAATTCATGTTGTACAGCGGCGACGATTTCACCGCGCTGCCGTTTATCGCCCAAGGTGGCCACGGCGTCATAACAGTCAGTGGCAATGTCGTGCCGGCGGCGATGGCCAAGCTCTGCGCGTTGGCGGCTGCGGGCGAGGCTGCAGCGGCAAAATCACTGGACGATACTCTGCAGCCATTGAACTCAGCGTTGTTTGTTGAATCGAACCCTATTCCGGTGAAATGGGCGGTGAGCCAAATGGGATTGATAGGGCCGAGCGTACGTCTGCCATTGACGGATCATGACCCTCAATATCACGATGCCATGCGGGCTGCCCTGGCTACCGCCGGAGTCGTTCTGGAGAACGCCGCGTGAACAGTATTATTCGATCTACGGTGTTGGGCTTGTTGCTGGCAGGCTTGAGTGCCTGTGGTGGCAGCAAGGATCTTACCTGCGATGAGGTGCAGTATTACCAACTCGCAAAAGAGAGCAAAGTTGTCAAGGCGCCTGAGGGCCTGGATGATCTCGACCCACTGCAGGAAATGGCTGTGCCGAAAGCTTCACCGCGCGAGCCGCGGCCGGAGGGCTCGCCGTGTTTTGATCGCCCACCTGAAATCAAGCTGGGCACCTGATGTAATTCTAATTCGGAGAGGTGGCTGAGTGGCTTAAGGCGCTCGCTTGGAAAGCGAGTGTACGCTTATACCGTACCGGGGGTTCGAATCCCCCCCTCTCCGCCAGATAATAGATTGGCCCCCTCGTGGGGCCTTTTTGTTGCTTGCGGAATTGTCACGCTGCAGTATTTTCGAAAATACGCAGGAGCCGGGTATGCCGCACGGCAACACACATCAATTCAGCAGTACGGCATTCAGCTGGCCCGCTTCTGCAATGAATCTGCTGACGCGTTTTTCGCCTGGCAACTCTGCAACGCGATGTTCCTCTGTATTAACCTCGCGCATGCGGGCGCGTAGTGGTTCGATTTCTCGTTTCGCCAGATCTTGCACGCTGCTTACTCCGGCGCGCCACAGCAGTTCGGCCCATTGGCCACCCAGACCTTTGATGCGCATCAAATCAGCCATGGTGGCCCAGTTCTTGACCGTATTCTCGTCGAGGTCGACGCATTTGCAGACGCGCGCGATTCCGCCGTCGGACGCGCAGAGCTCGAGGAGTGCCTCTGTAGTGGAAATTCCGTCCGCCCTTAGGCGCTTGCCGAAGCCCTGGCCTATGCCTTCGATTGACTCAATCGGAGTCCCGGCCTTGCCGCGGGACAATTGAGCTTCCAGTGCCGCAATCTTGCCCTTGCTGCCTTGTTGGCTTACAAACCATCCAATAGCGACACCCAGTACAAAAGCGATGATCAGGTACATTAATATTTCCTGGATCAAATATTCCATGTCTAGTTCTCCCTTACGCGGAATTCAATTCGCCGATTCTGTGCTCGGCCTTCGTCGGTTGAGTTATCGGCAATTGGTTGTGAAAAACCCAGCCCTACCGGAGTGAGTCGTTCCGCTGCGACGCCATTGCGGATAAGAAACTCGACCACCGATTCTGCGCGTCGCTTGCCAAGCCCGATGTTGTAATCCTTATCACCGACTGAGTCGGTGTGGCCAACAACGATTACGTCAACATCAGGGCAGATTTTGCTGATTTCGACTATCTCATTGAGCAGGTGACGTCCAATCTCATGAATAACGTCGCTGTCGAAACTAAATAAAACAGTTTCGTCATTGGCGATTTTCTTATTCGCTTCGGTCTGACAGGCGAGAGCCTGCTCGGAAAGAACCGGTAAGGTAAGTTCGTAGCGCGTCTGAAAGCCGAGTTCGTCCAGGTTGGCTATCCGTTGTTTCACACCGGCCACGGCACGCTCACTGCGGATCGATCCCTTGATTAGAAGATCCTGGTTCGTCAATGTGATACAGCCCACATCAAGCTGTCCCAGTTCAATCAACGCCTGATCCATGAAGCGGCGAAAGCCTTGCAGCGAGTGCTTGCGAACTACAAGCGTGTCCTCGACCTCAAAAAAGCGGAACATGTCACGCGCGCGTTCCGGAAATGCCGCTCTCGCATTGTCATCCGGAACTTCACCCGATAGTGAGATCGACGAGTGATCCTTGCAGAACGTCGTAACGTATGGGGCGGCCACCGCTACATTGCTATCAACCACTCTGACGCCGCGTACGTCACTGGCAATGGCAATTGCCTCACTAATTGATTTCTCGTTTGGGACTTCTCCAGCAAGACTCAGGTCGCGACCATCAACGCTAACAGTTACATCGTCATACCCCGCAGCCGCGATCGCCGCAGCCGCTCTGGATTGGATGTCTTGCTGAATTTCCGGGGCTCTGGATTCGGCGCCGAATTCAAATAGCGCCCATAACAAAAATAGCCCGGCAACAAATGCAATTAGTCTGCTCATTATTCACCCCATTTCAGGTCGAGAGTCGCTAACGCGAGGATTCTTGTTCTTGTACTGACCCTGATGCCGAGTATCCCTCTAACAAAAAATCAAATCAATTGATCTGCCATTACTGTTTCAAATTGCGTAGCTATGGCCGACAATAAGGTCATCTCGAAGTAAGCGGTGGCTGCGACGATGTCTACAGAAAACAAGGATGAGATTTTGGTGCAGGACCTCGAGAGCAGGATTGATGCGCTTGAGAATGAAGACGAGGCGGCGTTTGGGTCGTTCGGACGTACCGATTACATTGTTCTGGTGGTCGTTGGCGTGCTTCTGCCGATCATTGCCATGGTGCTGGCAGCGTGAGTGCCGAGCCAGAGTCGGGTGAATCTCTAAGCGTCTATGGCCGGGTGCCGCTGCTGCTCAAGGAGCGGGAGTACGGAACACTAAGCGCGAATGGTACTTGCTTCGCGTACGCGATTGCGACCTGGTGTTTTCTTACCGGCGGCTATGCCGCTCAATTGGTCGGTGCGGTGCAAGGATTTGTTTGTCTGGTTGCAGGCAACATCATTGGTGTTTTTCTAATCAGTTTTCCTTTGTCGATGGGTTGTCAGCGCTACGGCATGGAACAGATCGATGCCTGTAAACCATCATTCGGTCAGAACGGTGCTCGCTTTGTCCTGATTTTCTACTTGCTGAACATGTTGGGCTGGTCCGGTCTTATTCTGGTGATGTTTGGCAATGGCATCCAAAACATTCTGGAGGCGATGGGCTATCAACCCGGGCAATGGATAGTCGGCGCCGGCGTGGCGCTGGGCATTTGGTTGACCTATTTCATTACAACCCGCGGTATCCACTTACTGAATATCTTCAATTCCATCATTACGCCGGCGCTTATTCTCACCGTCGCATTCATGTTGTACATGCTGTTCTCGGCACATGGCTGGGATGCTATTTCAATCGCGGCACCGCTTGACCCATATCCCGATCCGGCCATCAATTATGCGATTGCGGTGGAGCTGGGAATTGCGTCTGGCATGTCTTGGTGGGGGGGTATCGGGTTTTTGGCGCGGAACACAAAGACACGACGCAATGCGATCTATCCCGAGGTGCTGCAGCTGGGTCTGGCGTCCGGAGTTGCGTGTTCCATTGCATTGTTCTCCGGGCTTGTTGTTGGCTCGGAAGATCCTACCGAATGGATGATCCCCCTGGGCGGCATCGTATTTGGCGTGATGGCACTGGCATTTGTAGCGCTGGCGAACATCACCTCGACGGTTGTCTCCGTGTATGCGAGCGGCCTGGCGCTGCGGCATCTTCCCGGACTGCGCCAACGCGCCTGGTGGCAGATTGTCTCAATTACGTTGCTGCCACTCGGCGCATTTGTGTTTTGGCCGCGTGAGCTCTATGACCTTGGCGATGCGTTTCTTGCGTACAACGGCACCATGCATG
>Ga0316204_10010453_pt1 | contig 11947 bp, 10 predicted proteins | sample 6monrhotite_MG_2_FD_205661 | JGI IMG/M metagenome (GOLD analysis project Ga0316204, IMG submission 205661) | Microbial mat bacterial communities from mineral coupon in-situ incubated in ocean water Damariscotta River, Maine, United States -... | ecosystem: Environmental > Aquatic > Marine >...
GTTTTACTTTTAATATATCCACAGCAAATTGAATCACTGAAAGACAATTGAGATCAGTATGGACAACCACATTGGCTATATTTCGGTGAACAAAAACTTCTCCAGGAGCTAAATTAACAATTTGATTGGCAGGTACTCGACTATCTGAACAACCAATCCATAGGTATTCAGGTGCTTGTTGATTACTCAAATTTTTGAAAAAATCAGGGTCTTCTTTTTTTATGTTTTTAGCCCACATGGCATTGTTTTTAAAAAGATGAGTTAGTTTTTTCATTTTTAAATTCTAAACATTGATGAATAATTATTCACATTAACAATTTATGATACTCTTTTCAGGTGAACTAATAACAAGGAAACAGCAGCTGGGGTCATACCTTGTATTCGAGTGGCTTGACCAATGGTTTGTGGTTTAACTAGGCTTAATTTTTCAGTTAGCTCAGAGCTAAGACCAGTGACTGATTGATAATCAAATTGATTGGGTATTTCTTTGTTCTCTTGGGCTTTAGATTTGGCGATTTCAGCCATTTGGCGTTCCATATAGCCAGAGTATTGGGCATGTATTTCAATTTGCTCAACCTCTTTTTCATTGGTTAAATGATTGGTTAAACCTTCAACATTGCATAACATAGAATAATTCATTTCTGGCCGACGTAATAAATCATAAGCAGAAACTTCTTTATTTAATGGGATTTCTGAAAACTGCTTGCTGAAAGCTTTGCCTAAATCATTGTTTGGAGATAGCCATACTGAATTTAAGAACCTTAGTTCGTCATCAACCGATTGTTTTTTATTTGTAAAAAAGTCCCAACGGTGGTCATCGATTAGACCTAATTCACGGGCTTTTGGTGTTAATCGCATATCTGCATTGTCTTCCCGTAATAATAAACGGTATTCAGCACGAGATGTAAACATGCGATACGGTTCGTTTGTGCCTTTGGTTATTAAATCATCTATTAATACACCTATATAAGCTTCGGAGCGAGATGGACACCATGAATCTTTATTTTGAGTTTTTAGTGCGGCATTCATTCCAGCTATTAAACCTTGTGCGCCAGCTTCTTCATATCCCGTTGTGCCGTTTATTTGACCTGCAAAATACAGATTTTCAACGTATTTGGTTTCTAAAGAATCTTTTAAACCTCGGGGATCAAAATAATCGTATTCAATAGCGTAACCAGGACGAGTGATATGTGCATTCTCAAAGCCTTTAATAGATCGAATAAAATCTAGTTGTACATCAAAGGGTAAGCTTGTTGAGATCCCGTTAGGATAAAGCTCTGTTGTTTCTAAACCTTCAGGCTCAACAAATATTTGGTGTGAATCTTTATCTGCAAAGCGCATGATTTTATCTTCTATTGATGGGCAATAGCGTGGCCCAGATCCTTCAATCACACCAGTGTACATTGGTGAACGGTCTAAACCACCACGAATAAACTCATGGGTTTGTTGATTGGTATGTGTGATATAACAGGATATTTGATCAGGATGATCATCTAAATTGCCTAAGTAAGAAAAGACAGGTTTTTTTTCATCACCTGGTTGTTCTTCCATCACACTAAAATCAACAGAGTTACCATCGATACGAGCGGGAGTCCCTGTTTTTAATCTGTCTACTTTGAAGGGCAGTGCACGCAATTTTTCTGCCAATGTTTTAGCAGGAGGATCGCCAGCACGGCCACCTTGATGATTAGATAAACCAATATGAATTTTGCCATCTAAAAAAGTACCAACAGTTAAAATAATAGTTTTGGCATTAAATATTAAGCCCATTTGAGTAACGGCGGCTGTTACTTTCCCATCCTTAATAATTAAATCGTCACAGGCTTGTTGAAAAATTTCTAAATTAGGTTGGTTTTCAACCGTTTTACGAATATAGTTGCGGTATAAAACTCGATCACATTGAGCTCTAGTTGCTCGAACAGCAGGACCCTTGCGCGAATTAAGCGTGCGCCATTGAATGCCAGCATGGTCAGTTGCTTGTGCCATAATTCCACCCATGGCATCAATTTCCTTAACTAAATGACCTTTGCCTATGCCTCCGATGGCAGGATTACAACTCATTTGTCCAATGGTTTCGATATTGTGTGTGAGTAATAAAGTTGAAGCACCCATTCGTGCAGATGCTAAAGCTGCTTCTGTACCGGCGTGTCCTCCGCCTACAACGATAACATCAAATGTTTTATCAAAAACCATATTATTTAAATTTTTAGAAAGTAACCGAGTATTTTATCACTTCGAGGTAGATTCTCAGTAAATATATAGCTATTAACAGCTAACTTTCATAAAATATTGACCAATATTTAATTTTTAGTCGGTTTTCTATATGGCAATTCAATGGTTTCCAGGACATATGCACAAAGCGGGGAAGGAGATAAAGAAGCTCTTGCCTGAAATTGATGTGGTGATTGAAATCCTCGATGCAAGGATTCCTTACAGCAGTCAAAATCCACTTTTAATGGAATTTGCAGCACATAAACCTTCCATAAAAGTTATGAATAAATGTGATTTATCAGATCCTTTAATCATTAAACAATGGCAAGAGCACTTAGAAAAAAATGAGAATATTAAAACCATTGCATTAAGTGCCAAACACCCAGAGACGGTTAAAAAAATACTCGAATTATGCCATCACATGATTCCAAATAAAGGTGATCATCAATTCATTACTGCAATGATTATGGGAATTCCCAATGTGGGGAAATCAACCATAATCAATATTTTGGCGAATAGGATTGTTGCAAAGACTGGCAATGAACCAGCCGTTACAAAAGGACAACAACGCATTAAAATATCTGAAGAGATCACTTTTTTTGATACGCCAGGTATGTTATGGCCACGTATTGGACATGAGAATTGGGCTTTGAGATTAGCGCTAACTGGCGCTATTAAAGAAACCGCCATGACACATGAAGATATTGCTTTTTATTTGATTGGGTATTTAATGAAACGTTATCCTGAAACGTTGAAACAGCGATTTGAAATTAATCAATTAGCAGAAGATGAATACAGTATATTAGAGCAGATTGGCGCTAAACGCGGATGTATAAAAGCCAGGAAATTATTGGATTTACATAAAGTTTCTAGTATTGTTGTTCACGAATACCGTTCGGGTAAATTAGGAGGCCTATGTTTAGAATTACCTGATGAAGTTGAGCAAGAAAAACTACAAGCCATTGAAATTGAAGAAAAACGGGAAATTAAAAGAGCCGCAAGAAAAAAAAGACGCAGTAAAAAATAAACTTTAATTGGACCTTTGTTTTTTTCTGCGACTAATAAAAAATAAAATTATGCCTGATAAAGCAGTGACTAATGCAATCAGTGAGAATATTTTAATTATCCAATTTCCAAAATCATCACGGCCCTCATAATCCATGGTATGTAACATCCACAAAAAATCAAAAATTCGCCATGAGTTATGACGAACAGATGTCAATGTACCCAGTTTTGTTGAAACATAAAAAGTAGGGGATTCAGGGTAATCATAAGTAATGGCCCATGCGGGTAAAGGTTTTCCTCTGTATTCATGATGTTTACTAGTTTCTGTGACTAACTTAATAGTTGCAATATTTGCCTCGAAGTTTGTATTTTCTTTAGCAATATCAATTGCTTGTAATTTATTGATGTCAGGTATAATACTACCAGTAATCGCATTAACAAGGACTAGCTTATTTGTATTATATTTTATTCTATATGCCGGTTGTTTTAGAAATCTGATGACATTTATGGATTCGAGTTGTTCGAAATCAGGAATGTTATCAAGGGCTGTTTGAGTTGAGATTTGTGCCTGTGCAATTTTAGTCTTATCAAAATTACGCAGATTATCTCCATGAATATCATCAATATCATTCCAAGTAAACCAAATGCCTCCAATAGTCCACGCAAGCAACTGTAAGGATACTATTAATGCAATATAACGGTGGGCTTTTCTTAGAAGTAATTTTTTATTCATTGAGTAAATAATGCAAACTTATAAATTCTTATTCAACATAAACCACAAGCTTTGAAAAAATCCTGATTTAATTTCTTTATCATCAATATGGCTGCGTTCAAAGAATACTTCCAATGCTTGAACTTCTCCCTTATCTAACCAAATGCCTTGGCATTCATGACAAACATCGACCATAATTTGAGAACAATAGCCATGTTCACGTCTGTCCATTTGGATGTTTTTGCCTGACTCTTTGCACTTGGGACAATCTAGTAATGGACGGTCTTTTTCTAGTGCTTGCAAGTAAGATTTATTAACTAAATCAGGGATCTTAGCTATTTCTGCATTATAATTTTTACCCTTATTGGCTTGAATGGCTTTTAATTCCCATTGGTCCATCCACATGCCTTTACAGATAGAACAACTATCAACCATCACTGCTCGTTCATATTCTTGTGTTTTTAAAGGATTATTATCTACTGGACATTTCATTGCTGGTTTCCTATTATTAGTTTTAATTATTTTCAAAGCCATTATTAAAAATAAATGACTCTCGTGCTAAGTTGACTGCAGCAAGCGCATCTAGCCGCCCCCAGCCAAAAGTATTGTTGGGACTTTCTGATCCGGGTACTCCATTACATGATTGATTTGTGTTTTTAACAGTACTTGTACCCAGTAATATTTGTGTGATTAGCTCTGGATTACCTGCCAGTGTAGGGTTGGCTGAAATAAGTAATGCTGCGACGCCTGCTACATGAGGAGATGCCATACTGGTACCACTTTTAAAAGAATAACTTCCATTTAACTGAGCTGATCTGATAGAACTTCCAGGAGCCACCATATCAGGTTTGACGCGGTTACTGCCATCAATAGTCACAGCTCCACGAGAGCTAAAGCTTGAAATGGCATCTGTTGATGTTGTTGAACCTATGGTCAAAGTTTTCTCATAGATAGCAATAGGTGAGTTAATTGAACCACAGCTAGATCCATCATTACCAGCTGCTGCAACCACTAATATACCAGCATTGACAACATTATTAACAATAGATTCTAGGGCATCAGGTTGAGTACAACCTTCAACGCTTGGGCATCCCCATGAGTTATTAATAATATGTGGCGCCTTAGTTACATCTGGATTAGCATTGTTAAGGTCTGTGGGTTCTAAGAAGAATTGAAAACATTCTGTATAAGTGGTTGGAGTACCATTGCCTTGGTTCATATTTCTGCAGCCAATCCATTTAGCATCAGGTGCGACTCCAATTTGATTGCCGTTACCATCATCTCCTACCATTGTGCCCATGGTATGTGTACCGTGACCATGATCATCACAGCTTGCAGGATTGTTTTGCGCATCTTGACAGTTTACATTTGGACTAGTAATGGCGTCATGCCAAGAATAATTATGGTTAACTGTTGTTCCATTCCAGCCAGCATATTTGTTTTTAAGAGAAATATGATCCCATTGATAGCCCGTATCTTGACCTGCAATAATCACATTTTGACCTTTGATTCCTTGGTCCCAAACTTGCTGGACATTTATCATACTAAGGTTCCAATCAATAGCTTTAACATTGTTGTCAGTTTTTGAAGGTTTAATAATGCTGAGTTTTTGCGGTTTATTACTAAAGGCTTTTAAAATAGTATTTGTCGCCAATAAATTTGATAATTTATGGCTAGGTACTTTTGCCCAAAAAGAGTTGTTGGCCCAGAAAAATTTATAATCATTAGTGATTAATGCAAGTTGTGGTTCAATTTTCTCACGGCTTATTTTGGCATTTACTTTTAATTGGTGAATAGTATTAGTAAGGCGTTCAATCCTACTCAGTGATGTATTTTTTTGTATTTCGTTTTGATTATTAAGTAACACATAAATTTCAACCACGGCGTTGTTTTTTATTTCATCTTGAAGTAAGTTTGAAATTTTAGATTGGTCAGCAATTGCATCTTTTTTGTATAAAACAATGATTAGGGTAATTATGATTTTATTGATAGGCATAACCACCCATTATAGAGACTATTTAACCATTTTCCAATAATTGTCTTAAATCAATTATCCCAGCATTGGCTCTTGAAATATAGGATGCCATGACTAAAGAGTGGTTAGCAAAAAAACCAAATCCAGAACCATTTAATATCATTGGCGTCCATACTGATTCTTGTGTTGATTCGAGTTCTCGAATAATTTGTCTTAAGCTTATTAAGGCGTTTTTCTTTTCAAGAACAGATTTGAAATCTATTTCAATGGCTTTCATAAAGTGGATAAGTGCCCAAGTTGAACCCCTGGCTTCATAAAAATTATCATCAATTTCAAACCAACTGGTTTGAACTTTTAGTTGACTGGGTTTGTAGGTTGATTGAGTCGCAGCAGTATCTCCACTCAGATCTGTATTTAATCGCTCTTTTTCAACGCTAGCACTGAGTTTCTGTGACAGATTACCTAATCTTTTTTCAACTAAATTTAACCAAGTTACCAAATTATCTGTGCGCGCATAAAATTGGGCATCTTCTTGATTATCGTCACTTAGTCGGGTTAAGTAATGATGCAAATCTTCTGCGGCTTCAGAATATTGAGACTCTGTTCTTGGTAACCACCATGAATTATTATTGAAATGAAATTTAGGGTCTGATTCTTTCAGATCTTCATCTTCAAGGGACTGGCTTTGAGAACGACTTAAATCATTACGCAATGTGCGGGCTAAATCTCGAACTTGTACTAATACCCCATATTCCCAATTGGGAATGTTGTCCATTATGACTGAGGGTGGTAATTTATCATTGGTTAAATATCCACCGGGTTTGTTTAATAATGTATCTACAACTTCTAGTAATGTTGCAGTGGTTGTAAATCCAGTGACTAAACGGTGTCCATGCAAATCTGCATGTTTAGCCGCCACTTTTTTTACGTCAAAAATTTTGGGTTCTCTGTCATAGTAAAACATCAAAAAAATGTTGATAATGATAAATAAAATCAATAACCATTTAGTTAATCTTAATTTACTTTTAATCCTGGTGAGTTTGTTTACAGGGTACCTTTTATCTGTCATGATTTAATTCTCAATTAGTATCAATCTATTTTATCAAAGCCAATCATTAAATTCATGTGCTATAAGTCAGTATGTCAAATATAAGTAATTTAAGTACTAATCAACTGAATGCAAATATTTTCAAAATTGCTGTTCCTATGATTTTATCAGCCATTAGCATTCCGATGCTTGGAATAGTAGATACTATTATACTTGGGCATCTAAATTCGTTTTTGTATTTGGCTTCAATCAACATTGGGGCAACAATTTTCAATGTGCTTTTTTGGGGATTTGGTTTTTTAAAGATGAGTACAACAGGGTTAATTGCTCAATCCTATGGACAACAGAATAGTTGTAAAATTAATAAGCAACTGACTCAAGCCATAATTATTGCTTTGTTAATCGCATTCGTATTACTGATTTTTCAAAAATGGATAGGTTTTTATGCCATTAAATTAACCTCACATGGTGGTGAAGTAGCTGATATGGCCATTCAATATTTTAATATTCGAATCTTTTCTGCTCCTGCAACCTTGTTGATATATGTATTGATTGGGTATTTTCTTGCGATTCAACAATCCAATAAGGTTTTATGGATTATGCTAGTAAATCAAGTGGGTAATATGCTTCTTGATTACATTTTTGTTATGATTTTTCATTGGGGGATAGCAGGTGTTGCTTTGGGGTCATTAATTTCAGAGTATGCAGCAGTCTTTTTAGGTTTATATTTTCTTATGAAGTCTGGCTATCAGATACCTATTTTATCCCAATTAAAGAAGTGGTTAGTTTTAAATAAAGAACTAAAAGTCTTTTTTGTGTTAAATAGAGATATTTTTATACGTACACTGTGTTTAATGGCCGTTTTTACTATGATGACAAAAGGCAGTGCTAGATTAGGGGAGCTGACTTTAGCAGGTAATGCTGTATTACTTAATTTTTTCTATTTGATGTCCTATGGATTGGATGGGTTTGCGCATGCGATTGAATCATTATGTGGAGAGGCTTATGGCGCAAAAAATAAAAAACTTTTTCAACGTATTTTAAAACAAGTTTTTATCATTTCTTTCGTTGTCGCGATATTTTCGAGTGTTATTTATGCAATATTTGGAGAAATTATTGTGAGCTTGTTAACATCTATACCAGAAGTTAAAGAATATACTTCTCATTATTTAATTTGGCTTGTTATAATTCCTATTGTGGCAATGCCAAGTTTTGTTTATGATGGGTTGTTTATAGCAACGACTGAAGCAAAAATAATGCGTAATTCAATGGTTCTTGCAACAGTATTTTGTTATATTCCTTTATGGTATTTTTTAAGGGGTTATGGCAACCATGGTTTATGGTTGGCTTTTTTGGGTTTTTTTATAGTTCGTTCAATCGCGATTCATATTTATTACGTCATATGGGAAAAAAATTGGGGAAATTAAGCATAAGTAATTGGCGATCATTGTTAATACTATTGGCACTTATTTCAGCTTTTAGTGTGCAAGCCTACGATGAAAATAGACCTAAGATAGGTTTGGTCTTATCAGGTGGTGGTGCGCGAGGTTTAGCTCATATTGGAGTATTAAGAGAACTAGAAAATAAACGCATCCCTATCGATTATATTGCTGGCACTTCAATGGGGAGTATTATTGGAGGTCTTTATGCTACAGGTATGAGTACTGATGATCTTGAATGGGTGGTTAATTCTATTGATTGGGATAGGGTTCTCAGGCCTACCACCGATAGAAAAAAACAACAATACAGTGCAAAACAAGCCGATAAGGACTATTTTGTAGATTTGGAATTAGGCATTTCCAGGACGGGACCCAAAAGTAGTGCTGGATTTGCTGGAGGGCAACAGTTAATGCTTGAGCTTCAAAGAATTGTTGGTTCTATTAAGACACAAAATTTTGATGATTATCCTATACCATATAGAGCTGTCGCATCAGATTTAAATGCTGCAGAACCCTATGTTATCGATCATGGAGATTTGGCAATGGCAATGCGAGCATCTATGGCGGTGCCTTTGGTCTTTGGCCCGGTCATGCATCAAGGCAGGTTTTTAGCTGATGGCGGAATATTAAATAACCTTCCTGTAGATGTGGTAAAACAAATGGGAGCAGATATTGTTATTGCTGTTAATATTTCATCTCCTTTGAGTAAAATTGATGACAAATCTTCAGTGATTACTGTTTCTTATCAAAGTGTTGATATTGCATTAGTTCAAAATACAATTCAATCTTTAGGATTAGCAGATATTGTCATTGCACCTGAATTAAATGATTTAGGAGCCAGTGACTTTGATAAGTATAAGGAATTTATCGCGGCAGGAATAAAAGGAGTTGTTAGTAAATCTTTAGTTTTAGATCATTTACAATTAAATGAAAATGATTATTTTACTAGTGTTGACTCAAGGAATATATTAATTCAAGAGATGCCCAAGGTTATTGAGTTTGTAAGTTTTGTCGGCAATGAAAGAACTTCAATTGAAAGATTAAGAAATAAGTCCAAACACATTCTGACCAAGCAATTTGTTACCTCAGAAATTCAAGATTTAGCCGATGATCTTGCTGTTGACAATGATATATTGACAGTGACTTACAAGGTTGTCAGTAATGATAAAAACCAGCAAGGCATTGAATTTACTATAGAAGAAAAAAGTTGGGGACCTGATTATCTCAAGTTTGGGTTAAAAGTAGCTGATGATTTTGATTCAAATACACGCATATCCTTATTAGCCAGACATCATAGGTACAATATTAATCGTAAAGGGGGAGAATGGATTAATGATTTTAGTGTGGGCAGTATTTTGCAGTGGAAATCTGAATTAAATCAGCCTTTAGATTTTGCAGATAGGTACTTTGTTAGTGCCAATATCGATCTTTCAAAAGATAACCGCCGTTTTTATGGAAACCTATTTAATCCATCTTTGGTTGGACAGGAGATTGATGAGGAAGTAGACATCAATCCAACTGGTGAATATGACATAAAGAATTTTGCATTTGGTATTGATATTGGCATGAATATTAATGAAAATAGTGAAATACGTACAGGAATTTGGGTTATGGACCAAAATGTTGTGCCCGTAATTAATCAATCAGAATTTAAGACTGCAATAGATAGAACAACGGGAATAAGGTTTCGTTATGGATTAGATACTTTAGATAAGCCAATTTATTCTAGAAAGGGTGTTGATTTAAAAACAGAACTTTCATTATTTGATAAGGTTCAGTGGCTTAATTTTGATATATTCCAGCGTTTCCCTCTGTCTGATAATACTGCTATTCATTTAGGCTTTCAGGGTGATTTTGTTCACAATGCTGATGATGGTGAAATTTTATTTGCCTATGGTGGTTTAGATAACTTTGCTGGCTATCCTCAACATTCGTTATTAGGATTAAATGGCATAGTTTTTGAAATTGGAGCCTTTACAGAATTAGACAAGATTGATTTACCTTTATTCGGTTCACCAAAAATAATTCTAAAAGGCCATTATGGTAATGTTTGGCAACATGATATTAAGTTAGAAGATATGATTTATGGGTATTCTGCAGGTATTTCAGTTGATGTGGCTAATACTGTTTTATATTTAGGTAGTGGATATAGTGATGGTGGTGATTTTAGATTTTATTTGAGATTGGGAACTGGGTTTTAGTTATAAATGATTGGATTGAAAAAATACCCACTGTCCTTGCAATTATTAATGCAAACAGATGGAACAGTCACTGATTTAATAAAGTTATTGACTAAGGAAGATATAAAAGTCGTTAAGCTTTCTGAGAAAACAGATGAGTCAACGCATGTTTTGAATCGTCAAATATATCTTCAAGGAGTTTCTAGTCATATTAATTGGTTATATGCGACATCAAAAATTTATATGGATAATTTATCAGATGAGTTTGTCTGTGAATTGAAAGAAGGAAATGTTCCAATAGGTGCATTATGGATAAAATACCGTATGGAAACTTTCAAACAACTAGTTGATCAATATGAAGAGTTATCGTCAGATAATGCATCGGAAATATCGTTAACTAGTAGTAAGTATTTGACCAGAATCTATCAGGTTTTTAATCAATCCAAACTCATCATGGAAATTACTGAAAAATTCCCGATAGATAAATACCAAGGGTTAGCCACTAATTAGAATAATTGACCTGTAATTTTTTTAAATCACGTATCACATCTTGTGAATGGCTACTGGCTTTCACATCTTCATAAAATTTAGCTACTATGCCTTGTGGATTTATTATAAATGTTTGACGCTTTGCATAATGCATTAATGGAATGTTTTTAACAACACCATAAGCATTTGACATGATTTCATCTTTATCAGCAAGCAATGTAAAAGGAATGTTATATTTATCGGCAAAAGCTTTGTGAGATTCTATTGAGTCCAGTGAAGCACCGACAACAACAGCACCTAATTCTTGTATAGTTTTGTAATCAGTCGTAAAATTTTGAGCTTCAGTTGTACAACCTGGAGTATCGTCTTTGGGGTAAAAGTATAAAACTAGCCATTTACCTTGATACTCTTTTAAGGTATGGAAAACTCCATGTTGATCAGGTATATCAAATTCAGGTGCAGCTTTACCTACCCATGAATCTTCAGCTTTCACATGAAAGTTGATTAATAATGCTAATAATATGTATATTCTATTCATTTTAAATGACTCCATAAGTGTGTGTAAGATAAGGCTAAACGGTGAGCGAGTTGTTCATTGGTGCTGAATCCATGGTGACCTCCTTCAATGTTCTCATAGTAATCTACATTATTACCTAGGTCTATTAATTTCGCAGCCATTTTACGTGCGTGTCCTGGATGGACTCTGTCATCACGGGTTGAAGTATAGAAGAATATAGGAGGATATTTAACATCTGTTTTGACGTTTTGATAAGGAGAATATGTTTTTAAATATTGCCACGTATCTGCCTCATCAGGATTGCCATACTCGCCCATCCAACTAGCACCTGCTAATAGTTTATTGTAACGCTTCATATAAATCAATGGTGC
>Ga0316204_10010454_pt1 | contig 11945 bp, 9 predicted proteins | sample 6monrhotite_MG_2_FD_205661 | JGI IMG/M metagenome (GOLD analysis project Ga0316204, IMG submission 205661) | Microbial mat bacterial communities from mineral coupon in-situ incubated in ocean water Damariscotta River, Maine, United States -... | ecosystem: Environmental > Aquatic > Marine >...
TGTTCTTCTTTTGTAAAATCTAATATCGTCTGTTTCATAGGTATATACAACTTGGTGTCATTTGGTAAGTTCTTCAAGACGTTTCTTGACATGTGCAGTGAGCAGTTCTTTTGCTTTCTCATGATTAGCAAGAAAATCAGCATGTGCTTCGATATTGGTGTAGTTAGTCACACAGAAGACACCGCCGGCAGGGATTTCAAATTCTTGTGCAATACGCAGTACAGAGAAGAACTCCATGTTTTCTATACCTACACCGAATTTCAAGAAGTTCTTGGTCAGTTCTGCATCGGTAGAGATATAGTTCGACGAGTTGACAACAACGTCTTTTGTCCCTTCCGTATTAGTCGTAACAACGTTATCCAGAGGTGTATATGCCTTGTTCTGTAAGAATGCTAACTCGATGTTAGCGGCTGTTTTAGACTCTACGATGTCAAAGATCTTGTGATCTCCGTATGAGCCTGCTGTACCGACAAAAAGTATAAATTCGGGTTTGTCAAACAGACACAAGCGTGTCAGGTTCATGGCCGTCTCGACAAGTCCTACACCCATAGGTGTCGCGAAGCTGAAGGTTTCGTTGTTTCCTGCACATATAATCATCTTATAACCTCACTGGTATGTTTTGATCATGGAGGTAGTGTTTTAGATCCATGATATCGATCTCTTTGTAGTGAAAGATCGAAGCGGCTAATGCTGCGTCGGCTCCGTGTTCAAAAGCCTCTTTGATGTGCTCCATGGTCCCTGCTCCGCCGCTGGCGATAATAGGGACATTGACAAGCTTGCTAATCTGTTCTGTGATAGCAATATCAAATCCTGCTTTGGTCCCGTCTGCATCCATAGAAGTCAGAAGGATCTCACCTGCACCTCGGTCAACGGCTTCTTTCGCCCACTGTAGTGCATTGATACCGGTATCTACACGTCCGCCATTTAGGTAAACATTGTAGTGATCACCAGTTTTTTTGACATCGATAGCAACGACAATACATTGCGAGCCAAAACGTTTGGCCCCTTCATTGATGAATTCGGGACGCTTAATGGCCGCCGAGTTCAGGCTGACCTTGTCACATCCGACATTCAAGAGTTTATAGATGTCTTCAAGTTTACGGATTCCGCCGCCTACAGTCAGCGGGATAAAGACCTCTTTTGCAACTTTTTCAACGATATGTGTGATGGTCTCTCGGTTATCGCTTGATGCGGTGATGTCAAGGAAGGTTATCTCGTCAGCACCTTCGTCATTATAGCGTTTGGCGACCTCAACGGGATCACCTGCATCTTTGAGCCCGACAAAGTTAACGCCTTTGACGACACGTCCGTCTTTGACATCAAGACAAGGGATGATACGTTTTGCAAAATAGTCCATCTATTCCTCTATGTTGGAAGGTTTTAGTAGCCGTATTATAGTCAAGCTTGGCTTATGGGCAAGTTGTATGAATGAGCTAAAACTATATTTACTGTGTCAATTCAATCTTTACCAGACCGGCTTCCCCATAGGAGATAAAAAGATTTTTTTCATCCTTGTCCAGTTGTGTACTGAAGGCAGAAGCCTCTTTATCGACTTTATAGGTGAGAATATGTTTGAGGTAATACGAGTCCTTGGTATCGACCTTGTGCACACCATCAAGCATAGAAGAGATGTACAGGATGCTCTCGTCTTTGCTCAGTGTCAAGTGGTGGGCATCATGGGGTGTTTGATAGTTGGACAGCAGCGTAAGGTTCTGATCATCCGAGATATCAAGGACCTGCACGCCATTATCCTGTGAGGCGAGGTAGGCTATCTTTTTTTCGTGTGAGAGAGCAATATGGTTAGATCCGCCTTCTACTTCTAAGCTTAAGACTTCTCTCGGGTTGCCAAGCATGGAGATATCTAAAATACTCAGGCCTTTGGTGTGCGCAAGATAAAGACGGGAGTGCTCTTCATCCAGGGCTATGTTGTTGATACTTAGCCCATGATTGTAGTTTGCCAAGAGCTTAGGCTCTTCTTTATCGGAGATATTAAGAATACTGAGACCGCGTTGGTGCTGGACAACGAAGGCTATATTAGTGTCCGAAGTAGCGAGCGAGGCACGTGCTTTTATCTTGGAATATTGGCCTTGCAGAAGGGGAGCTATCGCATAACTGACATCTAAGACAGCAAAACCGTTTTTAAGATCACTGAGAAAGACATATTTGAAGTTCGAGGAAACAGTAATATCTATAAGTGAACATTCACTTTCCGGGAACTCATAAGTGCCGAACTCTGAGGCACTTGAAAAGTCACGTATATCGACGACTTTGAAACAGTGGTTCCCGTCCGCCAGATAGGCAAGCTTCTCATTTTTGGAGAGCTGGGTCTTATGAACGCTCCCTCCGGAAGAATAAGTAGATGGTATCAGCTCTATTCTGGGCAAATGCCCTTTGACATACTCTTTTAAGACGGTATCCGATTCCAGCGTCGCATAAATATTATCTAAGGAAGTGAGCTTTCCGCGTGTACGATGCCCCACATAATAGGCCATAACACGTTTGCGGATGACATGGTTGTCCAACAGGGCATCGATATCCGAATCGATGATGGCATGGAAGACAGGATAGTCATCCGCATCGATGCTTTTAAGAAGGTTGGCATTGACAATACGCAGGATCTCATCATGTACTTTTTGCAGTGCACGCAGACGCTTTACATAGGTTTTGCGTTTGGTAGCGAGTTTTTTAGGTTCTTTTTCAAGGTCTTCGGCAAAATGTAAAAGCTTTTGGGCTTCTATATGGTAAAGCTCTGCTTTCTCTTGCATGTCGCTTAGGGAAGAGAGGCGGGTAAAGGCCTTGTCTGCTTTATACAGGGGCGTCCCTAATTGAGCGAAGAACTTAGGGTATTCGTCTGCTAGGCCAAGGGCGGTTAGAATAAAAAGAATAAAAAGAATACGAGTCATAGTTAACCTAAAAATAATATGGTGTTTTATTATATGTCTTTGTCTCTTAAAAATCGCTCATATCTTCGCAAGTTAGGAAAATGTTTTGAGTGCGAGTATAAAACCGACAACCTTTTGTACGGGCATCTCGCAAGGTTTCAATAACCCATCTTTTATCTGCGGATAATAGTTCAAAGAGATGAAGTCGTTTCCGCCCAGTTCTTCAGCATAGAGCTTGATTAGCTTGCCTTCAAAGTGAGTCTTTTTACTTAGTAGATAGCGTTTTTTCTGAAAACTGACATTATAAGTGCCATCATCAAGACACGCTATTTTATTATGAAAGTCTTTTTGCATGGGGTTGTCTTGTGTCACGGTATGGTCTTGTCTCTCGAATAGTTTAAGAGAAAGTTTACTGGAAACGGTATAATTTCTTTATGAAAGTAATTATTGATCTAATAGAAGATATCCGAGAGTCCATAAATAATGACAAGTGTTTTACGCTCGGTGTAATGGGACTTAGAGAAAATGAGGATGGAGAGTTTATGCCTTCGTGGCAGAGCGACATCAGTGGTTATCGACTGGACGATCGCTCAAAGAAGATGTTTCTTTTTTTGGGGAAGGAAGACACCTTAAGCATCGGGACTCTTATAGATAGCTTGAACGCACTCAGTAATGAGGCCATGATGTATGAGCTGTGTGTCTCTTATATAAAAGATGATCAGCGTGAAGATGCTTCCCTGATGGGTTTTGGAGAGTCTTTGCAAGATAAGAAGTATCTTCTGTTTATTGCGGATTAGCAGGACCAAGACAGGAGACTTGGTCTTTGCCGTTCTTTTTGGCAAAGTATAAGGCTTGATCGACCTTGTCTATATATTTCGCCATCAATGCTTCATCGATCTCTGTTTCAGTGTCGGGAGAGATCTCGAGCACGCCGAAGCTTGCAGTTACCTCTTTTTGCAAGTCGTATTGTGTATGCAGAAGATGAGTGGTATCTTTGAGCTTTTCGGCCAGCCTGATAGCATCATCGATTTCTGTTGTCGGAAGGATAAGCAAGAACTCCTCACCTCCAAAGCGGATAACAAAATCAGAATCACGCAGGATATTTATGAGCATGGAAGCAAAAGATTTGAGGACTTTGTCCCCTTCCAAGTGTCCGTAGGTGTCGTTGATAAACTTAAAATCGTCAAGATCCGTCATGATCAGGGAGAATTTCTTTTCAACAGCCCTTGAGACCTCAAACTGAGTAGAAAATATATGAAAAAGAAGCTGACGGTTCAAGGTCCCGGTCAAAGGATCTTTGGATGCAGAAGCCTGAAAACGGACATTGCTTATGATGGAAAGTTCGACACCTATGGAGAGTGACAAAGTCTCGACTTTTTTCAACAGAAGCATAAGGATATGAAAATCGATGGGCTTATGTGAAAAGTTGAGTTGGATCTTTTTTCCGATGAAGTGCAGATTCTTATGTAGGGCGATAAATTCGTCTAAGACGGTCTTGTCCGTTATCACCTCATGAGCATTTGAAGTCAGCCATTTTCCGACGGTGCACTTTTGAGGATGTAGCTCCGGCATCTTGTTGGAGTCAGTAGTCCTTAGTGCAGATATAAGCTGACCGAACCAAAGAAGATGAGCTTCATACAGATGAAGGGTGGTAGTGTTGGAGAGCCTGTTGATACTTTCCATCCGAATCTTGTTAAAGGTCACGAGTTTATCAAGTTCAAAATTCAGATAGGTCTGGGCGATACAGTTCTCGGCCGCATTGGCCATTTCATAGAAAGTGTCAGCCATCTGACTTGAAGCATGCTTGAGCAGTTTTTCCAAGAGGGACTTCTTAAATGCACTGAGTATCTCGATGGCTATGACGTAGGGGATGTTGGATTGGATGTCGAAAGTAGCTTTGTCCCTTGCCGCTTGCTTTATAGTCTCTAGGTCTAAGCTTTTAAAGACATTTAACAGCTCGAGTTGTTGATAGCAAAACAGCTGCGCTTCTTCATCATTGGAAAAGAAGATCTGACACTCATCCATCGCATATTGAGTTCTAAAATCTGTAATCGTATCGTCTATACTCTGAATAAGCAGATCGTCGGTGACATCCATAACCAATCCTTATATCGATAGTGTACTCAAGCTTAAATGAGGGAGGACTTAATAAACATCTGAAAAATTATTTATTTGAGCTCGAAGTTTTAGTTAACCGGGATATTTTAGATTTGATCAATACAAGTGATATACTTATAGTCATGAAAACAATCACTTTGTCCCTTTTGATAGTTTTGTTCACTGCTTGTTCACCCAAAGCACCTGGTGTCAAGCCTCCTTTTGTCATTAATCCGTATGAGTTTTACGAACGCTTTAACCTTAGGACCATCATCAGTTCCTACAGTGGGTATGTGGAACACTATTGTGCGACTTATCCAAAAGACTTTTTCAGACCGGATCAGCTCTATATGCCAAATATGGAGACCTTGGTCATCGAGAACGAGCAGAGACGGCTCATATTTGAGTTATATGAAGAAGATAGGGTGATTGTGACAGAAGAGAGCAAAGACGGAACATACAGAGCAAAATACCTCTATAAGATCTATTATAATGAAGAACATGATGACTTTAGGACTGACAGGTTTTATATACCTAAAAAAGAGGACTGCCTAGAGTACAAAATACCATTAGATGTATCCTAGCAAGAACTAAAGCAGTAGGACCAGACGTTTTTCAATAAAATCCAAATAATGAAACGCTAAAAAACATTATTGAATTATGAGGAAAATCCATCCAAATCAGCTTGTTTTATAAAAACAGATAATATAACGACCTTAACTTTAAGCGAAAAAAGATAAACTTTAGCTAGATTAATACTTGTCTGGTTAAGTATAAGCTCTTTTTAGCTATCCTTTCAACTTATGAAAAAAGATGTGATTGCTAAAAAGAAGTTTGGACAGAACTTTCTTATCGATGAAAGTGTTGTCAGAAGAATTGTCGAAGCGATGCCCCATAATGATAATATCATTGCTGAAATCGGGCCTGGCTTAGGTGATTTGACTAAACATTTAGTGAACGTCAAAAGCGTTATTGCTTTTGAAGTGGACACCGATTTGTGTAAGCTCCTTAACGAAGAGTTTAAAGAAGAGATGAATACCGGTAGATTTGAGCTTCGCTGTGGTGATGTACTTGAACACTGGAAGGCTGATTTATTAGACAGCGATTATGATTTAGTGGCGAATTTGCCCTATTATATTGCGACGAATATTATTTTAAAAGCATTAGCCGATCCTCATTGTCAATCTTTACTTGTTATGGTTCAGCGCGAGGTCGCAGAAAAGTTTTCTGCTAAACCTGGCGATAAAGACTTCGGTTCGCTCTCCGTCATCACTGAGACGGTAGGGCATTCCAGCATTGTTATTGAAGTACCGCCAGAAGCGTTTAACCCACCGCCGAAGATACATTCGGCTGTTTTGAAGATCGTTAAACGTGAAAATCGCAGTACTGACACGGGATTGGAAGATATGTTGCGTGTGGCTTTTGCTCAGCCGCGCAAGACTCTGCTTAAAAATCTTTCGGCCGTGTATGACAAAGAAAAAGTCAGTAATGCTTTGGAGGCAATGAGCTTGTCTCCCACAATCCGTCCGCATCAAACAACAACGGCTAATTATCACCAACTCTATAAGAAATTACCAAGGAGTTTGGATGGAAGAGAACAACAACACAACAGCAACAGCAAGCGGGACAGAAAGTCGTCCTCAAAACGAAAATAACAACAACAATAATAATAGACGCCCACAAGGCAATAGAAACCGTCGTCCTCAGGGCAACAGAAAACCTCAGGATAAAAATCCTGATGGGAACGTACACGCTAAAGAAGTAGACGGCAACAAGGCTGAAGGCGCAAACCGCCAAGGTCAGAATCGTCAAGGCGGAAGCCGCCAGGGTGCAAATCGCCAAGGTGGTAGCAATCAAAACCGTCAAGGTGGTAGTGGTGGAAACAAAAACCGTTTCCGTCGCGGATTCAATCCGGGTGGTGTCCCTGCAGATAAACTACTCAAAGAGTGTGTCGTCAGAAATCAAGAGGTTCACAAAGAGCGTCTTAACCCTCACAATAAGCTTGATCTTAATACCAAAGCGGCAGTACGTATTACACCGCTTGGTGGTCTAAATGAGATCGGTGGAAATATCACCGTCATCGAGACTGAAAATGAAGCTATCCTTGTCGATATCGGTATGTCATTCCCGGATGAAGAGATGCACGGTGTCGATATCTTGGTCCCGGATTTTTCATACATCCGCGAGATCAAGGACAAGATCGTTGCCGTAATCATCACGCACGCTCATGAAGATCACATCGGTGCAACGCCGTATTTCTATAAAGAGTTCCAGTATCCTTTATATGGGACAGCTTTTCCATTGGCGATGATCGCAAACAAGTTTGATGAGCACCATATCAAACAGCACAAATCATTTTTCCGTCCTATCGAGAAGCGTAAAGCGTATAAGATAGGTAATGATTTTGAGATCGAGTGGATGCACATGACGCACTCTATCATCGATTCTTCATCTTTGGCGATCACGACAGAAGCCGGTACGGTTATCCATACTGGCGACTTTAAAATCGATCATACTCCGGTCGACGGGTATCCGGCTGACCTTCACCGTCTTGCCCATTATGGCGAGAAGGGTGTTTTATGTCTTCTTTCGGATTCGACTAACTCGTATAACACGGGTATGACACCATCTGAACTTGCTGTTGGACCGGGACTTGACAGACTTTTCGCTAAAGCAGAAGGTCGTGTTATCCTTTCGACGTTCAGCTCGAACATCCACCGTCTACAGCAAGCTATTCAGTATGCGCTGAAGTATGACAGAAAGATCTGTGTTATCGGCCGTTCAATGGAAAGAAACCTTGAAGTGGCTATGGCCTATGATTATATCCGTCTTGACAAGAAGATATTTGTCGATCCGGATGATGTTAGCCGTCTTGAAGATAAAAAAGTCATGATAATCACGACAGGTTCTCAGGGTGAGCCGTCTTCTGCACTGTTTAGAATGGCAACAGGCGAGCACAGACATATCAAGATCAAACCTTCAGATACTATCGTGCTTTCTTCACGCGCTATCCCGGGTAATGAAGGTTCTATCTCTGGTATGCTGAATCATCTTCAGCGTGCAGGTGCAAGAGTTGAGCAGGCAAGAGACATCCACGTTTCAGGTCACGCTGCTCAAGAAGAGCAGAAGCTTATGCTTCGTTTGACTAAGCCTAAGTTCTTCTTACCGATCCACGGCGAGTACAATCACACTATGAAGCACAGTGAAACAGGTATCCAGTGTGGTATCCCTGAGCGCAACATACTTATCATGGGTGACGGTGAGACTATCGAAGTCAATCCGAAGTATATGCGTAAGGTCAAAAAGGTCAAGTCAGGCAAGACGTATATTGATAACCAGAACAATCATCAGATCGCTGATGATATCGTTATCGACAGACAAAAACTTGCAGGCGAAGGTATCGTGATGATCGTTGCCCAAGTCGGTGAGAATGATTCAGCTCTTATCTCTAAGCCGCGTGTGACATCATTTGGTCTCGTAGCCGATAAGAACGACAAGGCCTTCTCAAAAGAGATGGAAGATGTACTAGAGCACTTCCTGCTTAACCTTAAGCCGGGTCTAATCGAGAACCAAAGAGCACTTGAAAATGATCTTCGTCAAGTTGTGCGTAAGCATATTTATCGTAAGATGAAAAAATATCCGTTGATCGTACCGACTGTTTTTGTAATGTAGTTCAAGCGTGTTTACACGCTTGAATCAGTCTTTATCTTGGTATTGAAAGAGACCTCGTCTCATCCCTTTATTGGAAAGTTTAATGCAGGCAATAGAAAAAATCTTACATCCAGAAGAATCCATCCTCGTTTCAGCAGACATCTCCAATACTTTTTATATGGATATTCTTTCACTCTATGCACTGGGTGCATTACTTCTCTTTATAGGATATGAGGCTGAGATCGGTGTTATAGGGATAGTTCTTGTAGTACGGACTTTCTACGTGCATATGCATGAGATACGTGAAAAAAAGTTTTACCATTGTATCTTGACACAAGAGAGGCTTATCATACACAAGGGATACAAAAAGCGTGAGATTCTGCCTGTGAAGCTTGAAGAGATCAGGACAATATACATCAAGCCTGCCAATGAACGTTTCAAGAAGTTTATCGATGTAGGGACTTTGGAAGTATTGACGACTTCAGGCGGGCGTTATGTGATCAGCCATATTAAGAATCCTTACGGCTACCACCGCGCGATCATCGGTGATGTCGTCAGTGCGACAAACTATGCTAAACGCAAGGCAAAAGAAGAATAAATAACTTTTTTGCCTTGATACTAACTAGTATCATATAAAAACTTCCACTCTTTCACCTGCTTCAATAAAAAATGTTACAATGGTTTAGTTCTATATATCAGGTCTTTAAAATGAAAACATCAAAACTCCTCCTCAAAATATTCCTGTCTCTTTTCTTTTTGTATGGTCTGTTGGGCTTTTTTGTGTTTCCAGGCATCATCAAAAAACAGCTTGTAGCAAACCTTGAAAAGGTAGTAGATCGCAAGATAGAGATCGGGTCTGTCTCTTTAAACCCTTATACATTCGAACTGAATGTGAATACGTTGATTGTTCATGGACGTCCGGGTGAACGTACCTTCGCCGGAGCAAAGGACATTGATGTGAACATTGATCCGCTTGCATTGACGATCGGGCGTTTCAAGGTGAAACTGATAGAGATCACGGCCCCTTTTGTTACCATCCATAAGAACCAGGAGTGTCAATTCAACTTTTCGGATCTGCTTCTTACTGATGAAAAGAGTAGATCAGAAGATAAGATGACTTCTAAAGTACAGCTTCCGAAGATACTTGTGAATAAATTCTCCATTATCCATGGACGGGTGAATTTTATCGATGAATCCGGATCAGAGCTCTTTGAAGCATCATTGAAACCCATTGATTTCAGACTGCGTGACTTCTCAACGATGAAAGAACATGATAACCAGCTTTCCTTGCATATTGAGATCGATGACGGTGCGTATATTGATTACAGAGGCAAGGTGAATTCACTTGATCCGCTTCGTTTGGAAGGAGGTCTGGAACTGCACTCAGGAAGACTCTATACACAATGGAAGTATTTTAGAGATTCTCTGGGGTTTATCGTTGCTGATGGGGCATTGGATGCTTCATTACACTATAGTGCAGACCTTTCGGCTGATCCTATGCAGATAGATATTAATCAATATAAACTTCAAATCGACAGCCTGCGCCTTCAAGACCTTGCAACAAAAGAAGATGTGTTGAAATTGCCATTATTGGCTCTGGAGGGTGATGCGAACATCACATCTCAACAGATAAACGTCAAAGATTTTAAGGTTGACGGATTTTCTCTTAAAGCAGACAGAGACGAAAGCGGTGTCCTGAATTGGTCGACCTACCTTCCTCCATCCGAACCTAAAAGCAAGAAGGATGAGAAGCAAGAAGAAAATCTTTGGAAAGTTGATATAGCCAAGGTGGATATCCGAACAGACAAGCTGACTTATAAGGAAAATTACGCGCAAGCACCTTTTGTCATAGATACAGAACATCTTACTTTTGGGATGCACGATATCCGTATGCACGGTGATAATGTCACTGTAGATCATTTTGACACTAATGTGTCTGACTTTTCGTTAACGAACAGTGCTTCAGCGAAGCAGTGGGTAAGTTTTAAAACATTTACTCTTGACGGACAGCTGCAGAAGAGAGAGAAGACAAACCTAGATATACAGCAGATCAGTGTAGATCAACTGGACATCTATGCTTTGATGGACAAAGCGGGTGTTCTAAATTTCAGCAAATTGACACCTCATATCGAGACAAAGAAAGATAGTACATCTGAAGCCGAACCGCAGGCCCTGGATTGGAAGGTAAAAGACTTCAAGTTGAGTCATTCCAAACTTGATTTTCAAGACAAGTTCAATGCCGTTGACGGACTTATCCAGCTAGATCAAATTGATTTGGCATTAGAGGAGCTAAGCTCAACAAAAGGGAGCTGGGCAGAGAGTACTCTCTCCCTTCGCATGAATAAGACAGGACTAATACGTGCACAAAGTAAGATCCGTCAGACGCCGCTGAAGGTAGAGAGTGACTTGACATTGAAAGATCTTGATCTTGTCACCTTTCAGCCCTATGTCGAAAAACGTGCCAACATGGATATAAACAGCGGAAGGCTTGATCTGGATTTTAAAGCAGAGCTTAACGAAGAGTCAACCAAAGTTCTAGCCAACACGCGCATAAGCGATCTAAGCCTTTTTGAACGACGTGAAGGAAAGAAGTTCTTCGCATTTAAGAAGCTTTTGATCAAGAACATAGACCTCTCCTTGAAGCCCGATCAGATGAAGATCGCAGAGGTAAATATATATGAACCGTATGCAAGAGTGAAGATCGATGCAAAAAAGGTGACAAATCTTGATGGGCTGATGATCACTGACTCTGATTCGAACAAAGAAGAGCGTCCATCTGAAAAGCCTTTTTCTGTATTTATCGGGAAGGTGAACTTCAAAGATGGAAAAGGCGAGTTTTCAGACCTGTCTTTGCCATTGCCATTTAAGACAGATATCCATGACCTCAATGGCAACATGCTGGCTTTGGGAAACCTTGTAGATGTGAAGACGGCTGTGGATATTGATGGGGTAGTAGATGAATATGGTCTGGCAAAGATAAAAGGCGGATTTCTTTCCGCTGATCCGAAGATCTTTACGGATATGCAGGTCAAGTTTCAAAACATCGATATGACGAATCTCTCGCCTTATACGGGCAAGTTTATCGGTCATAAGCTTCAAGAAGGAAAGATGAATGTCGAACTTGACTACAAGATAGACAAGTCGATTATGCAGGGTGGGAACAGAGTCGTTCTAAAGAGACTGACACTCGGAGAGGAGGTGGAAAGCGAAGATGCTATCTCTGCCCCTGTAGGACTTGCTATTGCCCTGCTTAAGGACAGTGAAGGCGTGATCGATCTTGATGTCCCGGTGACGGGAGATGTAGATGAACCCGAG
>Ga0316204_10010455_pt1 | contig 11944 bp, 9 predicted proteins | sample 6monrhotite_MG_2_FD_205661 | JGI IMG/M metagenome (GOLD analysis project Ga0316204, IMG submission 205661) | Microbial mat bacterial communities from mineral coupon in-situ incubated in ocean water Damariscotta River, Maine, United States -... | ecosystem: Environmental > Aquatic > Marine >...
GCTGTCCGGCAACGCGGGAAACTGCGTTGCGCGATTCAACCAGTGTGAACGGACCATCAACATAGTTGCGGCGATGATAGGCTACAGAGGTCGCCCTTCCAGTCCCCTGTTCAAAAAAGAACTGCAAATTTGAAAAGCGATTATTGGCAAAGTCTTGGCGCAAGACGCTTTCAATTGTTTGCGGAGGCACTTGTGTTTCGCGGCCTAGCCTAATTGAGACAGCGATACCCGCCGGGTTTTCTCGCACCCATGAATTTGCAGGTCTATCAGCGTCGCTCAATATGTTGACGGCTGCCGTGCTTGCCAATGTCACCTGTGCATCATTGGAGTTGGCGGCCTCTTGGGAAAAGGTTGCGGTTGGCGCCACAGCCAATGCCGTTCCGGCAATGCCTGCAAATATCTTTTTCGCCGCTATGTTCATGGCAACACCATCCTTTCTCGTGTCCGTCAATAACGACCGTTTTTGTCAATATGATTGGACTGCGAAACCCGATGGTTCATATATTCGTTGAATTTTTCTATATTTTAGAGTAAGATGCGCTACGCGCAGTGCAGGAATGACCTGTCATAGCGAGAGACAATAAGCGTCAACAATTGACCCTGACAAAAACGGTCCTTTTTGACAAAAGCCGTGATCTCAAAATCTCTAGCTTCAACCTACTGGATAACCTGCGCGAACAATATATGGCACGTATTGGATATGTACGGGTATCGACCTCTGACCAGTCTCTTGATTTGCAACTGGATGCTTTGAAAGAAGCACGATGTGATCGGATTTTCACCGATGATGGAGTTTCAGCCATTGCCAAAAAACGTCCCGGATTTGAGAAAGCATTAAAGACCCTCAAGACTGGTGACACTCTGGTTCTCTACAAAATGGATCGCGCATTTCGAAGTCTGCGTCATGCGCTCGATGTCTTAGAAAAATTTGAGAAAGGCGGTATCGACTTTCTCGTTTTGACCGAAGGGATTGATACTTCAACTCCAATGGGAAGGTGTTTTTTTCAGATCAGAAACGCATTTGCCGAATTGGAACGCAGTCTGATTTCTGAGCGAACCAAGGCGGGATTGGAGGCTGCGCGCAAGCGAGGAAAAAAGATAGGCCGTCCGCCTTCATTGTCACCAAATCAAATTTTGGAAGCTCGTGCCCGAAAGTCTGCTGGAGAGGATGTGATAGCCATTGCCAGCCAGCTGCGTGTTAAACCGAGGACTGTTTATCGAGCGATCAATGGTCGGTAGCCAATGACTGCTTTGCGCCTCGTTTCGGACCTTCCTATGGTTTCCGCTTTATCCCGACAGCGGACATTAGAATTGATCCCCAACACTAGGCATTTTTTAATGACGCGTAACGTTCAATGCTACCTATTCTGCACCAAGCCTGCGCAAGTGATATTCACTGTCCCCAAAAAGAGCATCGATCGCCAACAGGCGTTTGTGGTAGTGGCCAACACTTAGTTCATCCGTCATCCCAACACCCCCATGGATCTGGATCGCGGACTCGCCGATGGATTTTCCCAGGTTCCCGATCTGTCCCTTGAGAATGGAGATATCACGAGGTTGGGCTTTTCCTGCTTCTGCAAGAGCCGCCGTGTAGATCATGGTGGATTGTGCCTTGGTATAAGCGATTTTCATGTCCGCCATTCTATGGGCGATTGCCTGAAACGTGCCGATGGTCGTGCCGAATTGTTTGCGGGTTGCGGCATATTCGCCGGTTATTTTCAAAAGCGTTTCCATGACACCCACAGCTTCTGCACAAAGCGCTATGATCGCACTGGCAATGACGGATTGAATCAGATAAAAAGCATCTTTCTCGAGTAGGTTTTCCAAAGGCAAATCAACATCATCAAAGCGGATATGTGCAGCCGCGCGACCATCTATTGTCTGGAACGGTGTGATCGTTATGCCGGGCAGGTCAGGTTCAACCATGAACAGGGCCAGACCATTCTTGTCACCAGGTGAACCCTCGATCCTGGCACTCACAATCAGCAAATCAGCTTGAGCCGCGCCAAGCACCATTCGCTTTTCGCCATCAAGTATGAAACCGTCTTCGGTCTTGCGTGCATTGAACGCGACAAGCACGGGAACTGGCGTGCCTTTGCCTTCTTCATGAGCAAATGCGGCCGTTTTACCACCAGACATGATCGCGGTTAGATCCGCGCTCGCCGCAGCGTTCCCACTTGCTGCTAGCGATTGACCAGCCAGTAGGATTGAAGAGACATAGGGTTCGACTATCAGATGTTCCCCAAAACCTTCTGCAACCGCAACAATGTCAGTGATCGTACCGCCAAAACCGCCTTTCGCTTCCGGGAATGGAAGTGCGAGCAGACCCAGTTCACCAAAGGCCTTCCAGATTTCCGGTGACCATGGCTGGTCTGAATTGACGATGGCTTGCCGTGCGTCGAAATCATATTTCTGTTGTAAAAAGCGTGTAACGCTGTCCCGCAACATCTGTTGCTCTTCGGTAAATGAAAAATCCACGGTGTTATTCCTTCAGCCTGCTGGCAATGTCCGGGCGATCAGGTCGCGTTGAATTTCATTTGTACCGGCGTAAATCGTCGTTGCGCGGCTGTTGAGATAGAAGGGCATGGCTATCAGATCCATATCACTGCCCAACGCGTACACATTCGTGCCGACACGCAAGGCTTCAAGTTCGAGTGACTGCCCTTCCAATCCAGAGAGCTGCCGCATGATTTCCGAAACACGCTGGACCAGTTCCGAATTCATGATCTTGGTTATGGATGGCAGAGCCGGGTCGAGCGAAATTTCGTGACCGCTGATCGCAAGTTTTTCGAAATGCTCCAGCGATGCAATATCTGCTTCCAGCTCGCCCAGCTGCCTTTGAAACACTGCATCATCGGCCAGTTTTCCGCCAAAGGGAGTTTGTTCTTCTGCAGCAACCTCGCGGATCCTCTCCACATGTCGTTTGAGAGCCGGACTACTGGCTGACACGCCGCGTTCATGTGTCAGCAGATGTTTGGCAACGCTCCAGCCGTCATTTTCTTCTCCGACGCGGCCGGATTGCGGCACCCGCACATTGTCAAAAAACACCTCACAACATTCGGGAAATCCGTCCAGACCGTCGATGGGACGAATTTCCATGCCTGGATAGTCTGTGCGTTCCAGCAGCAGGAACGTGATACCTTGTTGCTTTTTGCCTTCACTATTGGTTCGTACAAGCATGAACATGCGGTTCGACTTATGGGCAAGGGTAGTCCAGATTTTGCTTCCGTTGATGATATAGTCATCGCCGTCAGCCTCAGCCCGGCAGCTGAGCGACGCAAGGTCAGAACCGGAATTTGGTTCGGAATAGCCCTGCGTCCAATAATCTTCGCCAGACAGGATGCTGGGGAGATATTTTGCCTTCTGTTCTTCTGTTCCAAGATCGATCAGAAGCGGACCAACCATCTTCAGTGAGTTTGGCAAGAGCGGTGGCAGGTCTCTTTTCCGATATTCCTCTTCGAAGACATATCTCTGCTCAACCGACCATCCGGTGCCGCCATATTCCTTGGGCCAAGCTGGTGCCGCCCACCCTTTTTTATTGAGGATTGCCAGCCAAGCCTGCGCTTCTTCAAAAGATGGAAAGGCGCTCGTGGTTTTTCGACCCGCTTCGCGAATGGCTTCGGTTGGCGCGGTGTCGAGAAAGGCTGCCACTTCTTCACGAAACGCCAGTAGCTCGGGACCAAAATCTATATCCATAAAACCTTCCTGACGGGCGTTGCGATTGAACTTCTTAGCCTTCTGACTTTTTGGTGAATAATGCGATTCGTTCCTTCATGTCGGGCCCGACCCCCTCATTCTCCATCACTTCCCATTGCAGTCCGGCATCCAGATGCTGGGCATCTGTCGTATCAAGCAGTCGCTTGTTGGCAGCGTGAGAAAAGATGGAGTTTTCCGAAATTCGTAAGGCAAGCGCTTCGACTTCGGACTCAAATTTGTCTATTGGCACCGCATATTCAGCCAGACCAATTCGCACCGCTTCATCCGCACCAATCATATCCGCAGTAAACATCAATCGCTTGGCTGTGGCAAGCCCGACGCGCCGTGGCAAGCGCTGGCTCATACCCCAAATAGGTGTCAACGCCCATTTTGCGTGTGTATCACCAAATCTTGCTGTATCTGCCGCTACAATGAAATCAGCGGCCAGCGCGACTTCCAGCGCCCCTGTGTAGCAATGGCCATGAACTGCAGCGATGACCGGTTTGGGGAGCTTTTCCAAGAGCCGAAGAGTTTCCGAATGCCATCCGGGTGAAGGGACTTCCTCTCCCTCGGCGATATCTCCCAGATCATGACCAGCCGAAAAGCATTTTCCCGCTCCACGCAAGACAACACACTGGATGCTGTCATCATTGCGCAGATTGGCAATGTGCGCGCGAAGTTCCCTGAACATCCTGACTGTCAATGAATTCAGTTTGTCTGGACGATTGAGCGTCAGCCAAGCACAGCCTTGATGTCATTGCGAATTACGAGTCCGGTCGTTTCGGTAGTCATTTGAAATTGCCTCGATCTTGATTGGAGTTGCATAAAGAGATGATGGTGCCGTCATGGAACTGGAACCAGTTCGAAATCGGGATTGCCCCGATCAACCATCTTCAACAATTCTTCCAACACCGCCTTGTCGCCTTCGATCAAAACCGCTTTGCTGGCGAGCAATTTATCAATCGGTACTCGGCGGGACAGAAGCAAGGGTAAAGCCGCCTTTCCGGCGGTGATGGTGGCATCAACCGATGGAGTTTCCGTCACCTCAATCGAACTCAGATTTCCATTGGACAGTTCAAGTAAGTGTTTTTCTTTCTGGTCCGGCACATTTAGCAGAATCGAAAATCTCTTATTCGCGGTTCGTTCCACATCGATGGACACAGCAAACGCATCCAGAATCTTTCCGACACTGGCTGCGCTCAGCAATTCCACCATCGAACCCGGTTGGGTTTCGTTTTTGAGAACCTTGCCCGCGCGCAATTCCATTGCCGCCGTTAGATAGGCATTCCTCCATTGGGGGCCTTCCGATTGATACCCAAGCTGCTCATAACTGTCCGCCAGCAACGTTGACGCTGCCCGGTTATCAGGTTCAGCCGTAACGAGCTTGTCCAGGACTGTCGCAACAAAGCGATATTCTCCCTTGGCAAAGTCTTTTCGTGCATTGTCCAATATTGCAGTACCGCCGCCCATATATGAAACAAACTTTGCGGCCTCATCACCCGTTTGCAGGGGATTGAGATTTGCCGGATTGCCGTCATAGAAACCGATATAACGGTTAACGACCGCCCTTGCGTTATGGCTATAGGTTCCATGGTATCCATGAGTGTGCCACAATTTGGACAGGCTATTGGGAACAAGCTGCTCAATCTGTTCGCCGACATCCTGTATTTTGACCCCCTTATTGGACAGACGAAGCGATTGATTATGGACAAATCCATAATTGTCACGTTGCGCTGTCAGATATTCGGTGATTTTTTCCGTACCCGAAAAATTCGGACCATGCGGGCCAGTCATCAAGTCAATTTTTGGCCCCCATTTGTGGATAATCTGATTGATAAGTTTCGACCAGTAAAGCGCATCGCGTACCTTCGCGCCCCTCAGCGTATAGATATTGTGCAACAGCGGTGTTGTGAGTTCGGAGTTAAACAGCATGCGGTGTTTGGGAATATAAAGGAGCGTGGCAGCTGGGGCCTCCGCTCCACTAATATCCATAAAGTCAATTTGCACACCATCTACGGATCTTGTGGTTATTTCACCCGGACCCTTTGGCAATTCGATCGTCGGAGCGATCAAAGTAACACGCCCACCCTTCACTGGACGGTAGATGCGGCCTGTTCCGTCCTTTTTCGTTTCGAGCATGGCTCCAAAGTGATAATTTGCTCGGCGGTTCATAGCGGGGCCCGCCAAAATGCTCTCGGAAACAACCTCCTCCATAAAGCCATGAGGAGCGATGATCTCTACGCGACCGGCATCGACATCCGCTTTAGACGCAAAAGCTTTCACACCGCCAAAATGATCAACATGGCTATGTGAATAAACTATTGCCGAGACGGGCACATCTTTACCGCCAGGTAGAAAATCCCGGGCATATTTCCAGGCTGCGTCGGTAAAATCCAGGGTCATCCCCGCATCCAATACTATCCAGCCTGTTTCCCCGCGTACAAGGGTAACATCGGCAAGATCGCCCTGAATTTGGTACACATCGTCGGCCAGCTGATATAATCCGTTATACTGCCCCCGTGATTGGACTTCGCGAAACAGGCTGGGGTGGACGGAAGCAGGTCTATCGCCTTGATATACCGCCAGATCTTCTTTCGAAAATGCTGCAATACCGTCGGGAAACCGCGCTAGTAGTTTTGCATTGCTATGTTGGTCAGTCGTTGAACCATCAGCAAAATCTCCGATGGGAAGAGTTTTGCTTGCTTTATCCAGTTTTGCCAAAGTTGGCTTGGTCGCCGGTTTGACAGCTCCCTCGGACGGGCGTTCGCTGGCCATCGTATTTGCGGCTACAGGGCTCATTGCTGTTCCAGCTAGCAGCAGTATTCCCAAAATAGATTGACGTGGATTCATGTTCCGGTCCTCTCGGTAATATATTTGAATGGCATTTCTTCAAAAGCCCATCTGACGCGCAGCAAGATCGCGCATGATTTCTTCCGAGCCACCGCCAATCGCCATCACGCGAACTTCACGGTAAATGCGTTCTACGCGGTGACCGCGGATAAAGCCCGCGCCGCCAAGCATCTGCATCGCTTCGCGGGCGCAAAATTCCATCGTCTCTGTAGCTTGTACCTTGAGCATGGCCAGCTCTGCGACCGGACTTTCGCCATTCATCACTCGCCAAGCACAGTTGTCGAGAAATGCGGTCGTCGCCCAGACGCGCTGCGCCATGCTGGCCAGCTTGTGACGGATGACCTGATGATCCGCAAGCCGTTTGCCAAATGTCTGACGTTCCTGTGCCCACGCAGCGGCGTCTTCGATGCAGGCTCTGGCATAGGCGGTCGCCTGCGCTGCCATGCCGAGGCGTTCGCTGTTGAAATTGGCCATAATGCCATAAAAACCCTGATTTTCCTGACCGATCAGATTGTCGGCCGGAACAAATACATCATCAAAATGGATGGTCGCAGTATCACTGCTCCACCAACCCATTTTGGGCAATTCCGTGCGACTGACGCCATCGCTTTCTAGATCAATAAGCATCAGCGAAATACCGCCCATGCCTTCCTCCCCGGTGCGGACGGCGGTGGTAAGCCATTGTGATGTCATCCCGCCGGTAATAAAAGTCTTCGAGCCGTTTACCCGCCATCCATTGCCATCACGCACTGCCTTGGTTTTGAGCTTTGCGACGTCCGAGCCGCCTGATGGTTCGGTAATGCCCAGGCTGATCTGTTTCTTGCCTGAAAGCACCTGGGGGGCAATCTCCTGTTTCATGGCATCACTGCCCAGCGCCATAATCGGTGGGAGGCCAATCCCGTGGATCATCAGGGCTGCTGAAATCCCGCCCGCACCGGCGCGTGACAGTTCCTCACTGGTTATGATGGCGTGAAAGCCATCGGTTTCTTCACCAGCTCCCCCAAACGTTTCAGGATAACCCATGCCAAGCAACCCGGCTTCCGAAGCCTTGGCATACAGGTCGCGGGGGATTCGCCCCGCTTCTTCCCATTTTTCAACATGAGGCATGATTTCCTGCTCAACGAAAGCACGCACGCTATCGCGCCAAAGCGCATGGCTGTCATCCATCCATGGACAGGTCGGGCGAAGACTGTCGAAGCTGATTTCTTTTGCTGCGGCCATGTTCATGCTGCATCCATTCTGCTGATAACTTTCTTTTTGGACCAATGTTCACTGACATGATTGGCGAAATAGGGTGGACGGTCTTTCAGTATCTCGGTTTCCAGCCATAGTCGTTTCAGGTGACGCACCTGTCCATTTGCACGATCATCCTGATAGGCCCTGCGCGCATGTAATACATGATAATTGTTCACAAACTGCATGTCACCGGGCTGCATCAGCATTTCGGCGTGAAACACCTCATCCAGGATCAGCTTGTCGAGATACTGCATTGCTTCTTCCGCTTTTTCGGTGATACGCGGTGCTTCCGGATGGCGCTGCGATGCCAGGATATAGGGGCGAATGTAACGCACGAAAATCCGGTCGTCATGATCAGTGAAGACTGGGACTTCATAATAGGTTTTTCCGCCTTCACCCTGTTCACCGCGAAAATCGTAAGGTTGCGGTTTGAAAAGCTCTGCCGCCAGTTCGGGCACTTCCTCCACCATGTGGTTGTAGATGGCGACGGAATTGCACACCATCGACTCGCCACCCGATTTGCCGCTGTCCAGACATAGCAACCCGACCAGATCGCTACCATCGGTATGAAAATCGAGTGCGGAGCCACCAATTTCATTGCCCCGTGCCTCTGGATCATCGGCACTGCGTCCCTGGTCGGTAACGTCGCCCAACACATGTCCATGCTTGTTCTGCGGCCAAGGTTTGCCGAGATGTGATCCAATGCCCCAATAAATCATGCACATTTCATCATTGTCGTAATTTTCGCGTGGCAATCCGCTGATCAGGCCAAAACCGCAGCCATTGATTAGCTGGTCCTCAAAAGACTTGATCCTTTTCGACAGAACGGGGAGCCGAAAATCCTCCTGCGTAATATCTAGCAGATCGTCTCCTGCCTTTTTAGCCAAGACAAGTGCCGCGTTGATTTCGTCAATATCCGCATCGGTAAGTCTCAGTGTCCAATCGGAAGGATTGCGGACTTCGGATGCTGTCCAGTTGCATGTGGTTTCCAGTTTGCGCGGTGTGGGCATGATATTCTCCTATTCTGCAGCGACGTCCATGGGTATGGATTGCGGACCACGAACCAGTTTTCCGGGCAATGCCCCTGTCGGTTGACCATCCCTTTGAATGATCACACCGGAAACGATAGTGGCCTGATATCCGCTAGCCCGCTGTTGCAGGCGTTTTCCGCCGGCAGGAAGATCGCGAACAATCTCCGGTTTGTGAAGCATCAGGTTATCATGATCGATAACATTGATATCTGCCTTGAAGCCCGGTTTGAGCAATCCTCGGTCGGACAAGCCATAGGCCATCGCAGTATCGCGGCAATGCGCCTTCACAGCCCAGCCCAGATCAACTTTCTCGCCCCGGGTACGATCCCGTGTCCAGTGGGTCATCAAAGTTGTTGTGAAACTGCCGTCGCAAATCATGCCGACATGTGCACCGCCATCCCCCAGGCCAAGTACCGTGTTGGGATGCAGCATCATTTCGCGGACTGCTTCCAGGTCAAAATCGGCATAGTTCAGAAAAGGCGTATAGAGCAGTTCGCTTCCATCATCGGCAACCATTGCGTTATAGGCCTGCGATGCCGCTGTTGTGCCTTCCCGTTCGGCGATTGCGGCAAGTGAGGCTTCGCGCGGCTGCTCATAGTCTGGTGACTTGCCCAAAATGAACATGGCATTGTAATTTTGGAGAATGGCTGAGAACGGATTGTCCGAAGCTTGAGCTTCCAGTTCCAATATCCTTGCTTTGACCTCCGGTTTGCGCATTTCCAGTAGCCTGTCCGGCAAGGGAAGATGTTCGATTTCCTTGTAAGCCGGGTTGTTGGTGAACGGATTCATACTGGCATCCAATCCCAGCAATATGCCGACTGGCCGGGTTGCCACCATACCTTTGACATCAACGTTATTGCTGTTTTGCGCTTCGATCCATTGCAGAATGTTTCGCCAGGCATCGGGAGATTGTGCCGACTGCCCCATGGATAGGATCAGGGGTCGACCGGAAGAAGAAGCGAGATTTTGAAGCAGGTCTAGCTCTTTCTGTCCGTCGGTGAAATCGGAAACGATTTGCAAAACACCGTTTCCGGCATTCTCTAGCGCCTTCGCTATGCCCGCAAGTTCTATCTCCGCTGCCTGATAACATGGCGTTGGATCACCTTCACTGGTTCTATGATTAAGCGTTCGTGATGTCGAAAAGCCCAGAGCGCCAGCTTTGATACCCTCCTCGGTGAGACGCGCCATTTCCGCAATATCTTCGTCATTCGCCGGTTCACGATCCGCACCGCGCTGTCCCATCACATAAACCCGCAGCGGACCGTGCGGTACCTGGCAAGCGAAATCAATATCATGGGGTTTTTCTTCAATGGCATTCAGAAAATCGGAAAAACTCTCCCAATTCCACGACAGTCCTTCTGCCAAAACAGGATTGGGAATATCTTCTACGCCTTCCATGAGCGAAATCAATCTATCATGGTCCTCGCCCCGACAGGGAGCAAAACCGACTCCGCAATTGCCCATAACAACTGTTGTTACGCCATGTTCCGATGATGGTGTCAGGCGTTCATCCCACGTCGCTTGCCCGTCATAATGAGTGTGAATATCTACAAAGCCTGGAGTAATCAGTTTGCCGGTAGCATCAATTTCTTCCATTCCGCTTCCACGGACTGAACCCACGGCGGAAATGGAATGGCCGTTGATCGCGATATCTCCGACAAACCCGGCATTGCCGGTCCCATCGTAAATCGTGCCGCCGCGAATGACTATGTCATGATCATGCAAGGTCATTATTCCCTCCTTCAGCGCATCTTAAACCTTGACCGTTTGTTCCTTTGGTTTGGGCGCGGATAGAAGCGGCCAAACAAGCTGTTCTCCCACCGTAGTTTCAGGAAGATTTTCGACGCCAAACTCTTCCGGATATTGACGTGTAATTTTGGCAGTACCAAATAGCACATCCCAAAAGAATAGCAGGTTCCCATAATTGCCTTTGTAGTTTGTCACGCCGTCCGACTGGTGTTTGCCGTGATGTGCAGCATGAGTGGCCGGCGTCGATATGGTTCGTTCGATGAGCCACATGACGGGAGACAGCCATTTGATTTTATAAAGCGGCTTGTCCCACCGTACGTCACTGTGGGCGCCAAAAATCACCGGCATTTTGATCAGCATATAGACAATGTAAACCCAGCCGCCGCCGAGGAACGTCAAGGCGCCGGAAAGCCACAGACCGGGCATGAAAAGATAGTAGAAAAAATTGTTCCGATAGACGACGCGAATTGAAAGATACGGAGCATTATGATGTGGACGATGCAGCTTGTACAGCCACGGAACAGAATGAGATGTCCGGTGCCACCAATATTGGGTCATATCATCGAAGATCAGGAACAATCCGAATACCGCCAATACTGGCCACGTTTGCAACATATCGGCAGACTGTGGAACCAGAAATGCCGCCACGGCAAAGCCGCCCCCAAATGCAAGAGGCTGCGCAACAGTAGAGACCGCCACTGTCGAAGTTAGTTCGACGATCACATCCTTGTACGTCTGCCCCGGCTTTTTGAAAAAGTTGGTGAAGATAATTTCGAAGACAACAAAGCCCAAGAATATCGACAGTACGATTAACAGTTCCGGTTTCATATCATCCACTCCCGTCGGATTCGTTTTTTGCTGAGAGATAGATAACGGCTAATGTTGCCTCTGAATGTCAAAAAATATACATTTGAAACATGACTGATTTATTGCAAATGAATTCGCCGCCAATCTGGCATTTCTTTGACGACGCTCTTGCGGACAGGATTCGTACAGCTTCGCACGTTAATTCCTATGCGGAAGGTCAGTTAATCCAAAGTCGCGGCGATCAAAATCCGAGCTTTTCCATTGTGAAATCCGGTTCAGCCCATGCCGGTATTTTTGGCGAAGATGGTCAGTTTGTCATGACCACCATATTGCGTCCTGGTCAGACTTTTGGTGAATTCACACTTTTCGCCGATCTCCCACGAACTCACGATATCACCGCATTTGATCGGACGGAGATCTACGATCTTCCGGAAACGAAATTTTTCGCACTATATGACGAAGAGCCAGCATTCGGGCGTGCGCTATTTTCAAGTCATTTGAAACGCACCCATAGTCTGCTGGAACTCCTAGATGCGATGCGCAGACTGCCTTTACGGGAGCGGACCGCCAAAGTG
>Ga0316204_10010456_pt1 | contig 11943 bp, 7 predicted proteins | sample 6monrhotite_MG_2_FD_205661 | JGI IMG/M metagenome (GOLD analysis project Ga0316204, IMG submission 205661) | Microbial mat bacterial communities from mineral coupon in-situ incubated in ocean water Damariscotta River, Maine, United States -... | ecosystem: Environmental > Aquatic > Marine >...
TAGGTGCACTAAGGCACCTTTTAAAGATATATCGATTAATGGCGCATACCAACTTCCTGTTGCGCTAACTACATGGGCGGTTGCTTTAAAGGGGATTCTTGTAAAACGCCTTTTTTCTAATTCTTCCATAATGAGCTTCTTCTCGATTACATTCTCTTGAATTATTGCAGTAAAATTAGCTTATGCAATGTTTTTCTACTTATCTAGGGCAAGTAGGTTGCTTAATATGCGCTGGTATACCTTATTTAGCAGTTCTAAGTCGCTACTACGGACACACTCGTTTACTTTATGAATAGTTGCGTTAACGGGACCTAATTCAACCACTTGGGCACCCGTGGGAGCAATAAATCGTCCGTCTGAAGTCCCGCCAGAGGTTGATAGCTCAGCACTGTAGCTGACTACGGACTCAATGGCGTCACAGGCGGCATCGACGAGTGCCCCAGCTTCCGTTAGGAAGGGCAGACCTGAGAGATTCCATTCTAGCCGATAATCGAGTTTATACTGATCGAGGATGGCTTCAACACGTTGTTGTAGCGCTTCATGGGTGGTTTCAGTGGAGTAGCGAAAATTAAAAATGACTTCGCATGTGCCTGGGATGACGTTAGTTGCACCCGTTCCACTATTGATGTTGGATATTTGGAATGATGTGGCGGGGAAAAAGTCATTACCCTTATCCCATTCAATAGCGCTTAATTCTGCGAGTGCTGGAGCGACTTTGTGGATGGGGTTGTCAGCAAGGTGAGGGTAGGCTACATGTCCTTGTATTCCATTCACGACTAATTTACAGCCCAGTGAACCACGGCGTCCATTTTTGATCACATCACCGAGTTTGCTGGTACTTGAGGGCTCACCAACTAGGCAATAATCCATTTTAATATTATTTGTTTCTAGGTATTCGACGACTTTAACGGTTCCGTTGATTGCTGGGCCTTCCTCATCACTGGTGATTAAAAAACCAATGGTTCCCTGGTGGTCTGGGTTCTCTGCAACGAATGCTTCACAGGCGGTAATCATTGCCGCTAGGCTACCTTTCATATCTGCGGTACCGCGACCATAGAGGTAACCGTCTCGCTCGGTTGCCTCGAAAGGATCTGAGTCCCACGCCTCTATTGGGCCCGTGGGTACAACGTCGGTGTGCCCGGCAAAGGCAAATAAGGGTTTCGAGTTGCCTCGTTGTGCCCAAAAATTATCCACTTCAGCAAATGGCAAGCGGGTAATTGTGAAACCAATGGCTTCTAGCCTCGCGATCATTAAGTCATGGCAGCCGCCATCGGAGGGAGTAACTGAGGGAGAATTGATTAATTGTTTAGCTAAAGTCAGAGTTGCAGAGCACATTACATTACGCTTCTTTTAAGTTATATGATGTATTTAATGATAACAGAAAGGATATAGCTTGTTCAGGCTACAGATCTCTAGCTTTCAATAAAACTTTTGTTATTGTTGATTCGACCGCTACTGTTTCTGGTGATGGTGTTATTTTGGCATGGATTTTGTGTCTAAAGGACCATCTAAACGATGAAATTTGCAATTGTCTTTGGTGTGAAATTGCATTTTATAATTATCAAGCTAGAGATGGACTATGAAAAAAAACCTGCCAGTTTCAGAAAGGGAAATTAAATATCCTGATGATGCTAACCTTCTTTCAACCACGGATGCTAAGGGTGTGCTTGCCTACGCAAATGATGATTTTATCCGTGTTAGTGGTTTTGAAAAAGAAGAGTTGATAGGGCAAAGTCATAATATCGTTAGGCATCCTGATATGCCTCCAGAGGCGTTTGCTGATATGTGGGCAACCTTGAAACGAGGTGATGCCTGGATGGGGGTGGTGAAGAATCGCTGCAAAAATGGTGATTATTACTGGGTGGATGCCTTCGTTACGCCCATTAGGGATGAGGGTAAGCTTGTTGAGCATCAATCAGTACGGACTAAGCCTGATCCCCAATGTGTTAGACGTGCTGATGACGTATATAAGCGCTTAAGAGCGAAAAAAAAGCCATTTAAAAATAAACCATTAGGGTCTTTTTCTAAGATTAGTTATAGCTTTTTAGTGGCCATGATTCCGTTATTGATCATGGCTTGGTATTTTGCTATCCCACTGCTTACAGCCGTGTTACCTGTATTACTGTTGAGCCTTGGTATTGGTATGTTGTTAGGGTATGTCGTACTGGCTCCACAGCGAGAGATGAGTCAGCAGGCGTGTTCGCTAGTCGATAACACTTTAATGCAATATATCTACACGGGGCGACTAGATGAGTCGGGGCAGATTTTGTTAGCACTTAAAATGGAAAAATCTCGCCTGGGAGCCGTTAGCGGCCGCATGGCTGATACGATGGAAAAAATTTCCCAAACTGCCGGGGATACTGAGTTGACAATGGAGCAAACCAAGATGAATGCTACACGTCAACGTAGTGACTTGATGCAACTTGCGAGTGCAATGGAGGAGATGGTTAGCACCATGGGAGAGGTTGGTGATAACGTCAATAACGCATCAGATGCATCTCAAGGCTGTCATAACAGTGCGCTTGAGGGGCGAAATGCGGTAACTCAGGTTGTAGCCTCTATTGGAGGGCTGGCAGATCAAGTCGATGAGGCTTCCAAAGTTATCACTGCGCTAGGTGAGGCCAGTGACAACATCGGCTCTGTATTGGGCGTGATTCGAGGTATTGCGGAACAAACTAACTTGCTCGCGCTGAATGCGGCTATTGAAGCGGCAAGGGCGGGGGATCTTGGGCGAGGCTTTGCCGTGGTGGCGGATGAAGTCCGCACCCTTGCGACCCGAACCCATGACTCAACACAGGAAATACAGGGCATGATTGAATTATTGCATCGTCGTTCTGCTGAAGGGGTCACGGTGATGCAACAGAGTCGTAGTTCTGCTGATAACTCGGTTGATCAGGTAGAAGAGGCGAAGCGGGTGTTAGAGTCGATCATTGATGGCATCGGCCAGGTGAATGAGATGAATAACAATATCGCAATGGCAGTTAATCAACAGAAAGATGTTGTGCATGAAATAAACGAAAATTTGGTACGGGTGAATGATGCCGCCGATGAGGCGTCAATGGGGGCGGAGGTTACGGCTAAAAAGACGTGTGAATTGGTCGAGGAAACCCTCAGCAGTAAACGTTTAGTTAATGAGTTTCGTAAATACTCACGCTAGTGAAATCGGTATTCTAAGCCGCTGCGATAGTTGAAATCATAATCTTCAACTGTCGTGGGTGGCCTGCTGTCGTATTTCATATCTATACCTATATGCAGGTTTAAATTTGTTGCTACCTTCACTTTGATTCCGCTTTGCAGTAATACACGATAGTCGATGGCCTTTTGCAGTTTAGGCTGGTAGTAAAGTGTTGTGTAGAGATGGCTTTGTTCGTTCAGCTTATGCCCAACTATTAGATATAGGTTGGCACGCCAATCGTTATTGGTTATGGGATCAACGTAGGTTGATGGTTGCCCATTGAGACGTTCTCGCTCGTAAAAAGTACCTACCCCGTAGATATGATTATTATCTCCTTGGGATAATTTATAGCGAATGCCGCCTCCCCACAGACTTCGCAGAGAGAGACGGGCAAAGTGGTCATTTTGTAATTGCGTAAACACTTCCCAGGAGTAGTGGGAGTTTATGTGTTGGATGTGGCGCAGATGAGCAAACGCATTATCCGTATTAACCTGTGCATTAGCCTCGCCATAACTATAACTAAGCAACACAATATTGCTGTGCGAGGTTTTTTGCCAATGAAGTTGCCCGTTGATGTTAATAGTATTCATATCGCTGTTGCCACTAGCGCCATCTAAGTCTATGCCTAATGCTCCGGTAAATTCTGCTTCAAAATCCCGTGTATGCACATCTTCAAGATTGACAATAGCCTCTACTGGTAACGCTATAATCGATAAGGCTAAGAATAATACTTTCATTTTTCGTATCATAGACCATTAAAAAATCGTTGAGATTAACAGATAATGCCAAGTAAGCTCAAATGGATGCCGATATTGGTAGAGAGTCGTCTTTGTAGGAGAGCGTGATGAGTCACCACAAGCTTTGGCAAAAAATTAATGAATGTTACCTCATGGATGAGACACAGCTGATGTCGCAGCTATTGGACGAGGGGCTATCTGATACGGCTAGCGCCACGCAGCTTGCAACCGGGTGGGTTGAATCACTGCGCCAACAGGCCAATCAAAGTGAATTTAACGAGGACTTTATGCGTGAATATGATCTCTCTAGTGATGAGGGGATTATATTAATGTCATTGGCGGAGGCGTTGTTGCGTATTCCGGATGCGGAGAGTGCACAACAGTTGATTCATGATTATCTGCTCAAAGGTGACTGGTTGGAGCACCTGGGGCGCAGTGATTCGCTATGGGTTAATGCAGCCAGTTGGGGGTTGCAATTAAGCCAACAAGTGGTGGGATTGGCTGACGATGATATGCCGCAGTTGTGGAAACGTCTCGTATCTCGACTGGGAACCCCCTTGTTGCAGCAAGCTATTACCACCGCGATGAGTTTGTTGGGGTATCAGTTCGTTATGGGGAAAGATATTGCGAGTGCCCTAAACAGAGCAGACAAGCAGCGCTCGCCCCTGCATTATTTTTCATATGATATGCTGGGTGAAGCGGCGGTATCGGCAGAGGATGCTTCACACTATTATGATGCTTACTACAATGCCATTAGTGAATTAGCCGATAACAGCGATAATGGGCTACCATTATACCAGCGGCAGAGTATCTCGATTAAGCTCTCTGCACTCCACCCCCGTTATGAATATACTCAGCGTGACCGTTTAATATCAGAGTTAACCCCGAGACTTTTGGCCCTGGCGTGTCATGCAAAACAGGCAGGGGTCTGTATCACTCTAGATGCTGAAGAGTGTGAGCGTTTAGATATTTTATTGGAGATTTTTGGGCAACTGTATAGTGATTCGCACCTTGCCGACTGGTCAGGCTTGGGACTAGCTGTTCAGGCTTATCAAAAACGTGCTAATGCAGTTGTAGAGTGGTTAATATCCCTTACTCAGCAACAGAAAAAAACGATTCCACTGCGCTTGGTGAAGGGCGCTTATTGGGATAATGAGATTAAGCGCGCTCAACAACAGGGATTATCCTCTTATCCAGTATTCACACGGAAACAAAATACCGATGTTAGTTACTTGGTATGTGCGCAAAAAATGCTCTCTTCGCCTTATATTTACAGCCAGTTTGCGACCCACAATGCTCACACCATTGCCGCCCTGTTAGGGATGGCAAAAGCGCAGCAGGTATTTGAGTTTCAGCGTCTGCACGGCATGGGGGAATCACTTTACAATATTATCCATAACCAGGGGCATGAGGTTCCAGTGCGAGTCTATGCCCCGGTGGGTGATTACCGTGAGCTACTACCTTACTTGGTACGTCGACTACTTGAAAATGGCGCGAATAGCTCGTTTATTAATCGTATTTGGGACCAACAAATAAGCCCAGAGGCGGTGGCGGCTGATCCGGTTGCCTTTGTAGCTCAACTCACGGAATACTCTCACCCAGGCATTCCGTTACCCGTGCATCTTTATGGCGATCAGCGGAAAAATGCGCAGGGCTTTAACCTGAGTGATTTGAGTGAATTGGCACAATTGCAGCAGGGAATTCAACAGGCATTACGCAGTGATTATCGCGTTTTTTCACAGGGGAAGGGGATTGCGAATGGTTCAAGTGAAGAGGGGGAGCGTTACGTTATTTATAATCCCGCTAATCCGACTCAGGCGCTTGGCAGTGTGCGTTTGGCAAGTGCTGAGCAGCTTGATATGGCTTTGCAAAATACCCTTATCAGTGCGCCTAACTGGTCATTCAGTGACCCGATAAAACGTGCTGAGATATTACAGCGCTGTGCTGATTTACTTGAACAACAACATTTGTCACTGTTGGCACTTTTGATCACAGAGGCTGGGAAAGTATTGGCTGATGCGGTTGCCGAGCTGCGCGAGGCTGTGGATTTTTGTCGCTATTATGCCGCGCAGTTATTAAATGAGTTAAGTCAGCCCATCGTGTTTCCGGGGCCAGTTGGTGAGGAAAATCAGCTGCATTGGGCGGCGCGAGGTGTGTTTGTCTCAATTAGTCCATGGAATTTTCCTATGGCGATATTTACCGGGCAGATTGCCGCGGCTTTAGCGGCCGGCAACTGCGTTTTGGCAAAAGCCGCACACCAAACCCCCATACTTGCCCAGCAGATCATCACGCTCTTTTATCAAGCGGGTATTCCGGATGATGTGCTCTATTTTTTGCCCACCTCAGGCACATTGGTTAGCCAGCGCTGGTTATCAGATAGCCGAATTTCCGGCGTTGTGTTTACTGGCTCGACTGATACGGCACAAAAAATAAATCAAACGCTCGCGCTGCGTGATGGGCCAATCACTCCTTTGATTGCTGAAACGGGCGGTCAAAACACTATGATAGTTGATAGCTCAGCACTGCCTGAGCAAGTAGTAAAAGATGTGGTGCGTTCAGCTTTTAATAGCGCAGGGCAACGTTGTTCTGCGCTGCGTATCTTATATCTGCAAGATGAAATTGCTGACAGGGTAATTGAATTGCTAAAAGGTGCGATGGCCGAATTACTAGTGGGTGATCCAGCGGAGATCGCTACCGATGTCGGCCCGGTGATTGACGAAGAGGCGTATGACAAACTGGTATTACATGCCGCCCAATTAGAGACGAAAGGTGAGCTGCTTTATCAAACGCCGTTACAAGATAATATGCCTGGAGGTTACTTTGTTGCGCCAAGCCTCTTTATGATTGAGGGTATTAATGCGTTACCCCATGAAATATTTGGCCCCATGTTACATGTGGTGCGTTACTCAGCTAATCAACTGGATAGCATCATTGATGAGATTAACCAATGTGGTTATGGGCTAACGCTGGGTATCCATAGTCGTATTGAGCAACGTATTGAATTCATTCGCCAACGTGCCCGGGTCGGTAATCTATATATAAATCGTGACATGGTGGGCGCGGTGGTAGGGGTTCAGCCTTTTGGTGGTGAAGGGCTTTCTGGTACTGGGTTTAAGGCGGGTGGTCCCCATTATATTTATCGTTTTTGCACCGAGCGGAGTGTTAGCATTAATAGCGCAGCCCTTGGGGGCAATGCCCAGTTACTTAATTTAGAGGATCATGATTAATGCTCTCCCACGCTTTTTCCATCGCCCGATTGCCCCGTGTAGAGTTTGGTGTTGGCAGCCTTGCCAAAATCCCACTTATCCTCAGTGAATATGGTCATCGTGTTCTATTGGTAACAGGTAAGCATTCTCTGCAACAAAAATCTCAGTGGTTATGGTTGTTGGATGCACTTAAGGTAGATGGGTTTGAGTGGCAACAGATTGTTATAACGGGTGAGCCGTCACCACAACGCATTGATGAGGTGGTGGTTGAGTTTAGTGGTCAGCCATTTGATGTTGTATTAGGCATTGGTGGAGGCAGCGTGCTGGATGCAGCAAAGGCGATTGCGGGACTGCTAAAGCCAGGTAATTCGGTGATGGATCACTTAGAGGGTGTTGGCCCTGAGAAGCCTTATCTTGGCCCTGCTACACCGTTTATTGCGGTGCCTACAACGGCGGGTACGGGTAGTGAGGCGACTAAAAATGCGGTGCTGAGTGTACAGGGCGAACACGGGTTTAAAAAATCATTTCGTGATGACAAATTGGTCGCAGAATATGCGATTCTTGATCCAGCACTGTTGAGTGGATGTAGCGCTGAACAGATAGCCGCTAATGGCATGGATGCATTGACCCAGCTATTAGAGTCTTATCTTTCCACCAAGGCGAATCCCTTTACCGATTCACTGGCGTTAAGTGGACTCACCGCAGTGAACGATAGTTTATTCGAGTGGTATAAAAAGGGGAGTGATGCTCCGCAGGCACAGGAAAAAATGCTCTACGCCGCGTGGCTTTCCGGTGTCACATTGGCACAGGTAGGGTTGGGGTCAGTACATGGCTTGGCGGCACCACTGGGTGCATTTTCACCCATTCCCCATGGTATTGCCTGCGGCACCTTGGTGGCTGAAGCGACCCAGCTCAATATTAACGCGATGCTCTCAAGGGATAAAGGCAATCCAGCCCTATTACGTTATGCCGACATTGGACGTTTATTGAGTGGAATCTCCCTTCAAAATGATGAAGAGGCACAACAGAGTTTAGTGGCGCAATTACATGAATGGACTGATTGTTTACAGCTGCCGCGTTTATCTCAGTTTGGTTTGAATCGAGATAATCTTGCTCAAATCGTAGAAAACTGCCGAGGCAGCAGCATGAAGACAAACCCCATTGTGTTAACTAACAAAGAGATTGAAAGCTTACTGTTGTCGAGACTCTGATAGGTTTTTGTTGTCGATAGGCTCTTTGTTAATCAGGCTAATAATATTCCAACCCGCTTCGGGTTTGGTTTGGCCTTCACTGTGGAATATACGTAGGCGATCTTTATTATCAACGGCAAGCAGGGGGATGGCGCTTTTCCCGTATTTTTTTCTGTAGTCATCAAAACAAAATTCATTGGTTAATAGGGTGCTGTGAACGTCTGCACCTTGGCTTACCAAGCTGGCTAATTTGGAGTAACTGATCTCATCGCCAAACAAGGTATAGCCACGGTGTTGATCGGCCACGGTATGCTTTTCGGCCGTGCTTTTTTTCTTTTTGGTGGGTAGGCTATAGATAGCGTTGATGCCGAATTCCCGTTTATAGCGCAAGCTCGCGAGGGTGTTGAGATCATCTTGTGGCGACATCCCTAGCATTTTACCAATACCAACCAAATCAAGGTGTCGGTCAGCGTGTTCTGATATGGGATTTCCGTAATAGATATTCAGTCCATCCATGCGCGCAGCGCTGATATTATCCCAACTGCTATCTGTTAACAGTGCACGAAAGCCGTGTTTTTCTAGGGCTTTTGCCAGTTTTCGAGCAAATAGGTTTGCGCCAATAATAAGCACGCCCATTGGCTCAGGTTCGGCGACGCCCAGTCTTTTAGCTACAAAGCGGGAGGTTGAACTTTGTAACACAACTGTACCAATAATAACTAAAAAAGTGAGTGGCACTAGCAGCGAGGCTTGTTCATAGCCTTGCTGTTGTAGCTGCATTGCGAATAGTGCGGAGACCGCTGCCGCGACAATCCCCCGCGGTGCAATCCAACTCAACAAAGCACGCTCTTGCCAACGAAGGTTGCTGCCCCAAGTGCAGAGAAATATTTTAAGCGGACGTGCAACGAATTGTATGACCAGTAATATGCCTAATGCGCCCCAGCCTAGAGTCTCGATTTGATTAAATTCGATACGTGCGGCCAATATAATAAAAAGCCCAGAGATAAGTAGTAGACTGAGTGATTCTTTGAAGCCAAGAATATCATCCACCCGTACATCCCGCATGTTGGCAAGCCACACACCCATGACCGTAACGGTTAAAAGTCCTGACTCACCTTGTAGTACATTGGATAGGGCGAATACTCCAAAAACCAGTGTTAAGGTCGCCATATTGTGAAGATATTCGGGCAGGATATGGTGGCGTAAGATCAAGCCCAGAGCATGACCTGCAGACACCCCGAGGGCGACACCAATAATAACCACTTGGCCAAAAGTGAGTAAGGTGTGGCTGATGGCCTGATTGATTCCGCTGGAGACAATAAACTCAAACACTAAGACCGCAAGCAAAGCGCCAATGGGGTCAATGACAATACCTTCCCAACGTAAAATATTGGCGATGCGTGCGTTGGGGCGAACAGTACGTAGCATCGGAATGATCACTGTTGGACCTGTCACGACTGTGACAGCACCAAATAGTAGCGCTAGTTCAAGAGGGAATTCTAAGAAGAAATAGCAAGCAGTGGCGATGACCAGCCAGGTGGTAAGCATGCCCACGGTCACCATATTTCTGACTACTTTGGTTAGTCCGCGTATTTGGTCAAACTTTAGCGTGAGGCTGCCCTCAAACAGAATGACGGCTACTGATAGGGAGACAAATGGAAAGAGCAAATCACCAAATAACAGATCAGGGTCGAGCCAACCTGTGACAGGGCCTGCGACGACGCCTGTTAGAAGTAAGAAGAGAATGGCGGGTAGTTTGACCATCCAGGCAAACCACTGACAGGCAATGGATAGCAGGCCGATACCGGCGAGGGCAATAAGGCTATATTCAGACATTTAGGCGCTTTATCATAAGTTCATTCCAGCATCATAAATAACCATGATATGTACATTATTATTGTTTGATGTTTTGTATATCGGCGCTAAGCAACTGATAGTTAGTGAAATATATTGAGGTCTTTGCATGGTTTTCATTGATGTGGCTACGTAGAGGCGTGCTATGAAATGAATCTGTATTGAGTATGGTTTTTTTGGCAAATAAAGCTCTCTCAGAGTATATGTAGTTAAATGTGCAACTGTGTTGGATGACGAGGGTTCACTCCATAGGATTTGCAAGGGCATTACTAAGTTTGCTGTAAGGGAAATAATACGGCTCAAAAACCGTTATGGTTAATTTGGATAACGATGAAGAATCGTTGAGGAATGGGAACATGAGACGCGATATTTATTTTTACCTTCTGTGTTTGGTTATAGCCATTTTTTTTAGTCAAAGCTGTTTGGCTGGACAAGGTGGGAATTATGAGAGGTTTAAACATAGGCATGACACAAATGGCGATGGGCAGATCACCCGTGAGGAGTTTAACGGGCCAGCAGGGGCATTTCGTCGATTAGATCAAGACGAAAACAATATAGTCACAAAAGAAGAATTTGAAAAAACATGGAAAGTGCGCCAGCGCCACAGTCGCAATCAGTTAGGTATCAATAGCGAGGCGGATAAGCAGTATGGCCGTGGGCGGCAGATACCTCCGGGTGTAAAGGTTCATAGAGACCTTGAATACGCGAGGGTTGATGGTGAGTCATTACATCTAGATCTCTACCTTCCTGAGAATATGGATGCGCACACGCCGCTACTGGTTTGGATTCATGGTGGTGGCTGGACTCGCGGTGATAAGGCGCTGATTAATCCAGCGGCGATTCGATTGTCCGGTGAAGGCTATGCTGTCGCCAGTATCAATTATCGCCTTGTCGGATTGAATCTTCACCCCAAACAGATTCACGATTGTAAGGGGGCCATTAGATGGCTACGCTCGAAAGCCCATCACTATGGCTATGATGCTACGCGCATTGGTGTGGGAGGTGGCTCGGCAGGTGCCCATTTGGCGCTATTACTCGGTCTTAGTGCAGGTGAGGATGAATTGGAAGGTATGGTGGGTGGAAATCTCAACGAATCATCTCAGGTTCACGCTGTTGTCGATCTATTTGGGCCAAGTGCATTATTGTCTTACGCAGATGAAGTGCCCGATTTTCGCGGCAAGAAATCTTCAGCGCTTCTTTGGTCTGCAAGCCCTGTCAGGTATTTGACAAGTGATGATCCTCCTGTATTGATTTTTCATGGTGATGAAGATTCAATTGTACCTGTAAGCCAAAGTCGGATTTTACATGAGCGCTATCGGCAAGTCGGGCTAGATTCGACTCTTCATATCATTGAGGGTGCGGCGCATGGTGGTATGGAGTACAGTGATTCCATTCGTTATCCATTGATCAAAGAATTTTTTGACAAGCACATTAAGAGGCTCGATGAATATAGCAACCTAAAGGTTAAACCTAGTCCTTCTGCGCAAGTAAATACCACTAACTCAACAGAATATAAGCAACAAAATTTTGTTTTAAACAAGCAAAACGCTAAGCTCCACGGATTCCATTGGATGATTGGACCTAAGTCAGGATTAGCGGGTTCAGAGGATGAGTTTCAACGCTTATTGATGGAGATCGATCGCAATCTTTCGAGCAACCCATATATCACCGGGGTTTATATCATTACTCATTGGCGTTTAATTGAGCCTAAAGAGAATCAACTCGATTTAAGTAGGCTGGATCGTGTTATTGAGATCATTCGTAAGCAAGGCAGATATTACAAA
>Ga0316204_10010457_pt1 | contig 11942 bp, 9 predicted proteins | sample 6monrhotite_MG_2_FD_205661 | JGI IMG/M metagenome (GOLD analysis project Ga0316204, IMG submission 205661) | Microbial mat bacterial communities from mineral coupon in-situ incubated in ocean water Damariscotta River, Maine, United States -... | ecosystem: Environmental > Aquatic > Marine >...
GCGGACCTATGTGCGGCAAGGGTTGGTCGCGCGTGACAGCTTCATCCAGCTCTCCAGCCGGTTCCGCCAACAGTTTTGGCCGATTGGCGCAAATGTGCTGAACCGCGGTGTGGTTGAGGCCCCCGCCAGTGTTGGCGCCCCTGCCCCGCAGACCCCGACCGAGACACCAACTGAGGAGACGGCGGTACAGGAAGAAGTGCCCGTGGTTATTGCAGAAGAGCCTGATGAGACCCCACGCGAGGCGCGCCGGAGTGAACAGCTTTTGAACCGCGATGAACGCAAGGATTTGCAGATCGCCTTGCAATGGGCAGGCTATTACAACGCCGCCATTGACGGCGCCTTCGGGCGCGGCACGCGCAATTCGATGGCCGCGTGGCAAGAGGCAAACGGCTATGACGTCACCGGCGTTCTGACCTCCCGCCAGCGGGCGGCGCTGATCGGGCAATACAACGCGGTTCTGGACGGTCTGGGCCTGCAAATGGTCCGTGACGAAACAGCAGGCATCGAGATCATGATGCCCACTGCCGAGGTTACCTTTGCACGCTATGAGCCGCCGTTTGCCCATTACGACAGCACGGGCAACATCGGTGCCAGTGTCTTGCTGATCTCGCAAGCCGGCGATCAAAACACGCTCTTTGGGCTTTACGACATCATGCAAACCCTTGAGATTGTGCCGCTGGATGGACCCCGCGCGCGCAAGAACAATTCGTTTGAACTGATCGGCGAAAACGGCAGCATCATCAGCCAGACGCAGGTGTCTTTGCAAAATGGTCAGATCAAGGGCTTCACCCTGATCTGGCCCGCCGGGGATGAGGACCGCCGCCGCCGTGTTGTGGCAGAGATGTCGAAAAGCCTGACACGGCTGGACGGCACTCTTGATCCCGCAGCGGGCGGCAGCGACACGCAGGCAATTGATCTTGTGGCGGGGCTGAAGATCCGCCAGCCCAAAATCTCGCGCTCGGGGTTCTTTATTGACGGGCAAGGCACCGTTGCAACCACATCCGAGGCGGTTCAGGCCTGCACACGCGTAACGCTTGATGGCGACACCGAGGTGGACGTGTTGGCCGACGACAGCGTCAGCGGCGTGGCGCTTTTGAAACCGCGCGACCGCCTATCGCCGATGGCCGTGGCACGGTTTGGCAACACCCCGCCCCGCTTGCAGTCGGAGATCTCTGTCGCGGGATATTCCTACGAAGGCGTGCTCAGCGCGGCCACATTGACCTTTGGCACCTTGGCCGATCTCAAGGGCCTGCGCGGTGAGGAAAACCTGAACCGACTGGCGCTGGCCGCGCAGCCCGGCGATGCCGGCGGGCCGGTCTTTGACGTCAGCGGCAACGTTCTGGGTATGCTCTTGCCAAACGCGCAGGACGGTCAGCAATTGCCGGAAAACGTCAGCTTTGCCATTGAGGGGGCCACGATCGCCGAGCTGGTACAGCAGTCCGGTTTGAGCCTGACACAAACGGACGACACCGGGTCCGTTGCACCGCGCGATCTGCGGATCGCGGCGCAGGGCATGACAGTTTTGGTCAGCTGCTGGGAATAAGGTCTGGTACCCTGCGGAGCTTTGAAGGTTCCGGAAAGAACGGCTGACACTGCAAAAGAACAACGCAACGCCCCGAAGTTTTCAAAAACTCCGGGGCGTTCTTTTTGCAAAAGATCGGGCTAAGCGGTCAGTGCCGGTGTGAGATAGATCAACGTCGGCCCATCGGCATCAAAAGCCGCCGACACCGCGCTTTGCATCTCGTCCAGTGACCCCGGCGCAACGGCCCGCGCCCCAAAGGCTTCGGCCAGTTTCACAAAATCGGGATTCTGGGCAATCACCGCATTGGGCGCGATCTGTGCGCCGACCATGCTGTCTTCGATCTCTTTCAGCTTGCCATTGTCCCACAGGATGATCGGCAGGCTGAGGCCCAGCTCTACAGCGACGCCCAGTTCCTGCATCGTGTAATGAAACCCATAATCGCCAATGATCGCCATCGTCGGTTGCCCGCGCCGCGCCACCGCGCCGCCAATTGCGGCTGGCGTGGCATAGCCCAAGGTGCCAAAGCCATAGGGATGGTGCCAATGGCCGGGACGGTCCATATCCCAGACCTCTTTGGCGACATAGGCAAACTGGGTCATGTCCGAATAGATCATCGTATCGGCTGGCACTGCCGCCCGTAGCGCATCACAAATCGGTACAATGCCCGGGCGCTCCGCATCGGTTTCGGCCCGCCACCGGGCGCGGGCTGCGGCGACCTGTTCGGCCGTCCAGTCGCTGCTCGCGGCGTCTGCTGGCAACGCGGCGGACAAGGCAGACAAAAACGCATTCGCATCTGCATGAATGGCAAAGCTGGCCCCTTGCGGATCGCACAGCACCTCAGGGTCCAGATCAACGCGGATCATTGGTGCGGAATGGCCCAAATGGGCGCGCCACAGATCGACCTCCACCAGTTCGGTGCCGACAGCCAGCACCAGATCAGCCTCGCCCATCACCGCAGCGCTGTCAGCCCGTGCCAGACAGGCCCCGAAATGCAAAGGCGCATCAGGCCCGACGATCCCGCGCCCGGCATAGCTGGTTGCGGAGGCCGCACCGCTTTCGCGCAGCACCTCCCGCGCGGCATCTGAAGCCTGCGCCGCCCCGCCGCCAAACACGATCATCGGCTTTTTGGCCGCCGCCAGCATCGCCGCCACCTCGGCCACGTCATCGGCATGGGGCGCGGGTCTTTGCCGCTTTGATGTCTGCACCAAATCCGCTGCGGGTGCCTGCGCCTCCAGCTGGGCAATCGGCACCTGAATATGCTTGGAGCGTGGGCGTTTGGTCTCAAACTCGACCAAGGCACGATCAATCAGCGCATAGGCCGCGTTCGCCGACAGGGCCGTTTCGGACCAATCGCACACTGTGCCAGCGGCGATCTCTTGATCCTTCATCTGGTGCAATTGCCCGCGCCGCGCCGCTGTTTCGTCCAGGCAAGATGACAACACCAACACCGAAACACTGTCCGAATAGGCCTGTCCCATCGGCGTCATGATGTTGCACACCCCCGGCCCAGTGATCACATAGGCCACTCCTGGCTGCCCTGTCGCACGGGCATAGCCATCCGCCATGAACCCTGCACCCTGTTCGTGACGGGCCAGCACATGGGTGATGCCTGCCTCCTCAATGCCGCGGTACATTTCCTGATTGTGCACGCCGGGGATGCCAAAGATCACATCGACCCCGCGATCCTTGAGCATGTGAGAGATTTGCGCACCCAAAGGACGGGTGCGCATCGCGCCGGTTTGATCAGCCATCAGGCCCTCCAGAATTTAACGGTAAGAATGACGTAGACCGCCATCAGTTCAAGGCGCCCGATCAGCATCGCGGCTGTCAGGATCCATTTTGCAGTGTCATTGAGGCTGCCGAAATTGCCCGACGGGCCAATGATATCGCCCAGCCCCGGACCAATATTGGCCAGCGCCGCGGCCGCACCGGAGACCGAGGTCACAAAATCCAGTCCCGTCATGCTCAGCGCCACAGCCACCAATCCCATCGTCACCACGAAGAACATAAAGAACGACATCACCGAGCTCAGAACGTCCTGCCCCACAGGTCTGCCGTCATAGCGGGGGGTGAAAATGCCATGCGGCGACCGAATGCGTCGCAATTGGGCGCGGATCGAGGCAAACAGCAGCTGATAGCGGAAAATCTTGATCGAACAGGCGGTTGACCCCGCGCAGCCGCCGATCAGCCCGATGAAAAAGAACAGCGCCACCGCAAACGGACCCCACTGCATGTAATCGACAGAGGCATAGCCGGTGCCAGAGATGATCGAGGTAATATTGAACAGCGCCTCGCGAAAACTGCGCTCCCAGCCAAAAGAAAAGGTCTGCTGCAACGAGATCACGATCACCGCGACAAGGATCAGGATCGTGACCAGAAATCCGCGCACCTGCGGGTCACGGTGCAGCGCCAATGGGTTGCCGTTGATCAGTTGGACATAGCGCACAAAGGGCAGTGCCGCGAGGATCATAAACACCGTGGCGACATATTCCATCGGCCCCGAAAAAGCGCCGAACGAGGCGTCATAGTTGGAAAACCCGCCCGTCGAGATCGTGGTCAGCGCATGTACCGTGGCGTCAAAGGCATTCATCCCCAGCGCCAGATAGCTTAGGATACAGCCCATGGTCAGCCACAGATAGATCACCGCGATCTGGGTGGCGATTTCACCGGCACGGGGCAGAATTTTACCAAAGGTATCAAACCCTTCGGAGCGGAAGATCTGCATGCCGCCCACCTTCAGCTCTGGCAGAAACACCATTGCCACAACGATGATACCAATGCCGCCCAGCCATTGCAGAATACCGCGCCAGAGCAAGAGCCCCTTGGGCAATGTATCCAACCCCGACAAAACCGTGGACCCTGTCGTGGTCAGCCCAGACATTGCCTCAAACACCGCGTCCGTGACGCTTGAGTTCGTCTCGCCCAGAATAAACGGCAATGCACCAAACAGCGGCAGCATCAGCCAAACGCCAGTGGTCAGCAAAAACGTCTGCTGGATTGTCAGCCCTTCGCGCACGCCATTGGAACAGGCCAGCGCAATCATGCCGCCGCCCAGCGTGGTGATCAAAAAGGTCTCGACAAAAACGATGGCATGGCCGCGCCCTTCGGCCAGATCGACCAACATCGGCAAGAGCATGAAAAGCCCCAGCACCGCCACCAGCAGTCCAACAACATATCCAACAGGGCGCAGATCCATCATGCCGCAGCGTTGGCGCGGGGGCGGGCCAGTGTCAAGCCGCCCGGGCCAAACAAAAAGGCCCCGCCCAGCCGCGAAAACGCGACGTCAGGCAGGGCCAAATGAGTGTTGGGCGGTGGTGCCGCTCAGACGTAGTAGATGTCTTTGAACACGTAATGCACGATGTCGTCGCGTTTGAGGTTCAATTCCGCCAGTTCGGCGTCCGATTTTGCCCGCAGCCGTTCCACACGGTCGATCCGCCGTTGGCCGGCGGAATTGGCCATGATCGCGCGGCCAAACTTGAAAAAGCCTTTGGCAATTGCGTCCAGCAGATTGCGGGTCATGGTGATTTCCCGGCCCAGTACTTCGGCGGGGGATGCGGTGTCGTTATATGCCATTGTTTTATCTCAGCAAATGATTGGGTTGTCTTGACCACTACATAGGGGCCGACATCACCGGGCAGTACCGACAATACTGCATAGCCGCCGCCCGCCCCGCACAGGGCAGCGGCACGCTAGAAAGATCAATCCGCAGCGTTAACGCGGGCCAAGGCGTCACGGGCGATCATGATGTGAAACGGCAGGATCATCCGCAGATAAAGCTGACCGCCGATGTTGTGGGGATGCACCCAAGTGGCCAATGACACCTGCCCGCCCTGCCGCAAAACCGACACTCGAAAATCAAGGTGGCGGTCGTTGAACCCTGCAATCAGCTCACCTTCGGTGTCGATCTCAACCGGGAAAATGCCAACCTTATCTTTGCCTTCCGGCCCATCGTTGGACAAACCAAAGGGGGTGGTCACCCAGCGACGGATCATCAACAGAAATTGCGCCCAACCGGGAAAGCTGGTGATGATCTCGGCGGCGCGGCGCGGCGGCATATCCGCGGCAACTGTATAACAATCGACAAAATCATGCGGCCCGACCCGCGACCAAAGCTGGCTGTGAATGGGAAGATCAATCTTGCGGACCCGTGTCATGTCGGCGCTCCTTGGCTAATTAAGGTCAGCCTAGCCGCGCCCGGCCTGCGCTGCAGTGCGGCATAGAGGCGCAGCGCGCCCCCACCCTGCCCGTTAACCGACGTGAAACAGCGTGTTGAACAGCTTGGGGTCGATGCTTTGCATCTCAAAGGTAGGCCCCTCGGTCAGAACGCTGATCGCATCATGGCTGTGCAGGCTTTCTTGATGGCTGGCAATCACACGGAAATCTCCGACGCGCGGGTCTTCCTGCAATTGCTGGCAAAACAGCCGCGCTGCATCTTCAACAAAGATTGGATTGGCCGCGTTCAACTCAGCAAAGGCTTGTTCATCCTCACGCTTGACCATCACTTGTGTCTCGGTCGGCACCGCGCGGCGGCACGCTTCGATCAGGTCTTCGAACCACAAGCAGCTGTTGTCGCCCTCAAGCACAGCTGAAATGCGCGCCACGGATCGCTGCGAGTGCGGAGTGGCCAATTGATTGCGCGTCGCACGTGCATGCTCGCTCAGCTCCAGCGAACAGGGGCATGTGCTGGAATAAACGTAGTCCAGATGGATGATCTTTTGACGCACGCCGTCTTTCTCCACCAGCTCCAGCGCGATGTCGTAATACTGATAACCCGAGAGGCCAGAGCGCAGGCTTTCGATTTTCATCGGGAAGGAAAACCGCATCTGGATCCGCGCATCAAAGCTTTCCAGATCGGATTTGTAATCATCCAGCGCCGCTTCAATCACATGAAAGCTGAACGTGCGTTCGGCATGCTTGTAAAAGCTGCGCATGATCCGGGACATGTTGATGCCCTTCTTGTCGGCCTCAAGGCTGACAGATCCTGTGATCGAGGTTTCAAGCGTCAGATCGCCATTGTTGCGGGTATGAAACCGGATCGGCAGGCGAAAGTTGGATATGCCGACATGTTGGATCTGTTGCTTGGCCCCACGGATCAGGCTGGACGGGCCGTTTTGCAAGTCCGGCAATCCGGCCTTGTAAGCGGCATCCACCTTAAAATCCTGCGGGTAGTCGCGGTTGAATTTGGGATAGTCACCTTTGCCTTGCAACAGCCGCACCACTTGCGGATCAAGCGCATCAATCTCGGTCGCGCTGGCCCCTGCGGCCCAGGCCTTGAGCGTGGCAAGTGCCTGTTCAGCATCGGACCGATCTGGCCCTTTTTCGACGGATGTGATGGCATTCATGGCGGTCTCCCCCTTTTGGTGCCTGCCTCATACTTATGCTGCGCGGCGCCAATTACCAATTATCATAACACATACGGTGCAAGTCGGGGCTTGGATCACACTATTTGCGTCCTTTGAGAGGCCAAAACCAACATCCAGCGCCAAAAAAGGCAAGGAATGGCACGGTTTGCAGGTCAAACCGTGCCGCGTGCATCACAAATCAGTGAGCGCCTGACGGATATCGGCGATCAGATCCTGCGGATCTTCCAGCCCGATGGACATCCGCACCAGCCCCGGTGCGATTCCCAACAGCTCTTTCTGATCTTGCGGCAACCGCTGATGGGTGGTGGTGGCCGGATGGGTCAGAATGGTTTTGGCATCGCCCAGATTGTTGGAGATCACCCCGACCTGAATTGCATTGAGAAACTTGAAAGCCGCGTCCTTGCCGCCCTTGAGGACCAGTGTCAGCACTGTGCCGCCTGCCCCCATTTGCGACAACGCGAGTGCATTCTGCGGATGATCCGCCAAGCCGGGATAGATCACAGTCTCCAACGCCTCATGGCCCTGCAATGCCTCCGCGATGGTCTGAGCGGAGGCGGCTTGCGCCCGCACACGCAGGTTCATGGTTTCCAAACCCTTGAGCATCACCCAAGCGGTAAACGGACTCATGGAGCCGCCGGTGTGTTTCATGTAAGGCTCAACCGTGCCGCGGATAAATTCGCGGGTGCCAAGGATCACGCCGCCCAAGGCGCGGCCCTGCCCGTCAATGTGCTTGGTCGCCGAATAGATCACCACATCCGCGCCCTGCGCGATGGCCTTGGAAAACTCCGGTGTGGCAAAAACATTATCGACCACCACCAAGGCCCCTTGCGCATGGGCCAGTTCGGACACCGATTTGATATCCACCAGTTGCAGCGTCGGATTGGACACCGACTCAAAAAACACCGCTTTGGTATCCGGGCGGATCGCCGCCTTCCATGCCGCCAGATCGGTGCCGTCCACCAAGGTGACCTCAACCCCGAACCGCGCCAGCACGTCTTCGAGAACATAGAGGCACGAACCAAACAGCGCCCGCGCCGAGACTACATGATCCCCGGCCTTGAGCATCGCAGTCAACGCGCCACTGACCGCCGCCATACCGGATGCGGTGGCAAAAGCATCCTCCGCCCCTTCGAGCGCTGCAATGCGGTCTTCGAACATGGCCACGGTTGGGTTGCCATAACGGGCATAGATAAATTCGTCCGGGCCGCTTTCCAAGAAACGTGCTTCGGCGTGTTCGGCGGTCTCGTAGACAAACCCTTGGGTGAGGAATATCGCTTCGCTGACCTCGCCATATTGGCTACGGCGGGTGCCGGCGTGAATGGCTTTGGTGCGCGGATGCCAATCGTTGCTCATCGTCTTTTCCTTTCGCGCCTGCGCTGCAGGCATAAATTGACCCGGCGGCGAAAGAGACAAAAATGCCCCCAACGCGGTCAAGCGAAAGAGGGCTTTCATCCTGACCTTTTAGCAGATTGTTTAACGTGGCCCGCAATCCGGTTACAAATCACCACGGGATCGCTTTACGCCTGATGGCGGCATGCGTCAATGGTGCGCAGCGCGATTGCCAACCAGCCCCCTTGGCAATCCGGCGGCAACAGGCCAAGCTGCCCGGGTCCACAGCAGGAGCGCCCCATGATAGCCCCCATCGACCTCTATTTCTGGCCCACGCCCAACGGTTGGAAAGTCTCCATCGCGCTTGAGGAAATGGGCCTGCCCTATGACACCCATCTGATCAACATCGGCGCAGGCGATCAGTTTGCGCCAGAGTTTTTGCAGATTTCCCCCAACAACCGCATGCCCGCGATTGTGGACCCTGATGGCCCGGATGGCGCGCCCATTTCGATCTTTGAAAGCGGCGCAATCCTGCAATACCTCGCCCGCAAGACCGGCCAGTTCTGCGGCACCACCGAACGCGAACGCATTGCGGTGGATCAATGGCTAATGTGGCAAATGGGCGGGCTGGGCCCGATGGCCGGACAAGCGCATCATTTCCTGAAATACGCCCCCAACATGACGCCGCCCAACGACCTGCCCTATGCCAAGGACCGATACCGCAACGAGGTGGCGCGGCTTTACGGAGTGCTGGACCGGCAATTGGCGCAGCATGAGTTTGTCGCGGGTGATTTTGTCTCGATCGCAGACTTCTCGATCTGGGGATGGGCGTCCTTGTGGGAAGGGCAGCAACAGACGCTGGAGGACAAGCCGCATATGGCACGGTGGCTGGGCCAGATGGCAGCAAGGCCGGGGGTGCAAGCGGGCCGCGCGTTATTTGCTGAGAAACGCGGCGACATCGCCAAGGACAAAGGCGCACAGGATCAATTGTTTAAGCGCTGAAACTTGCGGCGGGCGCGGAAATTTTCAAAATTTCCGAACGGACTTTTTCAAAAAGTCCGCTACGCCCCGCTGTCGTCCTTTTCGATCCCATAGGTTTGGAACAAGGAGCCTTGCGTCATGAAAAATGCAAAGATCGCCGCCGTCAGCCCGAAGGTTTTAAAATAGACCCAGATCTCCGTGCTGAACATCCGCCAGATCAGTTCATTGGCGATGGCCATCCCGAAAAAGAACAGCATCAACCGTTTGGTCAGCAGCATCCAGCCCGCATCCTCCAACGGCATCATCTCTTCCATCACATATTTGAGATAAGACCGCCCGCGCAGCAATCCAAAGGCCAACAAACCGCCAAACAAGGCGTAAATCATCGTTGGCTTCATCTTGAAGAACCGGTCGTCATTCAGCCAGACCGACAGCCCGCCAAACACCACAACCAAAACAACCGTGGCAATCTGCATCCGGTTGATTTTACCCGTCAGCGCCCAGATCGCCCCCGTGGCCGCCACAAGGATCGGGATAAACGCCGCTGTCACAACGATAAATCCGTCATATTCGGTGCCGCCGATGGTGAACACACGGTCCTTTAGCCGCAGATAGGCGACAAAAAACAGGATGATCGGCCCGTATTCGAGCGCCATCTTGACCATAGGGTTGATCTGCCGTTCCTGCGCCATCGTCTGCTCCTGCTTATCCGCCCATCTCAACTATCACGGCGCCCGCCGCAATCAAGGCCATCAGCGCCACGCGGCGCGGGCCAACGGTCTCTTTCAAGAACACCCAACCGATGATCGCGGCAAACACCGTCGAGGTTTCGCGCAGCACCGCCGCCTCGCCCACTTTATCCAGTCGGGTGGCCATCATGATTGCGCCAAAGCTCATGAAAGCGACCAACCCGCCAATCACGCCGCGCCCCATCAAGGGGCCAAGCGCCGGTGCATCTTCCATGTTCCACCAGCGCCGCGCAGCGATGAAGGGCATCACCAGCCCGTCAATCATGAAAAACCACGCCAGAAAGGTGAAAGGATCCGCCGTCGCGCGAATGCCGTAAGCGTCGTAAGTGGTGTAAAGCGCCACAAAAAGCCCGGTCAGCACCGCAATCGCAAGCGCGGCATTCAACGTGTCCCGCTCCGCTGTGAGAAAGATCATGTTGTAGATCGCCAACCCAAAGATCCCCGCAAGCAAAACCGCAACACCCATCCATTGCAGCAGGGTAAAGCTTTCCTCGAAGATCAAGTAAGCCCCGATCACCGCAAAAAGCGGCCCCGTCCCGCGCACCACCGGATAGACCACGGTATAGGCGCCCTTGGTATAGGCCCAAGCCTGCAACATCTTGTAAACGATGTGAATAAGGAACGCACCAAGGAAGATGATCCACATATGCGGCTCTGGCCAAGGCACCACAAAAAGCGCAAATGGCGCGGCCATCACACAATAGGCAAAGTCAATCGCCCCGCGTGTCAGCCAGGGATCATGCCGCCCCTTTTGCAGCGCCCCGAAAACCGCATGCAAAAACGCCGCCATGATCGCCAGCCACAGGGCCACCGTATGGCCCGTTGCCGTCCCTTCGATAGAGATCAACCAATCGGTCATGGACGGGCAAGGCCGGGTCTACACTTCACCGTTCATAACCGACAAGGGCATCTGCAAATTGCTGCGGTTCAAAGGGGGAAAGATCATCAATCTGCTCACCCACCCCAATGGCGTGGATCGGCAGACCAAACTGGTCGGCCAGCGCCACGAGAACGCCACCCTTTGCCGTGCCGTCCAGCTTGGTCATGACCAGACCGGACACATCGGAAATGTCCTGAAAAACCTTCACCTGATTGACCGCATTTTGCCCGGTGGTCGCATCCAGAACCAACAGGGTGTTGTGCGGCGCGGTTTCATCTTTCTTGCGGATCACGCGCACGATCTTGGCCAGCTCTTCCATCAGATCACCGCGGTTTTGCAATCGTCCCGCGGTGTCGATCATCAGCAAATCAGCGCCGTCTTCCTGCGCTTTGCTCATTGCGTCAAAGGCCAGACTGGCCGGGTCGGTGCCCTGCGCCGCCGTCAGAACAGGCACGCCCGCACGGTCGCCCCAGACCTGCAATTGTTCCACCGCAGCGGCGCGGAATGTATCACCCGCCGCGATCACCACCTTTTTGCCCGCCGCTTTGAACTGGCTGGCCAACTTGCCGATGGTTGTGGTCTTGCCCGACCCGTTCACACCAACAACAAGCACCACCTGCGGGGTCTTGGCATAAAGCGGCAAGGGCCGCGCGACAGGGTCCATGATCCGGGCGATTTCATCGGCCATCAATTGCTTGATCTCGCCAACCGACAGCTTTTTGCCAAACCGCCCCTCGGCCATGTTTGCTGTTACCCGCATCGCGGTTTCCACGCCCATATCGGCGGTGATCAGCAGCTCCTCAAGCTGCTCCAGCATGTCGTCGTCCAGTGTCCGGCGCACCACGGTTTTGGGCGCGGCGCGGCCCATCAGGCGGCCCAAGAGACCCGGCTTGGCGGCCTCTGTCGGCATTGCCTCTTCCAGATCGGGCGCGACGGAGGTCAGGGTGGTGCGCAGCGGTTCGGCTTTGATCCGCTCCGGTACTGGCGCAACTTCTGGCTCTGGCTCTGGCTCTGGCTCTGGCTCTGGCTCTGGCTCTGGCTCTGGCTCTGGCTCTGGCTCTGGCTCTGGCTCTGGCTCTGGCTCTGGCTCTGGCTCTGGCTCTGGCTCTGGCTCTGGC
>Ga0316204_10010458_pt1 | contig 11941 bp, 10 predicted proteins | sample 6monrhotite_MG_2_FD_205661 | JGI IMG/M metagenome (GOLD analysis project Ga0316204, IMG submission 205661) | Microbial mat bacterial communities from mineral coupon in-situ incubated in ocean water Damariscotta River, Maine, United States -... | ecosystem: Environmental > Aquatic > Marine >...
ATAAACGTGGAGCCTTTACCGGTGCAATTGAAGATCGTATTGGTATGTTCGAACTGGCTGATGGTGGCACCATATTCCTCGATGAAATTGGAGAAACATCACCTGCATTTCAAGTTAAGTTACTTCGAGTATTGCAGGAAAACGAAATTCGTCCTTTAGGTAGTAATAAACGACGTGCTATAAATATCCGGGTTATCGCTGCGACCAACCGAAATCTTGAAGAAGATGTACGCAACGGAAAATTTCGTCAGGATCTTTATTATCGACTAGCCACATTTGAAATTAAAATCCCCCCACTACGTGAACGTAAGGAAGATATTGCTCCCTTAGCTATCGCAATTTTAAATCAAACGATGGATCAACTTGGCAAACGAGTGAAAGGTATCAGCGAAGAAGCATTGCACTGCTTTGATTCATATCAATGGCCTGGTAATGTTCGTGAAATGCAAAATGAAATTAAGCGTATGCTTGTGCTTGGGCAGAATGATTACCTTGGTTCTGAACTTGTCTCTCCTCATATACTGCATGCAACACCAGAAGAATCTATTGATGATATGGCACTGTTAACGGGTATCGAAGGAACTTTAAAAGAACGTGTAGAAGCACTTGAAGCGCGCATTCTAAAAGAGGTTTTAATTCGCTTACGTTGGAACAAAACACAGGCTGCTCAGGAACTTGGGTTATCCCGGGTTGGATTAAGAAATAAACTTGAACGTTATGAACTAGAAAAAAACCAGAACATCGAATCAGTCAAGGATTATGTTGCGTGAAAAAAACTGAATCACACATGTATTCTAATCTAACTGACCAGGCAGGTATGCATTACGATTTAACAAAACATGCCCACGGTGATGAGGATCGAGCATGGATAGAAGTTGTTCAACACATGGAAAGTATTTATGCTGATTTGGTTAAATCTCAGGTGGAACTTGAAGAAAAAAATGCTGAATTGGAAAATGCACAAAATTTCATACAAAGTATCATTTCTTCAATCTCAGATATCCTTGTTGTCTGTGATATTAATGGCAATATTCAACGAGTGAATAAAGCACTGGAGAAAGTTGTTAATAGAACTTCAGGTGAGTTAACAGGTAAACCACTTCGAACATTAATAAGTGAAGAATACCAAACGCTGATCGCAGAATTTCCAGAGCATATCCGATCAGACTCAATCGTTGATTGTGAATTAGATCTCATCAACACAAATAATATACCGGTACCTTTAGCAATAAATTGTAGCGCTCGCTACGATCATGAAAACCGCCTCTCCGGATTTGTAATTACCGGACGTCCGCTAAGTGAATTAAAAAAAGCATATACTGAACTAAGCCAGGCGCATGAAAAATTAAAAACCACACAACAACAACTTACACAATCTGAAAAAATGGCTTCGCTTGGTCGGCTGGTTGCTGGTGTAGCCCATGAATTAAATAATCCAACTAGTTTTCTATATGCAAATATGCATGCACTGCAAAATTATGAACATAAATTCAAAACTTATCTGAATGCTATACACAGTAACATCAGCACGTCTGAACGAGAAAAGCTTCGTAAGGACTTAAAAATTGATAATATGTTGGATGATATAACACCTTTGCTGGAAGGATCACTAGAAGGTGCAGAACGTGTTAGTGAAATAGTACAAAACCTGCAACAATTTTCTTCTCCACAAGAGAAAATAAAACAGCCTTTTGATCTAATTCAGATTATAAAACGTTCTACATCCTGGGTTCTCAAATCAGCTCACATCATACCCCAAATTTTCACCGACTACCCTGAACATTTAGAACTGAATAACTATGAAGGTCATGTACATCAAATCCTGATTAATCTAATTCAAAATGCTATCGACGTAATGGAAAATCAGGATAATCCTCAACTTTACATCAGTGTTAGAACAAATAAAAAACATATTGAAATCAGTATTCGGGATAACGGCCCCGGCATCACACCACATAATTTAGCACGAATATTTGACCCGTTTTTTACGACAAAACCAGTAGGCAGAGGAACAGGGCTCGGTCTTTATATAAGTTATGGATTGGCAACTCAACAATGTAACGGTGACCTACGCACACGTAATCACGATAATGGTGGTGCTGAGTTCATACTCAGCCTTCCGCTGGAGGACTTTTAATGGAAAATTCATTTAATGTTCTTTGGCTTCAGTCAGGTGGTTGTGGAGGTTGTAGCATGTCCGTTTTAAATGCAGAACAGCCCGATTTTTTCAGCAGTTTTCAACTTAATAATATTAATTTATTATGGCATCCATCTTTTAGTGAAGCCAGTAATGAAGAGTTTTTATCATTACTCTTATCAATTGAAAGTAGTGAGACAAAACTTGATGCTTTGTGCCTTGAAGGTTCATTACTACGTGGCCCTAACGGCAGCGGACGTTTCCATATGTTAAGCGGAACAGAACGTTCCATGATAAATGTTATCGAATCTTTATCACAACAAGCAAACTACACTGTTGCCATTGGTAGCTGCGCATCTTTTGGTGGCATTACTATGGCTCACCCCAATCCGAGCGAGGCATGTGGATTACAGTATGAGGGTAAAGAGCGTGGAGGCTTACTCAAAGAATCATGGTTAAGTCCGGGTAAACTCCCTGTTATTAATATTTCCGGTTGCCCAACCCATCCTAACTGGGTAATCGAAAGTCTTATTCAGCTCGCTATGGGAGATTTTAATTCCGAAGACCTCGATAATTATAACCGACCCCGTAGTTACACTAATCATCTTGTTCATCATGGTTGCCCACGTAATGAATACTATGAATACAAAGCCAGTGCCGAACAATCTTCTGACCTTGGTTGTATGATGGAACATTTAGGTTGCCTTGGCACACAGGCGCGTGCTGATTGTAATACACGCTTGTGGAACGGTGAAGGATCATGTTTGCGAGGTGGTTATGCTTGTATTAACTGTACGGCCCCTGAATTTGAAGAACCCGGCCATAATTTTACTGAAACACCAAAGATAGCTGGTATCCCTTTAGGGCTTCCTACTGATATGCCAAAAGCATGGTTTGTAGCTCTCGCTTCACTGTCCAAAGCCGCGACACCCAAACGACTCAAAGTTAATTCAACTTCTGATCATATTCTTATCTCACCGGGTTCTAAAACTAAAGAGGGAAATAAAAAGTGAGCTCCAAATCATCAACACGTCGAGTACTTGGCCCTTTTAACCGGGTAGAAGGTGATCTGGAGGTTAAGGTTGAAGTTGATCAAGGCATTATTGTTAAAGCATGGGTTAACTCAACCATGTTTAGAGGCTTTGAACAAATTCTGCACGGTAAACATCCTCATGATGCTTTGGTTTATACCCCAAGAATCTGTGGTATCTGTTCAGTATCGCAATCTGTCGCTGCGTCACAAGCGCTTGCCATATTGGAGGGAATAGAACCGTGTCCAAATGGGCAACTTGCCACAAATCTGATTCTGGCTGCTGAAAATATGGCTGACCACCTTACACATTTTTACCTGTTCTTTATGCCGGATTTCGCTCGTGATTGTTATGCTAATCGAGACTGGTTTGAAACAACCAAAGAAAGATTTAAAGCCCAGACAGGTACAGCAGCACGTCAGGTTTTACCTGCTCGTGCTGCATTTTTACATTTAACCGGCATATTGGCTGGTAAATGGCCACACTCTCTGGCCATACAACCTGGTGGCACCACTCGCCCTATTGAAGCACAGGAAAAAGTTAGACTCGCTACAACTGTAAGTGCATTTAGACGTTTTTTAGAAGACGTTGTCTTTGGCTGCGCACTAGAAAAAATAGCCGCTCTGCAAACAATTGATGAGTTAAAAGTATGGCAGCACAATCATCCTGATTCCGATTTTTCTCACTTTCTCACAGTTGCTGATGATCTTAAGTTATCCGAAATAGGCCAAGCCAGTCACAACTTCATGAGTTATGGCGCTTACACTGAAGGTAATGAACACTTTTTTAAACGTGGACTCTGGCAACAGCACTACAAGCCTTTAAACCCTGAACAGATCAAAGAAGATATCTCTCATAGTTGGTTAAATGGTCAAAGTGAAGCAAAGCATCCTTACCAAGGCAGTACTATCCCAGACATAAATGAAGATAGTGGTTATAGTTGGTGCAAATCACCTCGTTTAGATCAGAAAGTCATTGAAGTGGGAGCTATTTCACGACAAATGGTTGATGGTCATAAACTTATCCAGCAGCTTGTTTCTCAAAGTGGCGCTAATGTTCAAAACCGAATTATCGCGCGTTTACTGGAGTTAGCCTTAGTCGTACCTGAAATGGAAAACTGGGTTAAACAACTTCAACCAAAAGATATTTTTTGTATTACAGCTAAGTTACCGGATGATGCACAAGGTGCTGGCATGATTGAAGCCGCCCGAGGTAGTCTTGGTCACTGGGTGCGAATCAAAAAAGGCCGTATTTTAAATTACCAAATCATTGCACCGACAACTTGGAATTTTTCACCACGTGATTCACAAGATCAACCTGGCGCACTTGAACTTGCTCTACAAAACACTTTCGTTGGTCCAGATGAAAATGCGTCGGTAATCATTCAGCACATTATTCGTTCATTCGATCCCTGCATGGTGTGCACGGTACATTAATATGACTGTCACTTTGAACACACTAAAGACAGGCCGACGTATTCGAGTTCGAGGCTTAGTACAGGGCGTTGGTTTTCGTCCTACTGTTTGGCATTTAGCTCATCAGCATGGTTTATCCGGACAGGTATTCAATGACGGAGAAGGAGTGCTAGTGAGGGCCTGGGGTTTTACAACACAATTGGAAAAATTTATTGCTGCACTATCTCGCGAATGCCCTCCTTTAGCCCGCATCGATAGCATCGAACATGAACTCCTAATTGATGAAGAATTTATTAACAATGTACCATCTGATTTTAATATTTTAGAAAGTCAACATTCAGAATCTCACACAGGTGTAGTACCTGATGCGGCAACATGCCCCACGTGTGTATCCGACATTTTTAATTCAGATAACCGACGGTTTCGTTATCCTTTCACTAATTGCACACACTGTGGTCCTCGTCTTTCCATTATCACTTCTATCCCTTATGACCGTTCGAATACCAGTATGTCAACCTTTAAACTATGTCTGGATTGTCAAGCTGAATACCATCATCCGGTAGACCGACGCTTCCATGCTCAACCCAATGCTTGCCATAAGTGCGGCCCTCGAGTATGGCTATCACCAGCAATAAATACGATTACTGCCATTGATGACATCGATGCCGCCTCGGTACTGTTGAAACAAGGAAAAATTCTGGCTATCAAAGGTATCGGGGGGTTCCACCTTGCCTGCGACGCAACAAACAAAAATACGGTTCAACGCTTGCGTGATCGTAAGCAGCGCTACGCCAAACCCTTTGCATTAATGGCTAAAAATATAAATGTGATAAAAAATTATTGCCATCTGGATGACGCTGAAGAAAAATTACTCTATTCATCTGCAGCGCCGATTGTTTTACTCGATGTATTACCCACGACTTGCCTTTCATCTGCAATTGCGCCTGAGCAGTCAGTGCTTGGTTTCATGTTGCCTTATACACCACTGCACCATTTATTATTACAAAACATGGAACATCCGATCGTAATGACATCAGGCAACCTCAGTGAAAATCCTCAATGTATCAACAACGATGATGCAATGATCCAACTCAAAGACATTGCTGACTTTTGGTTGCTACATGACCGAGATATTCGCAATCGAATTGATGACTCAGTGACCCGCATCGTTAACGGAACGCCACGATTGTTACGTCGTGCCAGAGGTTATGCGCCTACATCCTTTCCCCTTCCTCCGGGTTTTGAAAAAACACCAGATATACTTACATTTGGTAGCGAACTAAAAAATACTTTTTGTCTAATAAAGGACGGGCAAGCTATCCTATCGCAACACATGGGTGATCTTGAAAACGCCTCCACGTATATCGACTACGAAAAAAATATTAACCTTTATCAACATCTTTTTTCTCACCAACCTACCACGCTTGTCGTTGATGCACACCCCGAATATCTCTCAAGTAAACTGGGACGTGATCACGCGAAGACAGAACAACTTTCATTAATCGAAGTACAGCATCATCATGCCCACATTGCAGCTTGTCTCGCTGACAACAATTGGCCATTAGATGGAGGAAAGGTATTAGGCATTGCTCTAGATGGCTTGGGAATGGGAGAAGATAATACGCTTTGGGGTGGTGAATTTCTTTTAACTGATTACAAATCTTCTGAACGATTAGCCAGCTTTAAACCTGTACCATTAATTGGTGCATCCCTTGCGATGAGTGAACCTTGGCGAAATACTTATGCGCACCTGATGATGGCATTAGGGTGGAATAAATTACACCGCCAATATAAAAACCTTGAATTGGTATCGTACCTGGATAAAAAGCCCCGTACAACGATCGATGCAATCTTGAATAAAGGTATGAATAGTCCACTCGCATCATCCTGTGGTCGTCTATTCGATGCCGTTGCCGCCGCTGTTGGCTTGTCTCAAGATAAGGTCATGTATGAAGGACAAGCCGCGATTGAACTAGAAATGTTGGTGAAACAAAACGTATTGAATAATGAAGAACTCCACGCTTATCCATTCAATATTGATATACAGCCTAAGACAGGTCTACTCTTTATAGAACCACGCCCAATGTGGCAAGCATTGCTAACAGATCTACAAACCAATATAGCCAGCCACATTATTTCAGCACGCTTCCATCTTGGCCTTGCAAAAATTATTGTCAAAATGATTGAACAACTATATACAAAAATTAAAAATGACAAAACTCAAACAATCGTCCTCACCGGCGGCGTATTCCAAAATCGTATTTTATTTGAACAAGTCACACAACGTTTACACAATGTCGGCTATCACGTTCTTAGTCACTCCCGCGTACCCGCTAATGATGGCGGCATAGCATTAGGTCAAGCAATGGTGGCACTCGCTCAAATTATAAATAAGGAGACACAATCATGTGCTTAGGTATTCCGGGGCAAATCATTGAAATTATCGACACCAAGCAACTGTTAGCTAAAGTCGATGTAGCAGGAATAAAACGACCCGTGAACATCGCCTGTATAGTTAATGATGATCATCCTGTTGAATCCTGTATTGGCGATTGGGTATTAGTTCATGTGGGCTTTGCTATGAGCCGCATTGATGAGGACGAGGCTCGTAAAACACTTGCGCTATTAAACGAATTGGGTGAGATTCAGGATGAAATCGAAGCGATGAAAGCAAGCCAATCTTCTACCCAAACTACAAATAGAATACCTGTATGAATCACTCAGACGATACATTAAAATCACTCTACCCGTTTCTACATGGGCGGAAGAAAGATCATCTTAGTGAAAACGCTGCACTACTCGAATCTATACGTCAAAAATCACAACACTCTATCGAAACCAAACAACAGTTTTTTGCTAATCATGCAGATGCCCTGATAGATGCAGCAAAAGCCGTTGCTAATGTCTACTGTAATAATGGCCGACTCTTTACCATGGGCAATGGTGGCTCTAGCTGTGATGCGGCACATTTTGCCGTAGAGTTCCAGCATCCTGTTACTGCCGGTCGTCCTGCTTTACCGGCAATGAACTTATGTATTGATACGGCCATGATATCCGCCGTTAGTAATGACATAGGTGTCCGTCATGTTTTTGTACGTCAATTAAATGCACATGCACGAGCTGGTGATGGTGTTGTTGGATTTTCTACCAGTGGTAACTCTGAAAATCTACTCGAAGGCTATCGCAAAGCGCATGAAATTGGACTGGTCACTATAGGTTTTGCCGGTGGCGATGGCGGCGATATGAAATCCAGTGGTCTGGTTAATCATTGTCTGGTCGTGGAAACTGATTCTATTCATCGTGTACAGGAAGTACATGTCGCGTGTTACCACATCCTATGGGATCTGGTGCATACCCTACTCGCAGATCAGCGTGGCAATCTTGCTAATAACAAAGAGGAAACGTCATGAAATATGTAGACGAATTCCGTGATCCAAACAAAGCCCGGGCACTGGTCAAAAAGATCCATGCTTTAAAAGATAAACTTCATCTAAGCGATGGTAAACCATTACAGCTTATGGAATTTTGCGGCGGTCATACACATACCATCTTTCGCTATGGTATCGAACAAATGTTACCCAACTGGATTGAACTGGTACATGGTCCTGGTTGCCCAGTATGTGTGTTACCAATGGGGCGCGTCGACGATTGTGTTGCACTAGCCGAGCGACCCGATGTGATATTTACGACTTTTGGTGACGCTATGCGTGTCCCAGGTTCTAAAAAAAGTTTGCTACAGGCCAAAGCCACAGGTGCAGATATTCGTATGACCTATTCACCGTTAGACGCGCTGGAGCTAGCAAGAAAAAATCCTGAACGGCAAGTTATATTCTTTGGGCTCGGCTTTGAAACAACAATGCCAAGTACCGCACTTACAGTATTGCAGGCAGAAGCAGAAGGCATTGAAAACTTCTCACTTTTCTGCAATCACATTACAACAGTCCCAACTATCAAAGCCATTCTTGACTCACCAGATATGCAGATTGATGGTTTTCTCGCTCCGGGTCATGTCAGCATGGTGGTTGGAGAACAGCCATTTGAATTTGTTGCACGCTCTTACCACAAACCTCTTGTTATTACCGGTTTTGAACCCCTCGATATATTACAATCCATTTGGATGCTACTACAACAACTAGCAGACAAACGCTGTGAAGTAGAAAACCAATACGCACGCATTGTTCCCAAAGAAGGTAACGCAACAGGCCTTGATGCAATAAGTAAAGTCTTTGAATTACGAGAGTTTTTCGAATGGCGTGGACTGGGATCGATTGATCATTCAGGTGTGAAAATGCGTGAGAAATACGCACGCTTCGATGCTGAACAAAAATTCTCAGTACCTAATCTAAAAATTGCTGATCCCAAGTCTTGCCAATGTGGTGAAGTTCTAAAAGGTGTCATTCGCCCATGGGAATGTAAAGTATTTGGTACAAACTGTAATCCTGAAACACCAATGGGAGCACTTATGGTTTCTTCTGAAGGTGCATGTGCCGCTTATTACAACTTTGGCAACTTACCAGATTTACTATCAAAGCGTATCAAACTACAAAAGGAAAGTGTCGCATGATTAAAGCTGCACAAAACAGACGCACTTTACGCGCTGACACAATCACTCTGGCGCATGGCTCTGGTGGAAAAGCCATGCGAGACTTAATTGAGGATGTATTTGTTGGTGGATTCGATAATAAACACCTTGACACTTTAGAAGATCAAGCTCGTTTTGATCTTACCGACCTTTCCGCACTCGGTGGACGCATCGCTATGACAACAGATTCCTATGTTGTCGATCCATTATTTTTTCCTGGAGGTGATATTGGCAAGCTTGCCGTTACAGGTACGGTTAATGATCTTGCAGTGAGTGGTGCAAAACCGCTTTACCTAACTTGTGGAATGATCATAGAAGAAGGTTTTGCAGTAGAAGAGCTTAGACGTATTGTTGCTTCAATGAAAAGCACTGCCGACGCAGCGGGTGTTGCCATTGTTACCGGCGATACTAAAGTCGTACATAAAGGTGCTGCCGATAAATTATTTATCAACACAGCAGGCATTGGCATCATTCCTTCAAATATTAATATAACTGCAACTCGTGCTAAACCGGGAGATGTTGTTTTAATCAATGGTTTTATTGGCGACCATGGTGCAGCTATTGTTGATGCTCGAGGTGAAATGTCACTTGAACATACTATCAACTCTGATTGCCAACCTCTTAACGATCTAATTAAATGCATGCTAGAAATTTGCCCTGATATTCATTGTATGCGTGATGCGACACGCGGGGGTGTTGCAACAGTACTCAATGAATTTGCCGAATTAAGTAGTACAGGTATTATGCTTAACGAATCCACATTACCGATTCGTACTGAAGTTCGCGGCATGTGCGAAATTCTAGGACTTGATCCACTCTATCTTGCCAACGAAGGCAAACTGGTTGCAATTGTACCCGCTGAACATGCTAACGATCTTCTTACTGCAATGAAGAGCCACCCTGCAGGTAAAGACAGCGCAATAGTTGGTGAAGTAATTCAAGAGCATGTAGGCAGAGTTATTTTACAAACCGGTTTCGGCGGTAATCGTATCGTCGATATGCTGGTAGGTGAACAGTTACCACGAATTTGTTAGAGCAGACATTATGAAAACTTTAAAAATTAAAAATTTAATAATCAGACGTCAGGCAAACGTATCACTAATTTATATAATCCTAACTGAGGAATAACTAAATGATTATAAGCCTATTACTCATTGGTTTTATTATTGGCATGCGTCATGCGCTTGAAGCAGATCATGTTGCCGCTATTGCCAGTCTTGCGACTGGAAGTTCGAGTGTAAAACAAACCGTATGGCAAGGTGCAGTATGGGGTTTAGGCCATACTTTAACTCTCTTCATATTTGGCTCAATAGTTTTGTTAGCAGACAGTGTCATACCTGAACAGTTTGCAGCATTTCTTGAGTTTATTGTTGGTCTCATGTTAATAGCTCTAGGAACAAATGTACTCTGGCATTTATATAAAATGCGCGTACATTTTCACACACATAAACATAAATCAATTCAACATATTCATGCACACTCTCATAGCCTAGAAGACAGCCATAAGACACGTAAACATCAACATAGACATCATTTTCCAAAACGTGCGTTATATGTTGGCCTGATGCACGGAATGGCAGGATCAGCAGCTTTAATTGTCTTAACACTGCAAACTGTACAATCTACCGCAACGGGGATTATTTATATGTTACTGTTTGGGCTCGGTTCGATCATTGGAATGGCGGCATTATCAATGATAATCGCGATTCCTCTCCGCTATTCGTCTAGCAAAAGAACCTGGCTCTATAATAGCTTCCACGTTATCGTGGGCGCATCAACAATATTACTCGGAAGTGTAACCACCTTCAGTTATCTGGCATAGAAATCGTTATTCAACCAAGCATTTAATAATGTGTTATAAATAAAAACATAATTCTGTAAGCAGATAAATATAATAAGGTAAGAAAGATAATAATAATCGAGTGGTTAAGAGATATAAAAGATTGAGGCAACGGGGCTCAATTCACAGAATTATACTTAAGAAAAAATTATTAACCGGTGGCTATATTCAACACGTTACATTTATTTATATACAATAACTTAAATATTCCATAACTATACGATACGTTATTTATAGTTAATATCGCTAGTCACTATACCTTTAATACTTTATGGATTATTTAGAATAAACGAGTTAAATGGTGCCCAGGGCCGGACTCGAACCGGCACGGCTTACGCCACTACCCCCTCAAGATAGCGTGTCTACCAGTTCCACCACCTGGGCTAAATAACGGCTTTTATTCCGCAACGGGAACATCAGAAACAGGTGCTGAAGGCTTTTCAGCAGGCTTCGATTCCGGTACCGAGATACTAATTTTATCGACAACGCTCTTGGGCTCTACTTGCTGATTTGCCAGATATGCCAGAGACAGACTGGTAATAAAGAATAAGGTTGCCAATATACCTGTGGTTCTACTCAAAAATGATGCGGAACCCTTGCTACCGAAAACCGAGCCTGAGGCACCTCCGCCACCTGCTCCGCCGCCACCACCACCGAATGCCGCACCGGCATCAGCGCCCTTACCTTGCTGTAACAAGACAAGTGCCACCAGAGTGACCGCAATCAGAACATGAAAAACAAGAATAATATTTTGCAGCATCATTAACCCGCCGCCTTACATATCGTTAGGAAGTCTGGTGCCTTTAATGACGCACCACCAATCAAACCACCATCGATGTCTTCCATGGCCAGCAACTCTTCTGCATTGCCCGCATTCATGCTACCACCGTACTGAATACGTACCTTAGCGGCAACATCGGCATCATGTTCGGCAAT
>Ga0316204_10010464_pt1 | contig 11938 bp, 12 predicted proteins | sample 6monrhotite_MG_2_FD_205661 | JGI IMG/M metagenome (GOLD analysis project Ga0316204, IMG submission 205661) | Microbial mat bacterial communities from mineral coupon in-situ incubated in ocean water Damariscotta River, Maine, United States -... | ecosystem: Environmental > Aquatic > Marine >...
AAACGATCCTCGTCATGGTACTCGAATCCTCAACCATAGAGATCTTTGGATGTCTGTGGAGTTGGATGGTGAGTTGATGAAGCACGACAGTTTCGACCGTGACGTTCGTAAGATGAACGACAAGCATTTTGGTTCAACGAATGGAGCGTGTCCTGAGATCAAGGCGTGGCAGGAGCTACGGAGAGCACAGAAGGCCCTTCTCGTAGCATTTGCAAAGCATATCGAGGCGGCAGATCCAGAGATGGGAGACGACTTCTCATGGGCCTGCGATTGGTATTTTGGAAAGCCAGCCCAAGATAAGCACCTCCCAGAGGTAACCCCTCAACTTTTGGAGATGATCTCAAATCCTCCCAAGGAAACAAGGAAGAGCGTGAAAGTCACCAAGAAGAAGATTGAAAAGATTCTTCAACAGGATGATCGCATGAAGTTTGTCTCCCTCTGGTATGACCGTTCAGCCAAGCAATGGGTCTTCGTCGGTGGTGACACTGCGATGTGGAGCAGTTCAGGAACAGGGATATTCAAGCTTGATATGCTATCGGTCGAAGAGTGGGCTGACTATGCGTACCAGCTTGCAGGGAGGGAGCGATAAGCCGAAACGCCGAAAGGCGTCGTCGTGTGTGGTTCACGCGGCCTGATGATGGCAACCGATTCAGTAAACAACAACAACAAGGAGAATGAAATGAAACCCAATAAGAAAGAACTTCGATGTCCAAAATGTGGATCACAAGAACTTCATCAGATCGAAGAGGACGTTGACATCTGTGAGATGATCATCTTCTGGAAACATCGGTGCGACGATGACGACGGCGGATGTGGCCACACGTTTGCAGTCGAGGCAAACATCACCATTGACTGGAACACGGTTCAGTAAACAACAACAAGGAGAGAGAGATGACAACCGCATTTGTGCTTGCGGGGAGTTTAGACAAGTGGCATGAGAGCAACGACGGTCTGAATATCCACCAACATATCGACGCGATAATTTGGCACAGTCAGAGAATCGCCCAACTTGAAACAGAAATCATATTCTATGACGACCCACTCGGTCGCGACCTTCGAAAGGGGAAGTGGTTTAAACGGAAAGCAACACCATCTCAACTTGCACTAGCGGAACAGCAGAAGACAACCCGGGATGCGATACGATTCCATGAAGTATCGGTCCGATTGCATAGAATTGGAGCCACTAAGTCGGGACTTTACCGGGGCAGGAAACGATGCGCGTTTGGACTACTTGAGTCAGCACTTGAAAAACTGGAAGAACAACAACGAAGGAGAGACCAATGAGAAACGAATTGAAAGACCTGAACATCACGACCAAGCCATTCCAAGAGCATGAACATGGAAAGGAGATCCGGTTCAGACTCATGAAGAACACAGTGGGACACATTATCCAGATGGAGGAGAAGAAGAATGGCGAGTGGAGAAAAACCAACTACTACTCATGGCATCTGGAGCAATGCCTGATCCTTCAGATGATGGATGTCCTTGAGGGGAAGGAGGTGAGCCATGACGGGTGAAGAGATCATGCACATCTCACGGGCTCTGTCCATCATGGCTGAAGAGCTATCTGAGGTAGGGCTGAAGGGCGGAGAAGAAACCGTATCGGATGAGGTTCTTGATGAGGCAATCGAGATAGTCAACAGCATTCGAGACGCATGTGGTGAGATTGAAGATCACCACACGGACAGAACCATTGCATCAGACCCGGACAGGGATCGATAGGAGGGCAACATGCCAGTAGAAGTAACGAACATTAAACAGGTAGAAGTAAAGGTGACTGAGAGAGACATCATCAATCTCTTGAAGTCAAAGCATGAGGATATGGTTTGCCCTCCCGGCTTCAAACAGAAGACAGTGATTCAGGCTAGCAATGGCTCAGAGATTCTGGAGAACGTCTCCAGCCTAATCGTCACAGTGTTCATGAGTAAGAGGGAGGGGTGACATGGCTGAGAGTAGAAAGTTCTATCTGTGGCAGGTCAGTCGGTGCTCGAACATTACAAGCAGGTTCGACATTCAGTTCTTCAATGACAGAAGACCCGCTGAGAAACTGTTTCGGATATGGAGAAAAGATCCTGACACGAGAGACATGGTGTACTTGGTTAAGGTTTGGTCTGCATGGAACCGGAAAGATGTGTGCAGCATGATGAACGGACGAACCAAGTGCGAGATCATCAAAGAAAAGCCTGTGTTCAAGTACGCCCAAAAAATATGGGAAGAGCACGAGAGACTGAGAGAGTTCAAAGAAAACTGGTAGGAGGACCAAATGACAGAAACGACGATACCACAATGGATGACTGACAATCGAAACATCCAAGGAAGAGCCACAGGAGCAGACCTGAAGGCATGGAGAGAGAAGAAGGGACTGAACCAAGAGCAATTGGCTGTCGGACTGGGAGTAGCTAAGACAACCATCCACACTGCTGAAGCTCGAAAGGAAGGACCGATACCTCGACCGCTCCAGAAGAAGTTGACGACGGGTAAGATGACGAAGGTCACAGTGAAATTTACATGCGACCTGATGGAGGGGGAATGAAAAGCATTGAATACTCATCTGAAGAAGTGGTCCAACATGCTCTCAAGTCTCAAGGCTATGAGGTTTCAATAGCTGACATCAAGGCATGGGTTGGTGGAGACATGGTGCCTCCACAAGACATCGCTGAAGTGGTCGAGGCAATCATTAAGAACCTGCCATGGCACATTGAAAGGTTCAGGGCTGAGAAAATGTTTGCTCCAGAGGTTCAAAGGAATGCCTTCACGGACGTGATTCAACGTGACAAGAAAGACTTGAACAACGTCCACAAGGCATCTCAGGCCAAGACCGCAGCAATGCAGAAGATTGACCTTGGAACCATGTACTTTCCAAAGCGCATTGGCGAGGCTCTACAGGCCGTTGCAAAGGCGGCTGGCATAAGCAGAACAAGGTTTACCCAGAACTTCATTCAGGTGGCAATGGAGATGCTCATTGACGCAACGAAGATAGACCCGGATGAGATGCAGTCAGGGTTTGATAACCGGACCAAGACTCACAAACTGACCCAGCGTCAGAAAAGATTTGCTCGGGATGAGACATCAAGAGTCATTCGTTTTACCAAGCGAGTGAAGAAAGGTGTTGAAAAGAACGAGTGAATCTGAGAGGGTAGAAATTCAACGTCTCTGTACGTTGTTGTTGTTGGGGCCTCCTTCTTCGCGGAAGGGGGCCTTTTTTTTGATGCCATCCATGTTATCTGTGGTACATTTATCTCACTTGGAGGACCAGATGACAGATGAAACCATACTTAAACTTGTTCAATCAGTATCTTCGTTAGAGGCTAAGATGGAGAACATCTCTGATGGACTGCAAGAAATGAAAGCAGACATAAACTCACTGAAGCTTGCTCACAGTGAAGAAGCTAGAGACAACAACAAGATGATGAAGGTGACTTGGGTTGCCCTCGGAGCCTGTGTTGGGGCTGGCGGAACTGAAGCACTGAAGGCATTTGTTGTAGCACTTGGAGGAATGTAATGGCGTCAACAGTAACACCGGCTACCTTAACAGTAACACTGACTGAGGCTATTACCCTCAACGGTGCCGCTGCAAACACGTCCAACACTCTCTCCATTGCCAGCGTCGGGGAGATCTCTCGACGGATTTACACTGTGGCGACGGGAGACTATACCGTTCTTGGTACGCTTGGCTCTCGAACTCCACGGGGTGGAGAGTGGACACGAAGTGACACCAAGTATCTGAGGATCACCAATCTAGACAATGCAAACTATGTTGCGATTCGGCTGGTCAATGCGGCTGGTGCGGAGATAGCTGTTCGCTTGGCAGCAGGTCAGACGTTTGTGTTGAGTCCCGGGTACTACTTGAGTACAGACACTGGAACGGCCCCAGCTTCATGGTCGGAGATCACTGCAATTGAGGCATCGGCAGACACTGCAGCGGTAGACATTGAAGTGTATGTAGCGTCAGCCTAGAAAAGGTCTCCAAACCTTCCCCCAGCACACCAATTGACATCACAATCACCAGTTACTCCCGAGATGGAGCCACTGCCTGAGAATTGCCACATCAGCCACTCGTCCCAAGGGGTTAGCTTCTTTGTTTGCTGGTCACTGTACTCAGCCCACCAGAGATCTTCCTTGGAAAGCCTGTCTAGAAGGTCTTTGTTTGCGTTGGCAAAGTAGCTCTGAACGTACCACCGAGCAGTATATATGATAGGTCGCTTTCCCAAAGCCTTCTCTATTTCGTCGCAGTACGTCAAAGCCCACTCAGCATTGTAGGAGTCATCGGTTTTCATACCTTTCTCCATATCAATGATGGGTCTCATGTCATTCACGCCCGGTTCATAGTTCTCCAGAAAGTGGTGAGCCTCTGCAACAGCATCGTGAATACCTGTGTCCGTGTCTGGCCTACCAAAGTGATATGCTCCAACAGCCAATCCTACGCATCTGGCTTCATCAATTTCGCTCTTGCGCCTAGATATGTATGTCCTTCCCTCCGTCATCTTCACAAACGCGAATTTGACACCATCTTGGCCAACCTTCTTCCAATCGACTTTTGAGTTCCATGTGGAGACATCGATCCCAAGATGTACCGGGATGCCCATGAGGGAAAGTGTATCTGGCCCAGCAATGCCATCCATATCCAGACCCTTGGCCTTTTGGAAAGCTTCTACTGCTCTCTTGGTGTTGGAGCCAAATATGCCGTCAGCATCAATCCCGAGGGAGGCTTGCATCCGTTTTACTTCTTGGCCTTTGCTGCCCTTCTTCATCAGGAATTTGTATGTCATTCAAAAGCTCTCATCATTGACTCCATGGCTTTGAGGCCTCGGTCAATCTTTCTGTTTCTTTCAAGTTGCTGCAGCAATAGCTTGTCTGCGTTGGCTTGTCTCATTTCAAATAGCTGCTGAACCCTACTGCCGCGTTCGGTTGCCTTCTCTGACCATTCTTCTGGATTGTACATTAACATGTATTTGTCATCTGGCGTCTGCACCATTTCAGCTTTTTTTGCTTTGTTTTCAAGGCCAATCTCTAGGTTTAGAGGGCTTCTTGAGGCAGATCTTATCCCGACTAGAGCGTCTGCCAAAGCCTCGTCAACATTCATCATCTTGCCCCTAGAACCATACGGCTGCCCAGTTGCTGCTGAGTAGATTTTGTTCAAAGCTCTGCCAGCAAGAGAGGGTAACAGCTTGTTTGCAGCTAATTCCAGCCTTGCTGCAGTTCGCTCCCCGATAGTTGCATCCTCTCTGAATAGCTGCCCTGAGTGATTTGACCACTCGTTTCTGTTTAAGATTGCTCGGCCCAACACATCTGTAATAGGCTCTTTTGGCATGGCAAGTTCTAACTGTGGGAACATTTGCTTTGCCCCCTCAAAATACCCATCGAGGATTGAAGACTCTTCTTCAAGCGCAGTCTGGAAGCCGCCAATCAACGTGTACGGGCCAACGTCCCAGAACTGATGCTCAAGAACATCTCCCCTTGCGGTTTTGATAACCTTCTGCCCACCATAAACACTCTTGCCTCTCATGTATTCTGGCAGCAAAGCCTCTGAAATAGAGATCTCTTCAAGGTCTCCTAGCGTAGGCGACCCATCTAACCTTTCAGTGTAGTTGTTCAGATTTCTAAACATCTCTCTGTAAAGCAGTGCTTTGATGGGGTACTGCCTTTGCCTCTCAATAAACTTTGGAAGCATTTCGGCTGAAAATGTAACGAATGGAGACCACCCCTTTCTTGCCCAGTTCACCGCAGCAGACACTCTTGAGTAATCCAAGAACCCGTCGGCAAACGTGCGCTCAACAGCCGCTCTCTTTGCAAGAATCGGGTCTGCTATATTTAAGATACGCAGTGCTTCCTCTTGGCCACCAAAAGCCCTAATCATTTCTTTGGAAAGATTATTTGTTTTAAGGAACTTTTTTTGCAAAGAACGAATCTGGCCATACCGCCACAGCTTGTAAAACTCGTCACCAAATCTGTATTGCTGAGTCGCAAAGGCGTCTGCTTTCACAAGGCCATCTTTTAGCATCTTTAGTGTTGATCGGTTGGGCTCCAAAAGGCTTCCAGCAACCTCAAAGGCAGATTCTACGCCACTAGTCTTGTCTCTCTCTATCTTACGAAGAACTGTTTTAAGGTTTGATGGCATTCCCATTCTTCGGCCCAAGGCCCCCTGCAGCTCGATCTCTGCCATTGAACTGCCAAACAGGCCCGCAGCAATAGCCTCCTCAGCCAATTCGCCTTGGTGAGTATATGCTTGCCTTACGATATCGTCTTGGTTCATAACGCGCCAAGCCGTTGGCGACTGAAGCATTCCGTTCATGTCTGCCACAAACCAGTTTGACACATGGTTTCTTGTCTGCGTCACAGGATTGTAAGAGGTTTTCCCAACTTTCCAACCAGATAGCAATTTCCTGTAGATGTGCAGTGCCCTGTTTGTAGTCTGTGGAATTTGAACGAGGTCATCATACAAGGCGGTAGGCACATACACGCCACCGAGTTCCCCAAAGTTTTGAGTCAGTCTCTTGGTGTTCTTTTTCCTGTATCCAGAAGTCGGGTCAATGACTTCAACTTCTTTTCCGGGGATCTTTTTCCACTGAGGGAAAGCACCACCAGTCATCGCTTCAAGCTGCTCCCTTGGGAGTGCTTTTAACTCTGCCTCGGTCATGGCCATCTTCATGCCCTTGTATGGCCCCTCTGCAAATGTTGACTCTCTTAACTGACGATACATTCTTGCTGTAATGATGTCGTTTTGGATGCGATTCATTCCCACCACAAAAACAGCAGCCGGGTCATCAATTAAACCCATATCCCTTTTCTCTTCAAGGCTCTTTAATTTGTGCTTGCTGTATCGGAAGTTGTTGCCGTAAAGCTTGTACTCATCAATCTGCCTGTTGATAATTGGTCTAAACTCGTCTCCAATGCCCAACTCAATAGCGTCATCTATTGAATAACGCATTGATTCTTCAAACTGCTGGTAAAGGTCTGGGAAGTATGTGGCGATGCGAAGCTTTGCAATTTCTGGATTTAACAGTCCCTCATTGATTGCTTGCCCGGTAGTTCTAAACACCTCTGTCCGTATGTCAGATGCCGCTGTCATGACGATTGCATCTACGTCTTTTTGCAACTGTTTTGGTATTGGCAAGCCTTGCTTCTTTAGAGAGTCATATCTTTTTATCGCACTTCCAGCAGGGCCGCCCAGTTGAAGGTCTGCTCTGTCTGATATTGCGGTGATTTTTTCGTTGGTAGTTCTTTTTGCTTTTCCCTTTAGCTCAGTGATCACCACATCCTCTGCTGTAAACAAAGGTCGGGCCGAGTATGTCACGACTGCATCTGACATTGATGCTGCACTGCCGTAGTTTTCGTCCACCCATCGCAAGTAATTGAGAGCATCTGGCCCAAGCTCCCCAACTCTTGCCACATCCAAGCCGTTCATCTTGAACGCCTGAGCCTGAAGGGCCTTTGTGTTGTCGTCAAGGTTGTCCATAAGAGACACGGCTTGAGCTAGTGATATGTGTTTTGCTGGGACAGCCTTTGGCACCATGCCATTCTTCAGCATTAGAGATGGGACAATAAGATTCCCGCCGCCGCCTGACTTACGAGCTTGCTCGATAGTCTTCATGGCTTGCGCTCTCTCTAGCCTCGTTGCTTTCATGCTTCTGATCTGCTGCTGACGCTCATCTAATGTTTTTATTGCGTCAACAATCTCGGCTTTTACTGCACCCAATTCTTGCCGCACCTCATCAGAAAAGGCTTGGTACTCTACATCCGCTTGCTGCTTTCCTGTCTGAAGTTCTTCTCTGACGGCGCGAGCTTCTTCTTTGACTTTTTTGGTCTGACGCTTTCTCTCTTTCTTCTTAATTCTTTTCGTGCGTCTTGAATCTTCCGCTGCCTTAAACCGAGCAACGCCAGCCTCGTATTGGTCAACAGCCTCGTTTATGAGTGCTCTCTGCTCAACAGTCATAGGGATGTCTTGCGATAGCTGCCTAAGCTCTCCGCTTGCCGTTCCAAACAAAGACGCATCGGTGGCGTCTAGTAGCTCTGACCTATAGTAGCGATCAAGCACATCCACTGAAAACTTATCAATGTCTAGTATCTGCTTGTCCGCTTTTCTTGCTTTTTTTATTAGCTTCTTTACAGCTTTTTTCTTTTTTCCTGTCAGCTTGTTAGCCAGCAAGTCAACACTCTGGTTTACCGCATCAAACGTATCTGCAGCTTCATCAATTAAGTTTATGCCTCTTCTGGCTCCCCATTCATGGCTTACATCTGACAGTTCGCTGATAATCTGCTTTAGCAAAACAACGTCTTCTTTGGGCATTCCTTTTGGGCTTTTGACCATTCTCATAAGAGTGTCTTTGACATCCGCTCTAGACGTTGACGCTTGCCGTCTCTGCACAAATGATTGCTTCAAAGAGGCTCTGTCTGCCGCTTGCATTCCTTGATACGTTGTTGGAAGGTCTCTGATACCTCTCAAGAAGTCTGCATAATCCATCATGCTGTGGAGATGAGCGGCCTCCCCAGCCAACAATCCAAGTTCTTTTTGCTGGTTCAGCTTGTTGTTTATGGCTTTGTCTATGTTGCTTTTAGCTTTATTGCCATTTTCCCTCACTTGCTGCTGAATCTTTTCTGGTTGAGCAATAAGATTGTCTTGCTCTTGCTTCGACAATTCACGGCCAAAAATATCATTAAGCTCTGGCTCTTTTGGAACTTGCGGCAAGCTTACATGGGTGTCATCAGAAAGAATGATATAGGCGTCAACTCCAGACAGCTCAGGGCTTTCGCGCAAAATATCATCAACTTCGCGCAACGCTTCTTCTGGAATTGCGTTGCCCATTCGATCATTTTGCAAGATTCTTTCTGCTAGTTCTCCGTTGGTTCTAGCCACAATATCAAGAACCGATATTGACTCACCTGTGTCTGGCGCGTAAACTTTTGTCTCTGAAAGCAAATCGGATCGCCTTCTAAACTGGTTCATAAGCTGTGGCGATATAGCTGTTGTTGTTTTAACTACGCTTTCAATAGCCCATGATGCTGGGTCTGCATACTTAATGGCGTTGGTTTGAAATTGATACCTTTGCTCAAGTGCTTTTACTTTAATTTGGTCAGCAACCGCTTTTTTGTATAAAGAGTTTAGTGTCGCATCCTTGGGCGTAGCTGTTGCTGCTTCTTCAAGAGCTTCTTTTGACACACCTCTGTTAAGCAGGTTGTAAGCTTTTTCACTTAATGTGGCTGGGGCCTCTACCCTGCCAGCAGTTCTTGCTGCCTCCTCTGTTGCTGCCGCTTGCGCCTCTGCTGTTACAGGCTGCGTTCTAGTTAGCCTTCCTCCGCGCTGAGATGCTGTGACTGCCGCTCGGTCATACGCTGCAGCCGATTGTGCAGCTTGCGCTCTAGATCTTGTTATGGCACTCGCTGTGGCCGCTCTTGCGCCAGTCAAAGGTATTGATGCTATAGCACCTAAGTCTAACGGTCTTTCAATGCCAAAATTTACAAATGTTTTGTATGCTTTTTCGTCGCCAGTTGCCATTCCCCCAACTGTGTCTAACAGTTCGCCACCAGCACCAATCAGGCCAGCGACCATCATGGTTGCTCCCTCTCCAATGTCTTGCACTTCTTTAGCAAATTCAGACGCTTCCGTTGGATCAGTTTTCGCTAGAACGTCCTCTACCAAAAGGTCTTCTGGCTTGACGCCTATTTTTAGAGCAGGATCGTCGGCTGGAACAAGATCAATTTGCTCACGGCCTTGATATGGGTCTTTGAAGGCTTCAAATGCTGCGCCTCCTATGTCTTCTCCAATTCCTTTGAGGTCTTTGTATGCGCCAGTAATTGGGTCTACGACAACAGATTTTGCGACGATAGGTAAGAGTCCAGCATATTCAATCATTTGACGCGGAACATTTGCCATCATGCGGAATGGTATTTGTGCTACGCCACCAGCATATTCAAACGCAGTAGGCTCTCTTCCCTCATCATCCACCTCAAGCAAGTCCGCCCAAGACCTATTCTCCACCAACTCTTTTATCTGCTGCTTTCCAGACCCCTCAACAAACTGCTGGACAGTCATCTCGCGTATCAACTTTTGGTCAAGGTTTGTAAATCGAGACCGTAGGTTTTCAAATTGAAACTCACCAGCATCTGAGTATCCTTCCTCTTTCGCTTTGCGAAGATGATCAATGAGTATCTCATGAGAAAGGGCTTCTCCCACATTGTTCCTCATCGTCTTTCCAGCAGATGTATCTAAAATAGCGGGGCTAGTGGGGTCAAGAGCAGTATCATCAAACGCCGCCGCGTACATTCTAAATTCTTGCGGAATGTCCTCATCCCTTTTTGCCGTTGCTATAACTGCAGCATCCGCTCTCTCAAGGTTTCTTTCAGCTGAGTCAATCGCGCCTTGAATCCTTTCTGGCGTAAGCTCAACCTGAGACCACATATCTTTATATCTATTGAAATAATTAGGGGTGGCTTCCTTCAGGTCTAAAGAGCTTTCAGCAAAAAACACCATTTTGCGAAGAGCCTCTGTGCTAGGCCGAGCATCCCTTACGTCTTTCATGCCCTCCATGTCTTCTGCTGTAAGACTGTCGATGTAATTAGGGACAAACATTTTGCGCTGGCCGTCGTACTTTTTGCTCTCTGCTTCAGCCGCAAATGCAATAACCTCGGGGTCAATGCCGTCCGCTATTCCCTCCAAATAACCAACTGATCTCTCAAACATTCCCTCGTCTAACTGCAAAGCAGATACTGGGCGTTCGTCTAAGGTAGGCTCTGGCTGCTGTGTCTGCTGAACTGGCTGAAACTCTCCATCCTCCTCAACCCACTCTTTGCCTTCCACGTCTCTTGCATAGTCAAGAACATCTTGAGACGGTTTTGCGCTCTGAGCTGGCACAAAAGAGCCTTGCTCTGCGCTCCATTCTTTACCCTCTACTTCTCGGGCATACTTTAGAACATCTTCACTTGGAGTATTTGCCACAGCAACCTCTTATTGCGCTTGTTGAGATTGCATTCGGGCTTTCATACCTGCAGCAGAATTGTCTTGAGGTGAAGTAGAAATTGGCTCCTGCGACTGAACCGCTCCGTCTTGAGGAACTGCAACTTCGCCTTGGGCGGCCCCAAAAGCTGCATCTCTGTCCGCTTCAAGCTTTTCAATTCTTAATTTTTTTCTTCTTTCAAATTGAGCCTTCTGGGCTGTCGAATCAAACCTTCCCGGCTCAGTTCTTTCAACTTCAATAAGCTGTTTATTTATTGCGTTTGCTTGCTCTAACTGCGCTTCCGCAAATGCGTTTCCTTTTGCGTTTGCCTTTGCTTCTTGAATATCCCTTTCCATGTCTTTTAGCTTGACTGCTCTGTCAAACGAACCCTTTGCTTTGACCTCTTCTTTTCTTATATAGGCCTCAGACTTCGGCGTTGCTTGAAGCGGTGTCTTACCTGCTTCTTTTGCAAGAACAGGGTCATTTCCAATAACTTGCAAAATCTGAGCATCAAGGCCCCCAATTACATCTGGATTGTACCCCTCCGCATCAAACAAGGTTTTTCTTACTTTTAGCAAAGTCTGTAGTCTTCTGTTCTTCTTTGCAGCCCCAGTCCTCTTAAATCGAGCAAGCCACTGCTTAAATTGCAACTGCTTATCGGTGTCTTCCATTTGCGCTCGCAACTTCATGCCCAATTGCAGAATGTCAGAGCCTTCTCCTAGTTGCTTCTGCTCCATCGAGCCCTCAATGCCCATTGCAGCTCTTTGTGTTTGGCCAGTCTCCTGCATTCTCCGCTGCTCTGTGCCTTGCTGCGCTTGGTAATACGGAGCAACCCTTGCGGCAGACATAGACTCTGCTTCCTGACGCTTCATCTCTCGAATCTCCGGAGAAACAAACTGTCGTCCAATTGACCCTTCAGCACCTAAAGAAGTGACCAGTGGCTGGAGTGCTGCCTGAGCAACGCCTCCCACAAGTCCAATGCCAGCCCGACCGGCCTCCTCTAGCAG
>Ga0316204_10010466_pt1 | contig 11937 bp, 9 predicted proteins | sample 6monrhotite_MG_2_FD_205661 | JGI IMG/M metagenome (GOLD analysis project Ga0316204, IMG submission 205661) | Microbial mat bacterial communities from mineral coupon in-situ incubated in ocean water Damariscotta River, Maine, United States -... | ecosystem: Environmental > Aquatic > Marine >...
AAACCAGTTCAATTTCAGTTCCTGCAGCTTTCGCGGCATTTGCAATAACATCAGAGATTTTTGTCTCGCCGTCGATCACAAACGTCTGGTGCGTCAGAACAACTTCTTCAAGATACTTGCGCATCCGACCAACAATCATTTTTTCAATGATATTCTCCGGCTTGCCACTTTCGCGGGCTTTGTCCATCTGAACCTGCTTTTCACGCTCAACCATTGCCGGGTCAAGGTCTGCTTCGTTCAAAGAAGCTGGGTTTGCTGCGGCAATATGCATAGCAAGCTGCTTGCCAAGGTTTGAAAGCACATCAGTATCCGCTGTAGACTTCAAGCCAACAAGTACAGCAATTTTGCCCATGCCCGGCGCAACCGCACCGTGGATGTATGAGGCAACATGGCCTTCTTCAACTTCAAGAACCATCGCACGGCGAATATTCATATTCTCGCCAATGGTTGAAATTGATGCTGTCATTACTTCGCTAACAGGCTTCCCTGCACCAGGATAATCCAGAGCAGAAATAGCCTCAACTTCAGTTTCACCGCTTTCAAGTACCAAACCAGCAAGATCAGATACAAGCGTCTGGAACTGGTCGTTACGTGCAACAAAATCAGTTTCCGAATTCACTTCAATAACAGCAGCTTTTGCGCCGTCAGCTTTTACAGCAACCAAACCTTCAGCCGCAACACGACCAGATTTTTTCGCGGCAGCTGATAGGCCTTTTTTACGAAGCCAGTCAACAGCAGCTTCCAAATCACCGTCAGTTTCAGTGAGAGCTTTTTTACAATCCATCATGCCCGCACCAGATTGGGCACGAAGAGTTTTAACAAGTGTCGCAGTAATTTGCGCCATGGGGATATCCTTTTAAAGAAGTCCGGCACCGCAGTGCTCGGTTAAGGCTTACCCCGGACGATCGTGCCGTCCGGGGAATAAGAGCCAAAAATATTAGTCAGCTTTTTTCGCTGCTGCTTTTTTCGCAGGAGCTTTTTTAGCCGCTGCTTTCTTAGGGGCAGCCTTTTTTGCAGGCTCAGCCGCTTCGGCAGTTTCAGCTTTTTTTGCAGGAGCCTTTTTGGCCGCTGCTTTTTTGGCAGGAGCTTTCTTCGGCGCTGCCTTTTTAGCTGGTGCTTTTTCAGCTTCAGCCGGAGCGGCCTCTTCTGCAACAGCTTCAACAGCAGCAGCGTCTTCCGCAGGCGCTTCAACAGCTACTTCTACAGCAGCTTCCGCAACAACAACTTCTTCAACTGGCGCAACAGAGGCACCAAGGTCAACACCCTGTGCAGCAAGGTCAGCCTGAATGCCGTCAAGAACAGCTTCAGCAACCAAATCGCAATATAAACGAATTGCGCGTGTTGCATCGTCGTTACCCGGAATTGGGTACTCAAGGCCATCTGGCTTGGAATTGGTATCAATAACACCAACAACCGGAATTTTCAGCCGCAGGGCTTCAGCAATCGCAATATCATCACGGTTTGTATCAACAACAACAATAATGTCTGGCAGGCCGCCCATGTCCTGAATACCACCAAGAGACAGTTCCAGCTTGTCGCGCTGGCGTGTCATCTGAAGTGTTTCTTTCTTGGTAAGGCCTGTGTGTTCACGGTTCAACTGCTCATCAAGGGTTTTAAGACGCTTGATAGACCGGCTAATTGTCGCCCAGTTTGTCATCATGCCGCCAAGCCAGCGGTGGTTCACATAATACTGGCCGCAGCGCTTTGCAGCTTCAGCAACGATAGGTGATGCCTGACGTTTCGTACCAACAAACAGTACACGGCCGCCGCGTGATACAACATCACGTACTGCCTGAAGGGCGCGGGTCATGAAAGGTACAGTTTGTGAAAGATCAATAATATGAACGCCGTTACGTTCGCCGAAGATATACGGCGCCATTTTCGGGTTCCAACGGTGGGTCTGGTGACCAAAGTGTACGCCTGCTTCCAAGAGCGCGCGCATGTCTACAACTGGCATTGCCATGTGTTAATTCCTTTTCCGGTTATACCTCCGCAGGGCTGCGCCTCCAACATTGAAGACACCGGATGGCGGCCTGATAACTCATCGGGCAGCCGTCCCTACGTGTGAAGTTGGGCCCATATAGGCCCCAGCGAATTAAAGATCAAGAGGAAATTAAAGATCAAGCCCTTTTTGGCTTATTTTGGCCCTTTTTAGGCTATTTTGGCGTTTCAACGCGAAGTTCTTTAGCACTGGCCTGGGTCACACCGTATCCAGCACCACTATCGATGGTTAACTTTATGCCTTCACTGTCACGCCCAATTACCGGCAACGTGCGCACCACATCTGCTTCGCGTGACTGTTCCAGTGCTTCGGCAACCGTTGACGCCCGGGCCAGCTTCATCAGGTTTAACCTTGTTGGGAACATCAAGGGCACTTTGTCGTCGTCCCAATCTTCAAGAATGGTTTTTGGTCTTACCCAGCGCAGCGAAATTGCCTCGTTGCCATCATGGCAGGCTTCTTCACCGTTATGAGCGACAATATAAAAATGCGTGTCAAACCGGCGCGGCATGGGTTCTGGTGTAACCCAGTGGGCAAAGGGAACCATGTCTGCGACATTCAATCTGGCACCGGCCTCCTTTAGTCGCTCAACAAAATCAAGATGGGTTGTTGCTGCGCTCACAGGATTATCAGTGAGTAAAACCGATGCTTCTTCATAAAGTTCCCGCAGACCGGCTAACCGGTATGAAAGATCAGGCAAGCTGCTATCACAATTGATCAGACCTTCCCAAAAGGTTTCGCTCTGATCCCGGGCATCAACTTTGCCTCCGGGAAAAACGAAAGCGCCGGGTGCAAACCGCATTGTTTTTGCGCGCTCAATCATCAAAACTTCAAGCCCGCAGGTATCATCCCTTACAACAACAATAGAAGAAGCCGGCAACGCATCAACAACCTGTGTCTCTGTCATATGTTGTTCTTCTGACATTTATACTTCCTCCACCGAAAGAACACCCATCTCGGCCGCAATCGCCTGTCGCAGTTCAGGCGTTACTTTGTAGCGGTCTTCCAGCCTAAACTCGGCGTAGCGTGAATTATCATGCACGGGCACACGCACCACAACACGGCCCTTGCCGCCTGATTTACGGTCCAGAGCGGCTTTCATGGAAGCAAAAGCGTCTGCATCCTCTACTTCAACAAAAAGCCCCTTGGATGACTGAGCAGCAACCTGTTCAAGGCTTTCCATCCCCCTGCACGACAAGCCAATGCTGTCATCATCGTCCCGCTTCCTGATTTGAACCGACACCACCATTGGCGCGCCCTCTTCCACCAGCGTGCGCATCTGTTCCAGATCATCTTCAAAAGCCATCATTTCAAAGGCATCTGTTCGATCGGAAAGTGTTAGACGACCAAATTTATTGCCGCGTTTTGTCATACCTTCCCGGTAACCAAGAATGGCACCAGCCATCCGCACAGTTTGGCCAACCAGGCCTATATCGCTATATACTTCACGCGCCGATATAATGCGTTCGCGCTGTAATACCGTTTCATAGCTATCAAGCGGATGCGCCGAAATATAAAACCCAACGGCCTTGCGTTCTTCATCCAGCATCTGGGTATCTGTCCACTGTTTGACGATAGGCAGCGCGGGCCTGTCAACAGTGGCGGCCATATCCCCGCCAAACAGACTTACCTGATCACTCTCTCGCTCTCTGGCCTCTGTTTGGGCTATGCGCATAATAATATCGGCGGCGGCATGGGCCTGCGCGCGCTCCGGTAACAAGCTGTCGAATGCACCGGCTGCGGCAAGCCGCTCGATTTGGCGTTTGTTCAACAGTTTGGGATCAACCCGTTCGGCAAAATCAAAAATATCTTTGAAGGGGCCGCCGGTTTCCCGTTCAGCAATCACGCCTTCCATGGCTTTTTCGCCTACACCCTTGATTGCACCCAGAGCATAGCGCACACCAAAGTTATTGCGCGGGTCATCCTCTTCCTCACAGTAAGGCTCTGCAACGGCTTCAACCATAAACGGCACGTTTGACTTGTTGATATCCGGCAGCAACAGCGGCACCTCCATGCGCTGAAGTTCCTGTTTGAAGGCAGCCAGTTTATCAGTATTACCCATATCAAGCGTCATGATAGCTGCCATAAATTCTGCAGGGTAGTTAGCCTTCATATAGGCAGTTTGATACGCCACCAATGCATACGCTGCCGCATGCGATTTGTTAAAGCCGTAGGAAGCAAATTTTGTAACCAGATCAAAAATATAGCTGGCTTTTTCCTGGGGTACACCGCGCTCAACAGCGCCTTCGCAGAATCTGCCGCGCTGTTTGTCCATTTCCTCTTTAATTTTTTTACCCATGGCGCGGCGCAGAATATCCGCTTCACCGAGGCTGTAGCCTGACATAACCTGCGCAATTTGCATCACCTGTTCCTGATAGATGATAACGCCGTATGTTTCGCCGAGAATTTCTTCCAGCATTGGGTGTGGGTATTCCACAATTTCCCGGCCGTGTTTGCGGTCTACATAGGTGGGGATATTATCCATCGGGCCGGGACGGTAAAGGGCCACAAGCGCAATAATATCCTCGAATTTATCAGGCCGCAGACCTTTTAGAACCGACCGCATGCCGGTGCTCTCCAGCTGGAAAACACCAATACTTTCGCCAGCCTGCAACATGGTATAGCTGCGCTCGTCATCCAGTGGAATGGTTGCCAAATCGATGGTAATACCGCGCGGGCGCACATATTTTACCGCCCGGTCCAAAACTGTAAGCGTTTTCAGGCCGAGGAAATCAAACTTCACCAACCCGCACTGCTCTACCCATTTCATATTGAACTGGGTTACGGGCATATCTGATTTAGGATCACGGTACAGGGCTACCAACTGCTCTAGCGGCCTGTCACCAATCACCACGCCCGCTGCGTGCGTGGAAGAATGCGCGTAAAAACCTTCCAGCTTCAGGGCGCGTTCCATTACACGGGCGGTTAATTCATCGGTTTGGATTTCCCGTTGAAGGCGCGGTTCGCTGTCAATTGCCTCTTGCAGGGTCATGGCATTACCGGGGTCATTCGGGATCATCTTTGACAAACGGTCTGTTGCGCCGTGGTGCTGCTGCAATACGCGGCCGCAAGCCTTCACAACGGCCCTCGCCTGCAACTTACCAAACGTGATGATTTGCGCTACCCGGTCGCTACCATATTTATCCTGAACATACTTGATAACCAGCTCACGCTTGTCCTGGCAAAAGTCGATGTCAAAATCAGGCATGGATATGCGTTCAGGGTTGAGAAATCGTTCAAATAGCAACGAAAACCTTAATGGGTCCAAATCTGTAATTTGTAGCACCCACGCAACAACCGACCCAGCGCCAGACCCACGACCTGGCCCTACCGGGATATCCTCTTCCCGCGCCCATTGAATGAAATCAGCAACAATCAGGAAATAACCAGGGAAACCCATTTGGTTGATAACACCCAGTTCAAAGTCCAGCCGTTTCCAATAGGGTTTTTCCCATTCCTCGTCTTTGCCGGGCGTAAGGCCATCAGCCGTTGCCTTTTCATCAAGTCGGACGCGCAGGCCCGCCTCGCTATCCTTCTTCAGCATATCGGCTTCGGAAATACCTGTACCGTCAGCAAAGTTCGGCAAAAGCGGATCAATCTCTCTCACGCGCATCGAGCATCTGTATGCAATATTTACAGTATTTTCAATAGCTTCTGGAAGGTCTTTAAACTGTTCAATCATCTCTTCTGATGTTTTGAAGCGGTAATCAGCGTTAAATTTACGGCGTTCCTGAACCGTCACATAGGTGCTGTCGGCCATACACATTAGCGCATCATGCGGCTCATACATGTTTGCACCAACGAAATAGGCCTGATTGGTGGCTACCAAGGGTATGGTGTGCTTGTAGGCCAGATCAAGGAACGCTTCTTCGGTTTGCGCTTCTTCTTCCCTGCCGTGCCGCTGGATTTCCATGTATAGCCGGTCACCAAACAGGCCTTTAAGCTCCAGCAAGCATTCTTCTGCCCCTTCCGGGTCGCTCTGCTGCAAAAGCTTTCCTACCGGCCCGTGCGCGCCGCCAGACAAGCATATAACGCCCTCTGTACGCCCCGCGAACTCCTCAATCGGGAACTGCACACCCACCTGCACGTCGCTTTCAAGGTGCGCCTTGGACACAATCTTCATCAGGTTAGCATAGCCTTCGTCGGTCTGCGCTAACAGCACCACTGCCTCGGGGTATTCAACCTGCTTGCCAGGCTGCTTCTTCTTTTTGCCGTACCGTGATTTAACAAACAGCGTTACGCCGACAATAGGCTGCACGCCAGCGGCAGATGCCGCACCTGATGCCTCAAGCGCTGCAAACATGTTGTTATTATCGGTTATGGCAACAGCAGGCATTTTAAAGCCAACGCACTGCTTAACCAGATTTTTTACATGTATTGCACCTTCGGAAAGCGAATAAGCCGAATGCACTCTCAGGTGAATAAAATCCTCATGGCCCATTGATATCAACTCCAAACAAACAGCATTCTAACACCAACAGCGCGTATGAGCATACTGCCCCGCACAAAACCCACCGGAATTAAGAGGCGTCTGCATGTTTGTGGTTTCAAAATATAAAACAGCCACGGAAATCCCCCTCCGATTTGCGAACAGAAACTGAAGATACTCTTACCTGCACGGCTACTCAAGCCCAACCATGCTAAAGTGTTTGAAGATGGCCTTCACGAAGCTGCAATTGCCGGTCCAGCCTCGCCGCCAACGATTTATCATGCGTTGCGATAATTGCAGCCAACCCGCGCTCTCGCACTATTTTAAGAAACAGATCCAGCACACGCTCGGCGGTTTCTTCGTCCAGGTTACCTGTTGGCTCATCCGCCAGCAGCAAGGCTGGCCTAGCAACAATTGCCCGTGCAATTGCAACACGCTGTTGCTCCCCGCCGGAAAGCCGCGCCGGAATATGCTCAAGGCGCTCTTCAAGGCCCAAATCAGCCAATATTTCCCGTGCTGCTTTTTGCGCAGCCTGAACGCTATCCCCTTTCAGCCTCAAGGGCAGCGCAACATTTTCCAGCGCCGTAAAATCTGAAAGAAGGTGATGAAACTGATAAATAAAGCCCAGTTTTTCCCGCCGCAGTGCACTGCGGGCATCTTCACTCAGGTCAGAGGCATCAGTACCGCCAATACTAACCTTGCCAGTAAAATTACTATCCAACAGCCCCGCCACCTGCAGAAGCGTTGATTTACCTGAACCCGAAGCCCCCACCAGCGCAACAAGTTCGCCAGCCTTAATTTCAAGGTCAATGCTGCGTAAAACCTCAAGTGTTTTATGCCCCTGATGAAAAGAGCGCTTCAGGCCTTCAATTTTTAATACAGCATCCACAGCCATCACTCGTGCCTCAGGATGGAAACAGGATCAAGCTTGCTTGCGCGCATCGCCGGCAGAATTGTCGCAATGAACGACATCAGCATGGCAACACCAATGGTCATAAACACCTCACTGGGATCAACCTCTGCCCTGATTTCCGAAATAAAGCGCGTAGCCGGATCCCACATATTTTGCCCCGTGAGCCATTCGATGCCGCGCTTGATGGGTTCGATATAAACAACAATCAATGTGGCTAGAAAACCACCTGCCAAAATACCAGTAAAACCAATACTCAACCCCACAATCAAGAATATCTTGCGGATAGAACGCCTTGTGGCTCCCATCGTGCGCAAAATGGCAATATCGCCTGACTTTTCCTTCACCAGCATCACAAGGCTGGAAGATACATTGAAAACAGCCACCAGAATAATCAGGCTGAGGATAAGGAACATGGCCACTCGTTCGGTTTGAAGCGTACCCATCAATGCTGGGTTGAACGAGCGCCAACTGGCTGCATACCCGGAACGCCCCACTATTTCTTCAATTAACGGAAACACACCGTCAATTTGCTCGGGTTCATCCATAAACACTTCAATGGTTGAGACCGTACCTTCTGTGCGGAAAAAGCGCTGCGCTTCGCCAATTGGCATACCGATGAAGGTTTCGTCAAACTGGTAAAGACCAATTTCAACAATAGCATCAACGGGATAGGCCAGATACCTAAGTGTTGACCCAAACGGTGTTGCAACCGTGTTGGGGCTTACAATTGTAATGGTACTGCCAACAGTAACACCCAGACGCTGCGCCAACACATAGCCAACAACCAACCCGCCATTTTCGTGGGCAGCGGCAAGCGACCCCCGGCGAACAATCATATCGTCCATGCCTTCGCCGGTTATATGTTCTTCCGGCAAACCCCGAACAATTGCGCCCATGGTACGGCCCGCGTTGGTTGCCATTGCCTGTTCCTGAACATAGGGCCGTACTTTTACAACACCGGGAATGGCTTGCAGGCGGGTAACGAGGGCCTCATGGCCTTCAATTTTGCCGCCGTAGCCGTTCACAACAGCATGGCCCTGATAGCCAAGAATGCTTTCCATCAGCCCGGCCCTGAAGCCGTTCATTACCGACATAACCGAAATAAGCACCATCACGCCAACCGCGATAGCCGAAACAGAAAGGATTGTATTCAGCGAAATGAAGCCGTCGCTTGGTGGCCGCAACAAATAGCGACGCGCCACCCCCCATTCGTATCCGCTTCCAAGCACCCGTATCTCCAGTTTAGGCCGACATTTTGGCGACAAGATCTTCGCCTGATAATTCAAATTTCTCGCCGGTTGCGCGATTTTTTAGCTCAACTGTGCCGTTTTTAAGGCCGCGCGGGCCAACGGCTACCTGCCACGGCAGGCCGATAAGGTCCATATTGGCAAACTTAGCGCCAGCGCCGTCTTTACGGTCATCATACAGAACCTCAACACCGGCAGCTTCCAGATCAGCATAAAGCTGGTCACAAAACGCCACACAGTCATCTTTCTGTGGGCCTAAATTCATCAGGCCCACCTTGAACGGCGCCACAGATTCCGGCCATATTATACCGTTTTCATCATGACTGGCCTCAATGATGCCGCCTACAAGCCGCGAAACGCCGACACCATATGATCCCATCTGAACAGGCACAGATTTGCCGTCCGGGCCTTGCACTTCTGCGCCCATGGGTTTGGAATATTTATCACCGAAGAAGAATATATGCCCCACTTCAATACCGCGCCCGCTAACCAAATCATCACTGCCAACAGGGCATGCCTTTGCATCATGCATTTCATCGGTCGCGGCGTAAGGTGTGGTCCATTCGGTAACAATGGCCTGCATTTCTTCTGCTGTATTAGCGCCGTCCACCGGGGCCGCCATAGCGTTGAAGTCTTTGTGGAAGAACACTTCGCTTTCGCCTGTGTCGGCAATCACCAGAAATTCATGAGACAAATCACCGCCAATTGGCCCTGTATCAGCCCGCATGGGGATAGCCCGCAGCCCAAGGCGGGCGAAGGTACGCAAATATGCAACAAACATCGCATTATAGCTGTTCACGCCGTCTTCAGCGGTAAGGTCAAAGCTGTAAGCGTCTTTCATCAAAAACTCACGCCCGCGCATAATGCCAAAACGCGGCCTGATTTCGTCTCTGAATTTCCACTGGATATGATAGAGGTTCTTCGGCAGATCGCGGTATGACCGCACTTCACGCCGGAAAATATCAGTGATCATCTCTTCATTGGTGGGGCCGTACAGCATATCACGGCCATGACGGTCGGTAATGCGCAACATTTCTTTGCCGTAATCATCATAGCGCCCACTTTCCTGCCATAACTCGGCAGGCTGAATGGTTGGCATCAAAACTTCAAGGGCGCCTGCCCTGTCTTGTTCTTCGCGCACAATCTGTTCTATTTTGCGCAACACCCGCAGCCCCAGAGGTAGCCACGAGTATATACCCGCAGCGCCTTGACGGATCATACCCGCCCTAAGCATTAGCCTGTGTGAAGCAATTTTAGCCTCGGCAGGGTTTTCCTTCAGTGTGGGCAGAAAATAGCGGCTTAAACGCATGATAGTTTGCTCTCAAATATTCTATTACCAAAGCTTCTTTTGCCGGGCCTCTGTGATAATGGCAATGGCTATCTTCATTAGAGCCAAAAAAAGGCACTAAACCACCAAATATGGACAGATTAGCCTGCTGAACCGCCATATATGTTGCAAAGCCGCAACAGGCATAGTTTTACAGCAGGTCGTTGATCTGACATACGCAGCTATCACCGTGACAGAGCCACCCACATCGCTTAGTTTTCACGGGCGTAGAGAAAAAGCTACAAACGTGGCCCACGCTCAGGGAGGCCCTTCTTCAGGGAAGAAAAAGCGCACAATATTGATTTGCTCAACGAAGCAAACCCGAATTGAAAAAAGCAAGGCCTCACGGCTTTGCTTTTGTCATTTTATAAGGGGCTCTGCATCACGCTGAGTTAGACGCAAGCCTCATGCGGTAATACCCAAGGCACCACTAGCACCTACAATGCAAATGTTGGTTTTTTTATCAAGTCCCGCGTATAGTACTTCCATCGGTCATTCTTCTATTCTTGGGACAGTTTTGCGAAAATACTGATCCCGATTTAGCATACAGAGAATGATCCTAATGCAATTACGCCATGCCCCCAGATACGCTATGTCCCTCAATACCCAGAAAAAGGCCCGCCATGAGCAACGCCGTAACACCCTCTGCTCCCAAAGAGGCCGCAAAACCGACCCCACAAACGGTGAGAAAACCGTGATCGAAGTGGGGGGCGAGTGATGCATTGGAAAAAAGGGGGACTCATTGGGTTCTTGTTGGGAGCTTCAATCTCATCCATTTTGGCTTTTGTCCTGATAGATGCTTGGTCACGAGACCTTACCAAAGTTGCTCCATCTATCGGAGGTGGTATCGAATTTCATACAAACCTGCCTACGAGCGAACTATTAATTGAAGAGTCATCGCGGGTTTCCCGCTTTAAGGGACCTATTCTCTATAAAACCCACGCAGCTTACAGCAGCTATTTTTCCGAGCAATATGGTTTCCCGACAGAGTTGGTAGACGCTGATATGCCTGATTTCGTTGATTATTTCGCGATGGACATCAAATACGCCGGTGCCTTTTCTTCCTGCAAAATCAAAATGCTGCTCGATAAGGACGGACCAATTCCATTGCCCGAATATGATCTCTACCAGCCTTTCAGCGGCGGAAATCTCAACATGATGCGCAGTGCCTTACCTAAGCGGAATACCGATGCACGCGAAAAAGGCTATCAGCGGGAATATCGTGTTCAGGAAAGCGATTATGTTAACCGGAAGGGGTTGGCTGACACGATTCATAGTAGCTTTGCGCTTGTGGGTCTTCATGACAAGTCAGATCCTGAAGGCAGGAGCGCTTCCTATACTATACAAATTGAGGTGCTGAAGCACCAGCTGTTCAGCGAATGGGATTACATCGAGTTGTCAACGTTTTGCAACCCCATGGCAAAAGCCGTTTTCTCTCACAACTGGGTCGCTGTGTTAGGTAACCCTATGGAGAACAAACGAGACTTTCTTCCAAGTCCTCGCACCTTAGATAGGGCGGTCCAAATACCTGTACCCGCTGCAGTGAAAGAGTCTGTTGAACGCGATCTATCGAAAATTTCATTTAACTAAACGAGGGATATCTGGGGGGCAGTGTATAATTAGTCACCCGTTTTCCGCCACCTTTGGCCTGTAGATTTGCTCATGGCTATAATGCTGCCTTGGTGGTCGGCATGGCAATAGCGCCTCAACAGTGTGCCGCTGCCGGCCTATTGAACCAAATCCGGACGAAAGCTGATCCAGCCTGATGTTGCCAGAAAATAATAGCCAATAGTAAGCAGCACAGCGATACCCGTGGCATATTTGGCTTTCTTTTTAAGGTTCGGGTTGCTCGGCGCGCTGGGAATAGTGCCTTCGGTTACGCCATCTTCGCCCTCTTCCCCTTCATTTTGCGCACGCACACCAATGGGAAGGGCGGCAAAAAACGTCAACCACCAGGTAACGACAAAAACCAACAGTATTGTTGCGATGTTCATTTTCTTTACGCCTGTTCAATTTCAACCA
>Ga0316204_10010468_pt1 | contig 11936 bp, 14 predicted proteins | sample 6monrhotite_MG_2_FD_205661 | JGI IMG/M metagenome (GOLD analysis project Ga0316204, IMG submission 205661) | Microbial mat bacterial communities from mineral coupon in-situ incubated in ocean water Damariscotta River, Maine, United States -... | ecosystem: Environmental > Aquatic > Marine >...
TGGTGAATTTTGAAGACTGCCGCATTCCAGCTGCCAACCGGTTGGGTGAAGAGGGCATTGGCTTCAAGATTGCCATGAACGGCCTCAATGGCGGGCGCGTGAATATTGGCGCGTGTTCACTCGGCGGAGCAGCTGAAGCACTGGATGTCGCCACGGATTACGTTCAGTCCCGCAAACAATTCGGTAAACCGATTGCCGGGTTTCAAGTGACGCAATTCAAGCTGGCCGATATGGCGACTGATCTGGAAGCCTCGCGCCTCATGCTTTACCGGGCCGCTGCGGCGATTGATGCGAAAGACCCATCCACGCCCAAGCATTGCGCGATGGCCAAGCGGTTCGCGACCGATGCGTGCTTTGATATCGTCAATCAGGCGCTGCAACTGCATGGCGGGTATGGCTATCTGAAAGACTATCCAATCGAGCGTATTTTGCGGGATTTGAGGGTTCACCAGATCCTTGAAGGCACGAACGAGATCATGCGCGTGATTATCGCCAAGGATGTATTGAAATGACCGACGAAATTATTGCCCGCAAAGTCGGCCAAATTGGCCGCATTACGCTCAATCGCCCCAAGGCGCTGAATGCGCTCTCCATGCCTATGGTGACGGCGATGACAGAGGCGCTGCTCGCGTGGAAAGATGATGACAGTGTGAAAGCGGTCGTCGTTGATGGTGAAGGCGAGAAGGGTTTTTGCGCGGGCGGTGATATTCGTATGCTGCATGATAGCGGCAAGGCGGGCGGGGAAGAGGCCTGGCGCTTTTGGCATGACGAATACCAGCTCAATACGCTGATCAAGCATTACCCCAAGCCTTATGTGGCGCTGATTGATGGCATCACCATGGGCGGCGGCGTCGGCATTTCGGTTCATGGCTCGCACCGCGTGGCGGGAGACCGCACCATGCTGGCCATGCCGGAAACCGGCATCGGCTTCTTCCCGGATGTGGGCGGAACCTACTTCCTGCCGCGTCTTGCCGGTGAGATCGGTATGTGGATGGGCCTTACGGGCGCGCGCCTGAAAGCCGCTGATTGTGTCGCGTCTGGTATCGCCACGCACTACACACCTTCTGCCGACCTGCCCGCATTGATCACAGCACTGGAAAGCGCTGTTCTGCGCGATGAGGACGCGCTGGAAGTGATTCTGGAAGAGCATTCTGGTGATCCGGGCGATTCCGATCTGGCCGTGACGCGTGGATTGATAGATGCGGCCTTTGCCGGGGATGATGTGGCGGCGATGGTCGCCCGTATTTCTGCTGCCGGGGATAGCTGGTCGGAGAAACAGGCGAAGATCATCGCCATGAAATCACCGACGGCCTTGAAACTGACCTGCGCGGCGATCCGCAGCGGCGCAGATAAATCCTATAAGGACGTGATGCGCCAGGAATTGCGTCTGTCCTCGCATTGTCTTGACGCTGTTGATTTTTACGAGGGCGTGCGTGCTGTCATCATCGACAAGGACAATGCGCCGAACTGGTCGCCTGCGACACTGGCCGGTGTTGAGGACGCGGTGATTGCGGAATATTTTGATGCGCTATCGAGTGAAAAAGAACTGAATTTTTTGTAGGCCAATATGCGGTTGTTTTTTCAAGAGCTGAAACGGTTTCGTGACTTTTCGGGAAAGAGTTCTCGGCGAGAATTCTGGACGGTTTTTCTGGGCCTGATGGTTGTCGGAATAGTTTTCGATTTTGCGATTTCTGGACTCTATTCGATCAACATGGAACAAGCTCTAGGCGGCAGTTCGCCAAACTTGTTAGTTCCGGTCTGGTCGATTCCGATTATTCTGCTCATGTTCCCTGCGATGGTGTTATTTTTTATTTCGCAGCTTGCTACCGGCGTTCGGCGTCTCCGTGATGCAGGTTTTAATCCGCTCTGGATATTGCTGGGATTGGTGCCAATTGGCGTTATCGCCTTGATTATAATGTGGACGGCCCCGACAAAAATTTCTGACGGCTAGGAGAAATACCATGACCACTATCGCATTTATCGGGCTGGGCAATATGGGCTCGGGCATGTGCGCCAATCTGGCGAAAGCGGGTCATGATGTGCGGGCTTTTGATCTGAGCGCCGTCGCGGTGACGCGAGCCGAAGCGGCAGGTGCCAAGGGCGCTGCTAGCGCGGCTCAAGCCGTTTCTGGCGCCAATGCCATCGTCACCATGCTGCCAGCGGGAAAACACGTCCGCGCTGTATATGAGACCGAGGTCTTCCCGAATGCGTCTGCGGGCGCGTTGATGATGGATTGTTCCACCATTGACGTGGCGACCGCCAAATCGGTGGGTGAAGCCGCCGCTTCCAAAGGCTTCCTGTTCGTAGATGCGCCGGTTTCAGGCGGCGTTGCTGCAGCTGATGCTGGCACGCTGACCTTCATGGTCGGTGGACCAGAGGCGGCTTTCGCCAAGGCTGATGAATTCTTATCCATTATGGGCAAGGCGGTTATCCATGCCGGGGATCCGGGTACGGGGCAGGCGGCCAAGATCTGCAATAATATGCTGCTCGGTATTACCATGATCGGCACGTGTGAGGCTTTTGCGCTCGCCGAAAAACTGGGCCTTGATCAACAGCGCTTCTTTGACATTTCCTCGAAGGCGTCCGGGCAATCCTGGTCGATGACGAGCTATTGCCCAGTGCCGGGTCCCGTCGAGACATCTCCGGCTAATCGTGACTATCAGCCAGGTTTTGCAACAGCGATGATGTTGAAGGATCTCAAGCTGGCGATGGATGCAGCCGCGACCGCTGGTGCGACCACTCCGCTTGGCGCTCAGGCCGAAGCGCTCTACGCTATGTTTGATAATCTGGGCGGCAGAGATGTAGATTTTTCAGGTATTTATAAGCTACTTCAAGGCAGCTGGAAGCAGACATAATCGGTTTTTAACCAGTTTAGGTTAGCGTATCCGCAAAATAACAAAAAGTTATTGGGTGGAATGGAGAAACCGTCATGGCCCTTGCCGAGACACTGGCCCCGGCTGCGGAAACGCGCGCCGACTATCTCGAATTATTGCAGCGCGTCGAGCGCCTTCACCGGCAATTGCTCGATGTTGTGAAAGATGAGCTGGATCGCGAATGCTTGCGCGACCTCACCAGTGTTCAGGCGCTTTTGATCTATAATATCGGGGATCAGGTCCTGACGGCGGGCGAGTTGAAATCGCGCGGCCATTATCTGGGTTCGAACGTTTCTTACAATCTTAAAAAGCTCGTCGACCTGGGTTTTGTGAATCAAGAACGCTCCAATAATGACCGTCGCACAGTGCGAATCAGTCTGACCGAAGCGGGTAGCGATGTGTGTGAGCGTCTGTCGTCGCTGTTCGCGCGTCAGTCGATTGCTCTGGAGCCATCAGGTGGTCTGAACGCCGACACGGTGGAAACCACCAATGTGGCGTTGGACCGGCTGGAGCGCTTCTGGGCAGATCATATTCGTTTCCGGCTGTAATTTTTCGAGCTGCGTCCATTCGTCCAACTCGCCAAAGCGACGGAATTGCTGCAAGAGTGCCGTTACTAAATACGAGCACTGAAACAGCAGGCACATGACCAATTATCAAGACGCCTTCAAATCAGCCGTTTCCCGGGTCCGTGCCGAAGGGCGCTATCGGGTCTTCGCCAATCTTCGCCGCTATAAGGGGCAATTCCCCCGAGCACGCTGGCGGACGGATGAGGGCGATGTTCGCGATGTAACGGTATGGTGTTCCAATGACTATCTCGGCATGGGCCAGCGAGCTTGTGTGACCGAGACGATGAAGCAAGCCATTGATGATGTCGGTGCCGGAGCGGGCGGAACCCGCAATATCTCCGGTACAACGAATTACCATGTCGAGCTTGAACGCTCGCTTGCAGACCTTCACAACAAAGATGCCGCGCTATTGTTTACGTCCGGCTACATTTCCAATTCTGCGACAATAGGCACGCTTGGTAAAATCCTGCCGGGTTTGATCATATTCTCTGACGCCCTGAATCACGCCTCGATGATTGAGGGGGTTAAAGGTGCGAAGTGCGAAAAGCATGTGTGGCGTCACAATGACATCGAACATCTGGAAGAATTGCTTCGGGCAGCACCGCCGGACGCGCCCAAGCTGATCGCTTTTGAATCTGTTTACTCGATGGATGGTGATATCGGACCAATCGAAGCGGTTTGCGATCTCGCCGACAAATATAACGCGCTGACCTATCTCGATGAAGTACATGCCGTTGGTCTCTATGGCCTTCGCGGCGGCGGTATTGCTGAACGCGATGGCCTGATGGACCGCGTCGACATCATTGAAGGCACACTTGGCAAGGCCTACGGCGTCATGGGCGGATATATTGCCGCTGATGGCGCTCTGGTGGATGCCATTCGCTCTTGGGCACCGGGTTTCATTTTCACGACTTCGCTGTCGCCGGCTTTGGCAGCGGGCGCACGGGCGAGCGTTGAATATCTTAAATCAGCTCATGAATTACGAGAGCAACACCAAGAGCGGGCCGCGACCTTGAAGCAGCGCATGCGTGATGCTGACTTGCCCGTGATGGAGAGCGAAACTCATATCGTTCCGCTCTGGGTGGGTGATCCGGTAATGTGCAAACGGATTTCGGATGCACTTCTGGAAGATCACGGTATCTATGTTCAGCCGATTAATTATCCGACCGTGCCGCGCGGTGCCGAACGTTTGCGTTTCACGCCATCGCCGGCACATACCGATGCGATGTTCGATGAGTTGATTGATGCGCTGCAAGAGGTCTGGGTTCGGTTCAAGGCCCGGCGGGTCGCCTGACCGGCAAGCTCAATCTTGCCCAAGCCCTTGCTGGTCGCGAGGTGATCTATGAATTCGTCGAAATGAAGGGCGCTGTACGCGTTGCGGCGATTGATGTCGCGACGGGCGCGGAAGTTGTCATTCAATCGCCTAAAACCGCGAGCCGCCTCGATATGGAGCGGGTAGTGGGTGCAAAACTCGCTCGAAAATTAGGACTCAGCGCCAAAAATCCACGGCCGGATGATGGATCACCCGGCCGCGGCATTAAAGTCTGAAATCGAACGCTTATTTGCCCTTGCGGCCACCGCGCCCAAGGCCAATGTCTTTTGCAAAAGCTGAACGTTTGCGTGAATAGGCGGGTGCAACCATCGGGTAATCTGATGGCAGACCCCATTTGCGGCGATATTCATCAGGCGACATCTCGAATTGCGAGCGCAAATAGCGCTTGAGCATTTTCAATTTCTTGCCGTCTTCGAGGCAAACAATGTGTTCGTCTGTGACAGATTTCGAAATCGGCACAGCAGGCTTGGATTTCGGTTCCGGCTTGGCCGAGGACCCACTAATCTCACCCATTGTCGAATGGACCGAGCGCAGAAGGTCAGGAATACTGTCTGCTGGCACAGAATTGTGAGTCAAGAATGACGCGACAATATCCGTAGTCATGCGCAGAATTTCTTCTTCATCGATTTGCGGGAGAGTTTCGTCTGTCATAAGGGCTCCATTTGCCTTTGTGTATTCTTTGATCTCGAAGAGACGAGAAAAGCTGTCTAAGATTCAATGATGGGAATGGCAATAGACTAAAAGTCGCAGTGACATCGAATACTTGCGTTTCCCACTGCGTAAAGCAGTTGGGCGGCGAAAACCCGACATTGTCAGCTCGCCTATTGCGTCCTATCAATCATGTCCCGCGTTGCGTTTGAGGAGAGTAAGCCGTGCAAGACGAATTTTTCAGCCAATCACTGGCAAACGCCGATCCGGATCTTGCGGCAGCTGTAGGCAAGGAAATCCGGCGTCAGCAACAACAGATCGAACTGATTGCCTCGGAAAATATTGTATCCCGCGCTGTGCTTGAAGCACAGGGCTCGCCGCTTACGAATAAATATGCCGAGGGCTATCCTGGGAAACGCTATTATGGTGGCTGTGAATACGTGGATATCGCCGAAGAATTGGCACGTGACCGTGCCAAGGAATTGTTCGGTGCAGTTTATGTGAATGTGCAACCGAGTTCGGGTAGCCAGGCCAATCAAGGTGTGTTTCTCGCGCTTTTGAAGCCGGGTGAAAAAATCCTGGGCATGAGCCTGGATGCAGGCGGGCATCTAACGCATGGCGCAAAACCAAACTTGTCGGGAAAATGGTTCGAAGCTCATCATTATGGTGTACGCGAAGACGATGCGTTGATTGATTATGATGCCTTGGAAGCACAGGCAAAAGAGGTTCAGCCACAACTTATTATCGCTGGTGGATCAGCCTATCCGCGAATCATCGACTTTGAACGTTTCCGCGCGATTGCTGATGAAGTTGGCGCCTATCTCATGGTGGATATGGCGCATTTCGCCGGGCTTGTAGCGGCGGGTGAATATCCAAACCCGCTACCGCATGCTGATGTTGTGACAACCACAACCCACAAAACGCTGCGCGGTCCGCGCGGAGGTATGATCCTCTCGCGCGATGAGGATTTGGGAAAGAAATTCAACTCAGCCATCTTCCCTGGGCTTCAGGGTGGCCCGTTGATGCACGTTGTTGCGGCCAAGGCGGTGGCGTTCGGCGAGGCGTTGCGTCCTGAATTCAAGGATTACATTAAATCGGTCGTGGCAAATTGTCAGATTATGGCGGCCACATTGAAAGAGGGTGGCTATGAGATCGTTTCCGGCGGCACGGATTCGCATTTGGCTCTGGTAGATCTTCGTCCGAAGTCCCTGACCGGAGATATATCCGAGAAGGCTCTGGAGCGAGCCTTCATGACTTGCAACAAGAATGGTGTGCCCTTCGATCCTGAAAAACCAATGGTGACGTCCGGTCTGCGCATTGGATCGCCGGCCGCAACGACGCGCGGGTTTGGCGTAGATGAATTCAAGCAGGTGGGTGAAATGATGGTGGAAGTCCTCGACGCACTTGCTGAAAACCGGTCGGGTAACAAGGCCGTCGAAGAATCCGTGAAAGCGAAAGTGCTGGAACTGACAGCACGCTTTCCGATTTATCCCGAACTGACCTAGGCTTGATATATGCGATGCCCCTTCTGCAGCCATCCGGATACTCAGGTTAAGGACTCCCGTCCCGCCGAAGACGGTGCGTCTATTCGGCGGCGGCGGCATTGCCCGAAGTGTTCGGCGAGGTTCACGACGTTTGAGCGCGTACAACTGCGCGAATTGACCGTGGTGAAACGCAGCAATCGACGTGCTGCCTTCGACCGGGACAAGTTGACACGATCCGTCGCTCTGGCTTGCCAGAAACGAACGATCGATCCGGATAGACTGGATCAGATGATTTCCGGCATTGTTCGGAGATTGGAAAGCTCTGGCGATTCTGATGTGACGTCCGATGCGATCGGGGAGCTGGTGATGGATGCGCTGAAGAATCTCGATCCAATTGCCTATGTCCGCTACGCGTCAGTCTATAAGGACTTTCGTGAGGTCGATGATTTCCGTGACTTCATTAAAGGCGAGCAATTGGGACCGCCTGGCGGTGGCGAACCCCCTACAAAATCATGACCACGGTAAAAACGCCGCGAGTGACACTGAAGCTCGCGACATCGTTGGATGGCCGAATCGCGCTCGCCAATGGGGCTTCACAATGGATTACGAGCGAGGAATCGCGACAGGCGACTCATCTTCTGCGATGCCAACATGATGTGATCCTGACGGGCGTCGGGACTGTCCTTGCCGATGATCCCCAATATACCGTTCGACTGCCGGCGTATGGCGGCGATCAGCCGGGCCGCGTGGTCATGGATACACACCTTCGCACACCAAACACGGCGCGTTTGTTTAACGATGGCGGTCCTTTGCTTTTCATCTGCGGTGCTGATGTTCCGACGCATTCGCGTGCAGCGCTTGAAACCAAAGGTGCGACTGTGGTGGCGATCAATCGCTATGATGGTCAACATATTAGCCTGAAAGCGGCGATCGACCGGATTGTCGAACTCGAAGGCAAAGCCATCATGATCGAGGCCGGTAGCCGCATTGCGGCAAGCGCGATCAAGCTGGATGTCGTTGATCAAATTGAATGGTTTCGAGCTCCAAAACTGCTGGGCGGCGATGGCATTTCGGTAATGGCAGCTCTCGGGCTTGAGCGCCTTGATGAAGCGCCCATGTTCGAGCGGGCAGGTATTTCAGAATGCGGACCCGATCTGCACGAAACTTACATACGAAGGCGGACCTGAATGTTTACCGGAATTGTGACAGCCAAAGGCATCGTCCGCGCCGTTTCCGGCGAGACAGATCGGCGCTTCAGTATTGAGAGCAGCTATAATTCCGATACGATTGATATTGGGGCCTCCATCAGTCATGCGGGCGCCTGTCTGACGGTTGTTGAAAAAGCAGCCAGTGAAATGGGTAGTTTGCACGTTGTTGAGGTGTCTCCAGAAACGCTCGATCGCACGACCCTCGGAAACTGGGTTATTGGCAGTGTGGTTAATCTTGAACGTTCGCTCAAAATGGGAGATGAGCTCGGTGGGCATCTTGTGACTGGGCATATCGACGGAATGGGCGAGCTTGTGGACCGATCCGGGGATGGCGACTGGTCAAAACTGGATATTCGAGCGTCGAAATCCATCACGAAATTCGTGGCCGAGAAAGGCTCAATCGCCGTCGATGGCGTGTCTCTCACCGTCAATGGAATCGCGAATGATGTCTTCAGTTTGATGATTATTCCGCACACCGCAGCGGTGACTACGCTCGGTCAGCTGCAGCTTGGGGCGCAAGTCAATCTTGAAGTTGATCTCATGGCGCGATACGCCGCACGCTTGATGCAAGCGGAAGATTGAGGCATGGCCAGCGATACACCGCTTTCCCCGATTGAAGACATTATCGAAGATGCCCGGAATGGGCGCATGTTTATTCTCGTCGACGCGGATGATCGTGAAAATGAGGGCGACCTTGTCATCCCGGCGCAATTTGCAACGCCAGACGCTGTTAATTTTATGGCGCGTCATGGTCGCGGCCTGATTTGTCTTTCAGTGACGGATGAACGTGCCAAGGCGCTCGGTCTTGAAATGATGTCGTCTCACAACCGGACGCGGCACCAGACCGCTTTCACTGTTTCAATTGAAGCGCGGGAAGGGGTGACAACCGGCATTTCCGCTCATGATCGTGCGGTGACCATTGCAGCGGCAATTGATCCAGCAAAGGGCGCTGACGACATCGTCACACCGGGGCACGTCTTTCCGCTGATTGCGCGGGATGGCGGCGTGTTGGTGAGGGCAGGGCACACGGAAGCTGCGGTCGATGTTTCACGCTTGGCTGGACTAAACCCAGGCGGCGTGATTTGCGAGATCATGAATGAAGACGGGACGATGGCGCGGATGCCAGATCTTGTCGCATTCGCTCAGCTACATGGCTTGAAAATTGGAACCATCGCCGACTTGATTGCGTATCGCAGGCGCCACGATCTCGTCATTGAACGCCGAGCCGATGTTCCATTCGAGAGTTATTGGGGCGGCATATTCAAACTTGTCGTCTATCGCAGCCTTGTTGATGGATTCGAGCATGTTGCATTGTTGAAGGGCCAACCGGAAGCCGATCACCCGACATTGGTTCGCATGCACAAAGTCAGCTTTGTGGATGATGTGATCGCGGCTACGGGGCCACGTTCCGGGCTTGTTGAGATTGCCATGCAGACCCTTGCTCAACACGACGGACCGGCGGTGATGGTCTTTATTCGTGAGAGCAATCTAAACGCTATTCGTGAGCGGTTTGGCGCAAAGCCGACCGAGCCCGATGAAAAACGAGAAGAGCGTCGCCTTCGTGAGTATGGCATTGGCGCGCAAATTCTTACCGACCTTGGTGTAGGGAAAATGGATTTGCTCACGACCGCACCCCAACCCATTGTTGGCTTGGAGGGTTATGGTCTTTCTATCCATGAGACGATCCAGCTCGGAGACTTTGACGCATGAATGGTCAACCGCGAATTCTTGTCGTTGTCGCGCCCTATTACAAAGAGATCAGCGATGCCCTGCTGAAGGGTGCGAATGCGGCTCTAACGCATGTAGATGTTGAGATTGCCGAAGTTCCGGGCGCGCTGGAAATTCCAGGCGCGATCGCGTCGGCCGTTAAAAGCAGAACACGATTTGATGGCTATGTTGCACTTGGATGCGTGATACGCGGTGAAACCAGCCATTATGACTATGTGGCTGGAGAGTCGGCGCGCGCGCTCATGGATTTGACGCTTGAAGGTGTTGCGCTCGGGAATGGTATTCTGACTGTGGAAAACCGGGAGCAGGCGATGAAACGCGCCGATGACAATGATAAGGGCGGTGATGCGGCGCGTGCTTGTCTGGCCATGATCCGATTGCGTGAACGTTTTGGAGCGGCTTGATGGAAGTTTCTGAAGATGTGTTCCCAGCGCTGAAACCGAAACCGGAAGCACGGATGGCGGCGGTGCAGGCTTTGTACCAGATAGATCAAGGCGGTGGTTCTGTTGCGCGTGTCATGGGACAATTCACCGATCATCGCCTATCGGAGACGGCTGACACCGAGTTGTTTGAAAAACTTGTTGTCGGAACGGTCGATTCCACACCGCTTCTGGACGAGAAAATTTCCCCGACACTCAGTGCGAAATGGAAGCTTGATCGAATTGACGCCACCTTACGCGCCATCCTGCGCTGCGGTGTATTTGAGATGATCAATGCGCCAGAAACGCCTGCGCCAGTTTTGCTGGATGCCTATGTGGATCTCGCGGCGGCCTTCTTTGACGACAAGGATGTGGCTTTCATCAATGCGGTCCTTGACCGCCTGACGCGGGACATTCGCCCTGGAAGTCTGGCGGGGTGAGCGGGACTGGCGAATTCGCGTTTATTTCGCAATCGCTAGCGCCTTTGTCGGCAGGATATGAAGGTGCATTCGACTTAACGGACGATGCCGCAATCCTTGCAAAGACGGCGGGGCTGATCGCTACAACAGATACACTCGTTCAAGGGGTCCATTTTCGAATTGAAGATCCGCTTGATCTGGTCGCGCGCAAAGCGCTGCGGGTTAATATCTCGGACCTTGTCGCGATGGCGGCTACACCCCACGCTTTTATGATGTCGATTGTCTGGCCGGATGATATTTCAAGCGATGATCAGAAACGTTTCGTCGAGGGTTTGGCTGTCGATGCGGATCAGTTCTCAATTCCGCTCATAGGCGGTGATACGACACGCGGCGGAGATCGATTGGTGGTAACAATCACTGCATTTGGCGAGTGTGAGCGTCCATTACGTCGAAATACAGCGCGACCCGGCGATCGTGTCTTCGTCAGCGGAACGATCGGAGATGGATATCTGGGACTGCAGTCTTCAACGCTGAATTTACCGGACACAGATAGGCGGTGGCTGGATGAGCGATATCAATTGCCCGAGGCCCGGACATCTCTTATCGGCGTTTTGCGTGAGCTCGCGTCAGCAGGTCTCGACATCTCGGACGGTCTGATCGCGGATGCCGGACATCTGGCACGCACAAGCGGCGTTGCGCTGGAAATCGACCTAACCGAGGTGCCTATTTCAAACGCCGCTCAATCTTGGCTGAAATCAACGAGAAACCGACAAGAATGCTTGGTTTCACTCATTACGGGCGGTGATGACTACGAAATTTTGTTTTGTGTGCCTGATGATAACGCTGAGGCAATGATGGCGGCTGCCAGAGCTGTAAAAACGAAAATCACCGAGATCGGCCGCGTCCAACACGGCGAGGGCGTCAGAGTTCTGGATGAATCCGGAGAGATCGTTCAAATTTTACGGACCGGATTTACGCATTTTTGAACGTGGCCTGATATTGTCCGCCTTATGAAAAATTTTCTTCTCAGCCTCGCTCTTTGCTCTCTTGCCATCACGCCAGCCGCTATCGCGGGTGGAGGAGGCGGCTCTGGGAGCTCGGGAAGTGGCTCCGGCATCAATATTGACTGGAACCAGACCGGCGATGATCAGGTCTCTGCTCATACCAGCGTCATGGAAGAGTTGGGTGTCGATGAAGGTAATCCGCGCGTCATCTCGATGCCGGCGATTGTTGTGCCGCTTGTCGTTGATCACCGTTT
>Ga0316204_10010469_pt1 | contig 11936 bp, 10 predicted proteins | sample 6monrhotite_MG_2_FD_205661 | JGI IMG/M metagenome (GOLD analysis project Ga0316204, IMG submission 205661) | Microbial mat bacterial communities from mineral coupon in-situ incubated in ocean water Damariscotta River, Maine, United States -... | ecosystem: Environmental > Aquatic > Marine >...
GACGTGTGCTCGCTGCGCTAACGAATCCCCGGCCGAGTCGTCAGCGTCAAGTCGACAAGGTTTGGTGGCCGGTGCCGTGCAGCTTGCGTCACACACGCCCGAATCTCCCTGGTCGGGGCACTTCGCCATTGGCGGTCCCAGGGCATCCTCAGCTCGCAGGCAGACGACTGAGCGCTTGTAGCCCTCTAGAATCGACTGGAGGTAGCGAGGGCGTTCCCCCAGCCTGCGTGACGGCATCGCCCTACACGACAACGCTGGCGGGCTTACCGTCATCGAGCCCAGGAGGCAGGAGGAGAGAGGTGCGGGGTGGGACCGGGACACACGGTGTGAGAGGCTCCGCACCCACCTGTGCTTCAACAGCAGCCCCCCGTCATTGCGCGGAGGACTGGTTGGTGGATGGGTCGTCACCACCGGGCTTGGTGGCGCAGCTCGCCAACCCGGGTGCGGGCTGAAGCCTTGGAGTCCACGGCGACAAACTCAGCAGAGAAAGGTTGTTGTGGTCAGCGAGGCCTGAGGAGGTTGTCGAACTTCAGCGCCTGGTCGCAGGTGCCGCCCAGGTTGGCGAGCTGCGCCAACAAGCCCCGTGATGTCGAACAATCCCCAAGCCAGTCCTCCGCGCAACGACGGGAGGCTGTTCTTGAAGCCACAGTGGGTGCGGAGCCTCTACACCGTGTGTCCCGGTCCCCACGCCCCTCTCTCCTCTCCCCTCCTGGGCTCGATGACGGTAAGCCTGCGCCGTTGTCGACAAGGGCGGTGAGGTCACGCAGGCTGGGGGAACGCCCTCGCTGCCTCCAGTCGATTCTAGAGGGCTACCAGACGTCCAGTCGTCTGCCTGCGAGCTGAGGGCGCCCTGGGACCGTTGAGGCGAAGTGCCCCGACCAGGGAGATTCGGGCGTGTGTGACGCAAGCTGCACGGCACCGGCCACCAAACCTTGTCGACTTGATACCGACGGATCGTCCGGGGATTCGTTAGCGCAGCGAGCACACGTCGAATCTCCCAAGGGGCACCGCGCCACCAAAAAGGTTCGGGAAGTCCAACAACACAACAGGCAGCACGACGGCGCCTCGCCGTGACGCTCAAACTACGAGCCCGCGACTGCCAAGACCGCTCTCGACAGTCCCATCAACCTATGTCAAGCCGAGCCGACCCAGCCGACCCAGCCGACCCAGCCGACCCAGCCGACCCAGCCGACCCAGCCGAACCCGTCAAGCCGACCCAGCCAACCAGCCAACCAGCCAACCTCACTCCGCCCCATTGAAGAAGAAGTAAACAGCTCCCCCACCAACAGCCTCCTGAGAGTACCCAGGAGCACCAGCGATCAGATCCGGCCACCCATCCCCATCCAGATCCCGGCCCCCCGCGACGCTCACACCGAGCGCGTCGCCGATAGCGCCATCGAAGGATCGGGTAGCGATATCGTCCAGCAGCAGCGCCCCACCATCAGCGATATCCGCAGCAGCGATCAGGTAGACCCCACCGCCGTTCTTTGAACCATCCCCTACCCCGGGGGCGCCGACCGCGAAGTCCGCGCGCCCGTCGCCGTCGAAGTCCCCCATCCCGGTGATGGAGAAGCCCGCCTGCTCGCCCGGGGTGCCGCCGTAGATCCGGACCGCGCTGTTGCTCAGCGGCTCGGTGTCCCGCTCATCGCCGGAGACGACATAGACCGCCCCCAGATCGACCACCGTCGGCGACTCCTTCACGAACGGGGAGCCCACGACGTAGTCGTCGAGGCCGTCGCCGGTGATGTCGCCGGGAGCGGCCACTGCGGTTCCCGCGCGCTCGGCGGAGACCTCGCCGTGGCGCTTGGCGTCCGAGGCGGACAGGGAGACCTGACCGCTGACCGGGCCCAGCACGAGGTAGGAGGCGCCGAGCTCGTAGCCCTCCTCCAGGGCCTCGCCCGGGGAGCCGATGATGAGGTCTGGGGAGCCGTCGCCGTTGGCGTCGCAGGAGGCGACCGAGTGGCCTGAGAAGTGACTCCGGCGCTCGCCCAGGAGCTTCAGCTCGGCGTCCGCGAGCGCCACCTCACCCGAGATCGGCCCGTAGACCACATAGGCGGCGCCGGCGGCGCCCTCGGCGGAGTCCTCGTTGGGGGCGCCGATGAGCAGGTCGTCGGCGCCGTCGCCGTTGAAGTCCCCCAGCCCGTCCACGGTGATCCCCGCGTCGTCCTCATCGGACTCACCCACCAGCACGGCGAGGGACTGAGCGAGGTCGTTGACGCCGCCGTAGGGCTGGCCGCCGCGGACCACATAGGTGACCCCCGGCTTGTAGGGGAGCTCCGCCACGCCCGCCCGGGAGGCGCCGAACAGCACATCCCCGAACCCGTCGCCGTCGAGATCGCCCGCTGGGGCGATGGCGGTGATGGGGGCGTCGGCGGCGAACTGCGTGGCGGTGGCGATATCGACGCTGGCGGCGGGATCGATGGGGCCCTGGAAGAGGAAGGCCACGTTGTTCCCGCCGGCGACGAGCACGTCCTCGTTGCCGTCGCCGTCGAGATCACCGGGCAGACCGACGACGGCACCGAACCCCGCGCCGACCATCGTGCTGGCGAGCTGATGGTCCGCGTCCAGCGGCCCGAACTCGCGGGTGGGGCCGGTGGGGCCCGTGTCCGTGAGGCCGGTGTCGTCCGTCACTGAGCCGGTGTCATCCACCGGATCGGTGGTCTCGGTGTCGCAGCCTTCGTCGACCACCCCGTCACAGTCCTGGTCCACCCCGTCGCAGTCGCCGTCGGCGCCCGGGTGGATGTCCGGGTCGTCCTCGTCGCAGTCGATCCCCGCGAGGAAGCCGTCGCCGTCGGCGTCGTCCCACTCGGTCGGCGTGGGCCCGTCGCCCGCGCAGCCAGCCATCGCGGCGAAGAGGACAGCGCTCGCGCTCATCATGAAGTGTCGCATCAGAGCTGTCCCCCCAGCACGAGGTAGCCAGTGCCGTGGTTGGTGCCGCCGTCGTCGGTGTCGCCCAGGTAGGCGCCGAGGAGCAGATCGTTCAGGCCGTCGCCGTCGGCGTCTCTGCCGCCGTCGACCCACCAGCCCAGGAAGTCCTGTTCGTGGTGACCGCCGATCTTGGCCGCGGAGTCCCGGAGCGGGAGCGTGCCGTTCAGCAGCGGGCTGCCGGCCACGACGTAGATGGCGCCCTCGGAGAGCTCGTAGACCTCCGCGTGCGGTGCCCCGACGAGGATGTCGTCGATGCCGTCGCCGGTGACGTCGCCGGCGCTGGACACGCTGCGACCGGCGCCGTCGCCGGACGCCTCGCCGAGGAGGTGCAGGTTGGCGACGCCCAGCGAGAGCGTGCCGTAGCGGCCGCCGAACATCACCCAGGCGGAGCCGGAGGCCGTGCCGTTGGTGTCGGAGAGGGTGGAGCCCATCAGCAGGTCGGCCAGGCCGTCGTTGTTGACGTCCCCGGCGCTGTCGATGCAGCTCCGCGCGAGGCGATCCTCCTCGGCCTCGCCCAGGTACTTGGCGTCCGCGTCGGCGGCCTCCACCACCCCCTCGACAGGGCTCAGCACCAGGTAGGCCGCCCCCGCGAAGGAGGCGGCGGTGCCATCGCCGAAGGCGCTCATCACCAGGTCGTCCAGGCCGTCGCCGTTGACGTCGCCGGCGAACTGGACCGCGTGCCCCAGGCTGTCGCCGTTCTCTTCGCCCACGATGATGGCGTCGGCCTGCTCCAGGCTGACGTCTCCGCGCTCCTCGATGCCGCCCAGCACCAGGAAGGCCGCGCCGTCCCAGGGGCGCTCGTACTCGTGGCCGGGGGCGCCGATCAGCAGATCGCCGATGCCGTCTCCGTTGGCGTCGCCGCCTGCGGACACCGAGCGGCCGGTCTGGTCGTTCTCCTGGGTCGACAGGAAGATGATGTCGGAGTCGCCCAGCGAGCCCTCTCCGGCGAGGTCCGGGCCGCCGAAGACCAGGTAGACCTCGTTGGCGTAGGAGCCCGCGATGATGTCGTCGTAGCCGTCGTCGTTGAAGTCCCCGCCGCCGGAGACGGAGATGCCGGACTGGTGCCCTCCGTCCAACCCGATGAGCTGGGCCTGGGAGTCCTTCAGATCGAGATCGCCCTCGAAGGGGCCGGTCACCAGGTACATGGCCCCGGTGCCGGAGAGGATGGCGCCGATCACGGCGTCCTCTTCTCCGTCGCCGTTGACGTCGCCAGCCCAGGCGATGCTGCGGGCCGCGCGATCGCCCTCGACGCTCCCGATGAAGCGGGCCTGGGCATCGACCACCGAGAGGTAGTCGCCGTCGGTCTCCTCATCCACGGCGCCGTCGCAGTCGTTGTCCTGGCCGTCCCAGGCCTCCAACACGTTGGGGATGTCCGCCTGCGTGTCGTCGCAGTCCTCGCCGCCGACCTCCTGGGCGGTGACGCCGTCCAGATCCTGATCGTCGTCGTTCACGTAGGACGGGTCGCAGTCGTTGTCCTCGCCGTCGTACCAGACCTCGTCGGCGCCCGGGTAGGTGTCCGCGTTGGCGTCGTTGCAGTCGAGCAGATCCTCATCGTCGACGCAGGTGCTCCAGCCGTCGCCGTCCTCGTCGTAGCCGTCGTCAACCACCCCGTCGCAGTCATTGTCGATCCCGTCGCAGTCCTCGACCGCGGCGGGGTTCAGCGTGTCGTCCTCGTCGTCGCAGTCCACCTCGGCGCTGGCGATGATGTAGCCATCGGGGGCCTCACAGGCGACCACCGGGCGGGCGTCGGTGAGGGTGTAGCCGTCACCGTCCGCGTCGGGCACCCAGCTGCCCCCGTCAGACGGATTCTCATCGACCAGACCGTCGCAGTCCGAGTCCACGCCATCGCAGAGCTCGTCCGCCCCCGGATAGATGTCGGCGTCTCCATCGTCGCAGTCCACAGAGGACAGCACCGAGTCGCCGTCATCATCAAAGAGTTCTTCTCCGCTGTCCTTCCCGCTGCCACTGCAGGCAGCCAGAAAGACCCAGAAGGCCATTCCCGTCATCGTTCCTCCCGTTCACACGAGCATCTTTACCTCTCGGCGATAAGACTGCGAGTCGGTTTTTTCCGAATCGCCGCGCTCGGCCTGCCGGAGGAGACGGAGGATATGCGGACCTAAAAGATCGATCTCAGTGGAGACGAAGCTGATCTCACCGAAGCGGTGCACGGACTCGGTCTGCAGCTTGAGCACCACCCGATCCTGACCGAAGATATGCAGCGCGATGGGCTGTACGATGGGGCGCACGAGCCAGGTGGGCACGCGGGTACGCACCGAGACCACCGCGTAGAGCTTCGTCACGTGGTCGCTCACGGGGGTGAGCGCGCCGTTCAGGTGGATGTGGTTCTCGTCGCCGATGCGGTACTCCACCTCGACGATGGAGGGCAGCCGGAAGCGATCGAAGTGCGTGACCACGCCGCCGGAGGGAGAGAGGATGCGCCCCACCACCCCCTCGGGCCGGGCCTCGCCGATGTACTCGGCCTCCACCCGATCCCCCCAGCGCTGGACCACGCAGGTGATCTCGCTGCGATCCTTGTCCGTGCGGAACAGGCCGCCGTGGAGGAAGGAGGTGTGCGGCACGTCGAGGGCGTTCTCCGCCACTGCGTGCACGCCGGCGGGGGCCTCCAGGGTCTGACGCACGGTCAGGTAGTCCCGGTTGTCGGCGTAGGGGAAGCGGAAGGGCTCGCTGTCCGGGGCGTGCTCCAGGTCGGTCCAGACCCAGATCATGCCCTGCTGCTCCCGCACCGGGAAGGCCCGACAGGACCGGCTGTCCTTGTCCGCCTCGCCCACCAGCCCCGGCACGGCGACGCAGCGGCCGGCCGCGCTGAAGGCCCAGCCGTGGTAGCCGCACTGCAGCTTGCCCTCGATGACCTCGCCAAAGGACAGCGGCACGCTGCGGTGGGGGCAGCGGTCCAGCAGCGCGCCCGGCGAGCCGTCGGCCCCCCGGAACAGCACAACGGGAACCTCATGGATGATGCGCTGGAGCGGGCCCTTCTTCAGCTCGTCCGAGGTCGCCGCGACGTACCAGGCCCGGGTGAGTCGGGGCTGGACCAGGGGATCACGGCCGGGGGTATTCTCCATGGGTCGCAACGTATAGCCGCACAGCGGGAAAATCACCCCGCCCGCGTCGGCGTCCCCTCAAGAGTAGGCGTACGGGAGAGGGATTGCAGCGACGCGGGCAGAGCTCAGGGAGCCAGTACGCCGGGGGACGGGAGCTGTGACAGGCTGGTAGGAATTCCTGTCGAGTACGGCGGCCTCTAATCCGAGCTGGGGAAGCGCAGGGTGGTGAACACCGGCAGGTGATCCGAGAGGGTGTTCTGCGGCACCTCCCGGTCCATGATGGTCCACCCCTCGGGCACCATCACCCAGTCCAGCACCTCCTCGGGACCCGTCGACGGGAAGGTCAGATCGCCTTCGTTGGGCGGGCCCATGGGCTCGGTCAGGAAGCCGCCGTCGATCAGCACCGACAGCGCCGAGTCCCCGGCGTGGTCCAGCTCGGTGTTGGGGAAGAAGGCCGGCTGTGAGTTGAAGTCCCCCGCCAGCAAGAGCGGCGGCCCCGGCTCCTTCGCCAGCTCCAGGATGACCCGCGCGGTCTCCACCCGGATCATCGGGCTGCGGTGCTCCAGGTGGACCGCCAACAAGCGCACGGGCCTGTCGCCGAGCTGCACTGTCACCATCAGGCCCAGCTTCTGCCCGCCGAGCCAGCGCTCGGCCCGCGAGTAGTGGGGGTAGTCCACCAGCTCGGCCGAGAGGATCGGGTGCCGGCTGAGCACGGCGTTGCCGAAGCGGTAGACCGACAGGGGCAGCGAGACGTCGAAGTTCCGCTGCTCGGCGCGCATGGGGTAGCCCGCGAGATCCGCGAGGCGCTCGGCGTGGTTGACCTCATGGCTCCAGGTGCTCTGGAAGTCCGCCTCGTTGATGATCACCAGATCGAGGTCCGCGTCGCGCAGGACGTCGGCGATGTCCCGCAGGCGCTTGGCCTTGACCGCCCGATCACCGCCGCCGAAGTTCCGGGGCGCGGTCCCCCGGCCGTGGGCGATGTTGTAGACCCCCACCCGGAAGGTGTCGACGGACTGCGCGCTCTGCGACGGGCTCTCGCCGACGACCTGCACGGCCGCCCCCCGCGCCAGCCAGCGGCTCACGCCGTACCACCCCAGGCGCAGCACCAGCAGCGCCAGCGCGAGGTAGAGGAGCCAGCGCCGCCAGGGGGTCACCCGCCCTGCCCCTCGCCGTCATCGCTCCCCTTCATCTTGCTCAGGATCTCAGCCTCCAGGTCCGCGCGATCGGTGTCGCTGGCCTCCCTGGCCTCGCGGACCGTGCGCTGGAGCCGCTTGTTGTTGGTGAGGATGTGCACCACCAGCAGCCCGGCGAAGACCAGGTTGAAGATGTTCAGCCCCCGGGCCTTGAGCTCGGGGACTCCCCACATCACCAGCACGCAGGCGGCCACGAGGTTCAGGATCTGCACGGTCCAGAACGGCGCCCGGACCCGCCACCAGTCATCCCAGATGAACAGCAGGCGGTTGGCGCCGAGCAGGGTCACGATGCAGAGGATGTAGAAGGTGTTGACGTCCACGAGGGCAGCCTAACCTGACGCACCGCCGGCACTTGTTCCGAGATTGACAGGAACATTGACAGGAACATTGACAGGAACATTGACAGGAACATTGACAGGAACATTATCAATGAGGCGGGTAGGCCCGAAGAAGCCCGCCGCCAGCGCTCTGCCCGGCCGCTCCAGCCGCGTGATGGGGGCGAGGCTCTCGGCGTCCACCAGCGCCAGGTAGTCCAGCCGGTCCGCCTGAATCAGCTCCCGGCCGATCGCCAGCAGCGCCGCCGCGTCCCGCTCCCCGCCCGCCGCGGCCGCGGCCATGGCGTTCAGCCCCCGGCTCAGGCTCAGCCCCCGCGCCCGCTGATCCGCGTCGAGGTAGGCGTTGCGCGAGGACAGGGCGAGCCCGTCGTCGTCCCGGACCAGCGGGCCGCCGACGACATCGATGGGCATCGCCAGATCCCGGACCATCCGCCGGATGACCGCGAGCTGCTGGTAGTCCTTCTCCCCGAACACGGCGAGGGTCGGCTGCACCAGCCCGAACAGCCGGGAGACCACGGTGGTCACGCCCTTGAAGTGCCCCGGTCGCTTGCCGCCGCACAGCCCGAGGGACACCTCGGACACATCCACCGAGGTGGTGAAGTCCGGCGGGTAGAAGTCGCTCGGGATGAACAGGGCGTCCACCCCCGCCGCGCGACACTTCGCCGCGTCGCCCTCGGGATCCCGGGGGTAGCGGTCCAGATCCTCGCCGGGCCCGAACTGCAGCGGGTTCACGAAGATGGAGACCACCAGGCGCTCACAGCGCGGCCGGGCGAGGTCCATCAGCGAGGTGTGCCCCCGGTGCAGGAAGCCCATGGTGGGCACGAAGCCGACAGACAGACCCTCGCGGCGCCAGCCCAGGGTTCTCGCCTGGAGGGCGCCGACGTCGGTGATGATCTCCATCTCAACCTCCGCGTCAGGCTCAGTAGAGCTTGGCGATTCGCGTGGGGCCACGGCGCTTGCCGAAGGAGTGCTCGGGGTCGGGGAAGATCCCGCCGCGGACCTCATCCGCGTAGGCCTTCACCGCCTCGATCATGGGCGCCTCCAGCTGGGCGAAGCGCTTGACGAAGCGGGGCTTGAAGCTGCTGTCGAAGCCCAGCAGGTCATTGCACACCAGCACCTGTCCGTCGCAGTCCACGCCCGCGCCGATGCCGATGGTGGGCACCTGCAGGGCGGCGGTCACCTCGGCGGCGAGGTGGGCCGGCACGGCCTCCAGCACCACGCAGAAGGCGCCCGCGCTCTGAACCGCCAGCGCGTCGCGCATGAGCTGCTCCGCGCCGGCCTCGCCCCGACCCTGGACCTTGAAGCCGCCCAGCGCGTGCACGGACTGGGGCGTGAGTCCGATGTGCCCCACCACCGGGACGCCAGCCTCCACGATCTTCTCGATGGCGGGCGCGGTGCGCTCACCGCCCTCGAGCTTCACGGACTGGGCGTTGCCCTCCTTGACGAGCCTCCCGGCGTTCTCGAGCGCCTGCTCGGGCGACACCTGGTAGGACATGAAGGGCATGTCCACGGTCAGGTGGGCCTGCTGCAGACCGCGGTCCACGCAGCGGCCGTGGTAGGCCATGTCGTCCAGCGTGACTGACAGAGTGTCCTGCCGTCCCTGGATGACCATCCCCAGCGAGTCTCCCACCAGCACCATGTCAACACCGGCGGCGTCTACGAGCCGGGCCATGGTGTAGTCGTAGGCAGTCACCATCACGATCTTCTTACTGTCGGCCTTCATCTTGAGAAGGTCCAACGCGGTCTTCCTGGGCATCAGCCCTCCGAATTGGCGGCTCCGAACAAGCTTGGCTGTACCTCCCGCTCCGGAATGGATGCAGGGGCTTCGGGGCCGTTGAGCTCGTCCATCCAACCCCGGATCATTCCGAGGACCGATGTACGGGCTGCTGGGTCGTCGACGTAGTTCAGCCCCGCGGTGTTCAAATGAATCACCGGGGCGGCGGTGTAGCGCCGCCAGAGCGCCTGGTACCGCTCGCGCAGAGAGTCGATGTACTCGGGCCCGATGGTCTGCTCGGCGTCGATGGATCGCCGGGCGATCCGCTTCATGATCACGTCAGTCGGTGAGTCGAGGAAGAGGACCAGATCGGGGGCGGGGATGCTGTCCCGCAGGAGGGAGGCGAAGCGATCGTAGAGCTCCAGCTCGTGCCCGTCGAGGGTCTGCTCCGCGAAGAGGCGGTCCTTCTCGAAGAGGTAGTCGCTGACGATCAGCTGGCTGAAGAGCTGCTGCTGCGCCATCCCCTCTTGCTGGCGATAGCGGGTCGCCAGGTAGAACATCTGCGCCGGGAAGGCGAAGCGGTCGGGGTCCGCGTAGAAGCTGGCCAGGAAGGGGTTGTCTTCGCAGGGCTCCAGCACCAGGTGCGCGTTGAACTCCGAGTGGAGGATGCGACAGAGGCTGGTCTTCCCGACGCCGATCAGCCCCTCGACCACGATGAAGCGCGACATGAGGGGCTCCTGGCTGAGGGGTTCTGGGGAAGGCCGAGAGTATCCCGCCGCGGCGGGATGTGCTGATCGCTTTCGACGAGGCCGCGCCCGGGGTGTCGAAGATCCAGCACTTTCGACAGGGGGGTGTCAACTACTCGACACCGCAAACATCTGAAATCACGTAGTGGGCAGTTGGTACGGCGGTTGCTCTCTAAACGGGGCGGAACATCAACCCAGGAGTGAACAATGCGTACCGTCAATCGAATCTTCCTCACCGGAAGTACGAGAATGGCTCAACCATGCGGGTCTACGTGTCACTGTTCCGGTCCTCTGTTCCGGTCCGCCCTGTCGGAAATGACAGCACGGAACCTGCAGGCAGCGCCCCCAGTCCGGCGCGCAGTACAGCCGCGCGTCGATCCTCATCGGTGACCTGGCGGTAGATCGCCAGCATCACCATCGGGCTGTGCCCGGTGATCGCCGCAGCCGTCGCCACGTCCACCCCCGAGCGCGCCATCGCAATCACCGCCGCCCGGCGCAGCCCGTACCACGTCCACCGCAGCGACCCGGCGGCCTCCTGGTAGCCCTCCAGCCAGTCGCGGACGATCATCAGCGTCTGCGTCGCCCGGTTCAGCACCCGCCCCTGGTGAGTGGTTGCTGCCCGCCACGCCTTGAGCTCGGCCAGCGTGTCCTGATGCAGCGGCACGACACGGTCCCCCGTCTTCCGGGCGCGCTCGTGGCGCCCCAGGGTGAGCAAACCGCGCTCGAGGTCGACGTCCGCCCACCGCAGCGCAGCGACCTCCGACGGCCGCGCGCCGGTGGCATAGAGCAAGAGGATGGCGATCCGCCGCCACATCAGCCGGCCCGCCTTTGGGGCCGCGTCCAGCGTCGCCAGGATCTCAGCGCGGGTGGGGGTGTAGTCGCACTGGACGCGCCGCTCTGCCACCTTGGGCGGGAGGGGCAGCTCTCGATCGGGCACCAGCCCCCGACGGCGTGCCCAGCGCCAGGCCGTCCGCAGGGTCCGCATGTCTCGGTTGGTGGTGGAGCCCGCCAGCCCGCGGCGCACCATGCCCTCCTGACACGCATCCGCCAGCCCGCTCAGCAGGGTCTCCACCGCGTAGGGGCCGATCTCGGCGTCGATGCGGACGGCCCCCTCTTGGTCGCGCTGGATGGAGCGCGGGGCCTTCCCAGAGTTCTCGACGTGGTAGAGCCACGTCTCCATGAGGTCGCCCACGCTGGAGAGTGCTGCCCCAGGGTCGTGGGGGGCCTCGATGTCCAGCGTCTTGAGCCAGCCCAGGGCCTCGGCGCGGGTGCCCCATCGACAGCGGGTGACCTCGGTGCCGTCGGTGTAGGAGCGCGCACGCCAGTACCATCGGCCATCGTCACGACGTCCACGCTTCTTGACGATGGCGGCTCGCCAGGGCTCGACCTGGATGGACTTGGGGGCACGCACGCTCACCTCCGCTTCCTCCGAATCTTCAAGGCGGAGGATCGCGGTAGGGTATCGCGCTTCGGAGGCTCCACGGGGTCTTGTGGGATGTCGCCGCGCCCATAGTGGTCGATGATGTCGCCCCAGAGGATGCGGGGGCGACGCCGGCCGATGTCCTCCACGCGCAGGATCGACCGCTCGCTCGCCCAGGCCTCCAACGCCACGCGGCCGACGCCGAGACGACGAGCGGCGACGGGTGTCTGGAGCAGGTCGTCGCGGCTCCAGGGACGCTCGACGGTGGCCAGTTCAACCATCTCAGCCCTCCTTGATGGGGTCGTTGTCGGTGGTCGCCTTGGTGTCGTCGCAGTCGGTGGGGGTCATGCCGCCACCGCCAAGCCGTCGGTGTCGTCGCAGTCGTTGTCGACGCCGTCGCCCTGGGCATCGTCGTCGTCGCAGTCGTCGTCCACCACGCCGTCGCAGTTCTCGACGCCGACCAGGGCGTAGCCGTCCACGTCGTCGCAGTCGTTGTCGACGCCGTCGCAGGGCGGGTAGGTCACCAGCCACACCGCCCAGC
>Ga0316204_10010470_pt1 | contig 11934 bp, 12 predicted proteins | sample 6monrhotite_MG_2_FD_205661 | JGI IMG/M metagenome (GOLD analysis project Ga0316204, IMG submission 205661) | Microbial mat bacterial communities from mineral coupon in-situ incubated in ocean water Damariscotta River, Maine, United States -... | ecosystem: Environmental > Aquatic > Marine >...
GCCTCTGTCGTTTTGGCGCTGCCATGTAGTATTTGTCCCATAAATCCCCCTTAGATGATAATTTAGCATAGAATACACCATCACACTCTGGGACTAAACACCTAGAAAATACAGCGCCAGAAATCGATATCGATGCGGCGCGTAGCGAGGGAGCAAAACAGGCTCTGGAGCTAGAACAAAAACGCCGCACCGAAATCCGTGGTATTTTTGATAATCACGCCGATCATATTGAGGTGCGAGATAAATGCCTTGATGATCCAAATGTAACCACCGAACAGGCTCGCAAATTACTGCTTGATTCCATCGGAAAGCAAGAGCAACCCGCAGCAACCTCCATGCGTATTGAGATGGGAGATTCTGAGGCTGATAAATTCTCACGAGCTGCAGCAGATGCAATTGCATTCAGATCTGGCATTGCCGATAAGGATGCAAAATCCAGCGAATTATATGGCTATACATTGCTAGAAATGGCTCGTAAATCTCTAGAATTGCGTGGAGTTAGCACTAACTTTATGGATAAGAGAGAGTTGGTTGGGCGTGCATTTACGCATAGCTCAAGCGACTTTCCTAAGCTGCTGGAGAATAATTCACGCAAGGCGATGCTGCGTGGATATGATGAAGCGGAGGAAGTTTTCCAGCGCTTTACTCGCAGCGGAAATTTATCCGATTTCAAGACACATACTCGTGTTGGTATGGGCGTGTTTGATACGCTGGATGAAGTTCCTGAAAGCGGAGAATTCAAGCATGGTACTATCGGCGAACGCTCTGAAACTATCAAGTTGGCAACTTACGGCAAGCTGTTCAGCATAACTCGTCAGGCCATTATTAACGATGACCTTTCTGCGTTCACCGAAATCCCTCGTAAGATGGGCAGAGCAGCAGCTCGCACGGTTGGTGATCTGGTATTTAGCATTATCACTGCAAATCCTGTTATGGCGGATGGCACAGCACTTTTCCACGCAAATCACAGTAATCTGGCAGGCTCGGGAGCTGCTCCATCTGCTGCAACAGTGGGTGCTGGTAGAACTGCTATGCGAACTCAGAAAGATGGCGTTGCAACGCTAAATATCAGCCCAACATTCTTGCTCGTGCCAGCGGCTTTGGAGGATACGGCAAAAATTTTGATGATGTCCGAAACTGATCCAAGCCAAGCAAATTCTCGCAAGCCAAATCCTGTGAGAAATGCTGCTGAAATCATCGTTGATGCAAGGCTGGATGCGGCTTCTGCAACTGCATGGTATCTGCTTGCTGACCCAAGTCGTTTTGATACGATTGAGGTTGGATATCTTGACGGTGTTGCTGCTCCATTCTTGGATCAGCAAGATGGCTGGAACATCGATGGTGTGGAATATAAAGTCCGCATTGACGCAGCTGCAGCACCGCTTGAGCACCGCACTATGTATAAAAACGGCGGTTAAATAATCTAACCAATTTCAACTAATCGGCAGCCTTGAGCTGCTTTTTTTATGTCTAACTAATGGAGAAAACTATGGCTACAAACTATATTCAAGAGGGAAAATCTCTCAACTACACGCCATCTGGTGCGGATGTCGCATCGGGTGATTTCGTGGTAATTGGCACAATTGGTGGTGTCGCTAAAACTGATATTGCTGATAGTAAAACTGGCGCGGTGCATGTCACTGGCGTGTTCAGTGTGGTGAAGGCGACTGGTGCTGTAACGCAGGGTCAGAAGCTATATTGGAGCACCGCTAATAGCAATTTAACCACCACCGCAACTGCAAATACGCTAGTTGGAATCGCAGCAGCGGCAGCAGCTTCGGGTGATGCAAATGTCAATATCTTACTGAATGTTGGATTATGACTTTTATTAATGACATGCAGGAGCGTGATTTGACGCTCCTGCAAACCCTTGATGGGCGGGCGATTACCTATACACCAGATGCTGGGTCGCCTCGCTCCATCTCTGGAATGTTGCAGGAATTTACTGAAATTGTGAATCAGGGCAGCGTGGATGTTATGGCAACTTATCCTGTGCTTTCAGTTCGCTCGGTGGATATTCCTGAAATCGCCACTGGTGATGCAATTACGGTTGCTGCTGTGAATTATAAAGTCGTCAATATCCGTCCTGATAATGAAGGGATTATTGAACTTATTTTGGAGAAATTATGACACATGCGCGCACACAAATCCGCAATGCTGTTACGGCTTTGCTACTGAATAACACCTCGGTTGGAGCTAAGGTTTATGAGTCGAGAATCTATCCGCTGGATAACCCTAAACTCCCTGCAATTCTTGTTTACACCAAACAGGAAACAGTTGACGATCAGATGTCGATGTCACGCCCTCGCACGCAACATCGGGAGTTACAGCTAACGATTGAGGCCTACGTTAAAGCTAACTCAAATATCGATGAAACTGCGGATGGTTTAGCACTGGAAATTGAGCAGATAATAGGCGGTGATCCGCACATCGGTGGGCTGGTCAAAGACACCATTTTAGACACCACAGAAATTCAATATAGCGATGAGGGTGAGAAGCCAATCGCTGTAGTCACACTCACATTCGCTGTACTTTATGCGGTGAAAGAAAACGCACCACAAACACTAATCTAGGGGCTAGCCCCACAACCCAAAAACAGGAGAAATATCATGACAACTCACGCTGGCAGCGAGGGAAAGGTCTTTGCAGGCTCAAACCAAATCGCAGAAATTAAATCATGGTCAATGGAAATCAGCTCAGACACCGTTGATGCATCAATTATCGGCACATCATGGCGGAAAAACCAAGCCACTATCAAGAGCTTTTCTGGTAGTTTTGACGGCTTTTGGGACGAAACAGATACGCTCGGGCAAGGATCACTATCGGCTGGAGCAACCGTCACGCTTAATCTTTATCCAGAGGGCAACACTAGCGGAGATACCTATTGGAGCGGTGATGTAATTATCACCAGCATTTCCTATAACGCATCGTTTGATGGCTTGGTAGAAGCTAGTTTTAGCTTCACAGGCACAGGTGCATTAACTGAATCAACCGTAGTTTAGGAGGCTAATTTTATGAGTATTATTGATAAAGCAACAGCACATTATGCCAAGCAAGAGCGACTGATTATCCATGTTCCCGAGTGGGGAGATGATGATAATCCGCTGGATATTCATGTTCTGCCTATGACGATGGCAGAGGTGAATATGATGCAAAAAATCGCCTCTAAAAAAGCCACAAATATTGAGCAAGCAGCCAATATTATCATCGTTAAATCCAAGGATAAGGACGGCAAGCGACTGTTTTCTATAACTGACAGAGACAAGCTTCTGCAAGAGGCAGATTATAAAGTAGTCAGCCGTATTGCTGAAAAAATTGAGGAGCGCTTTTTCGGCGATATTGCAACAACCGCGGGAAACTCCGAGGCGACCACTTCCGCAGAAACCAGCTAGCACTAGCGGTAAGACTCGGTCGCCCACTCACAGAAATCGAATCTATGGACACAAGACAGTTCATGGAATGGCTGGCATTTTTTCAGTTGCAAATAGCTATGAACAAATGATTATTTTGATAAAGTTTCGCCGATATATTCCCAGCGGGTACCAGGAGTATGATTCAATTCTTCTAACGTGAAGTATTCTGCTTTTTGTTCCTTATCTTCGGGTGTAAATTCATATTTTTGAGCTGCAGCTACTGAGCTGGTCAATATATCTGTTAGTTGCGAATCATCTGCTCCTCCGCCATGAGCAATATGCTCACGGTAGAAATGATTAAGTTTCATATCATCAATTTTCATTTTTCTAGACCTTATATTTTTAGCGAACACATTACAGCCTTTATTGAGTAAATTCCATGTCAAAATTTTCAGAAGCAAAATTCACTATCAGAGCGGTTAATAAGACCCAAAAAGCCTTCTCCCAAATTAATAAGGGCGTTGATAATATGGATCGGCGTTTCAGCAAGATGGGACGTGGTTTGAACCGTATCGGTGGGCTAATGGCAACAGCGTTTGTCGGCAAGCAAATCACCGATACTATTACCAAGTTTGAAAAGCTGGAAGCCAGTTTGCGCACTATCACAGGCTCGGCAGATAATGCAGCAGTGGCATTTGGTTTTATTCAGGATTTTGCAGCCACAACTCCGTTCCAATTAGAGGAAGTAACAGACGCATTTATTAAGTTAAAGGCTCTGGGACTGACTCCTTCTGCAGAGGCACTTACCTCATATGGCAACACTGCAACTGCAATGGGTAAATCGCTCAACCAGATGATTGAAGCGGTGGCGGATGCTGCAACAGGTGAGTTTGAGCGTCTGAAAGAATTCGGTATAAAATCCAAATCCCAAGGCGGTCAGGTAACCTTCACATTTCAGGGAATTAAAACCACTGTCGGCAAAAATGCAGCAGAAATTGAAGGCTATCTTAAATCCATCGGTGATGTCCAGTTTGCTGGTGCAATGGAGGAGCAAGCAGACACGTTAAATGTCGCATTATCCAACATGGGCGATGGCTTCTCAAAACTCGTTAAAGCCATAGGTGATGCTGGTTTAACGGCAATGTTAACAGGAATTGCAAACGCTGTTAAATGGCTCGCAGAACAAATAACAGCCTCAATCGATCCGCTGGGATTGGCGTTCAAAGCACTGATTGCGGAGGTGATAAAATTCGGCAATTTATTCATAGCCGTATTCGATGGAGTCGGCAGGTCATTCGCTGCATTTGGAGATACAATTTCCGCCAGATTTGAGGCTTTAGGCAAGGATTTAGCTGCCTTTATTGAAGATCCCCTCGGTGGTGTGTCTTTTGAAAACACCAAGAAAGTGCTAGAAACTGGTCTACTAGATGCGATGGGCAATGCTTTCGATAAAGCACTGGCAGAAGCCCGAGAATTCAATGCTGCAATTGATGCAGAAATAGGTACTGCTGCTGATAAAATTGTTCAGGCTAATTCTAAAAAAGCCGGAGCGTTGACGGATTTATTCAAGAAGCCATCTGGTGGGCAGCAAGGGCAGCCATCAAAAACCGATGATGCAAATAACAAGTTAAAAAATGAATCCAAGAAAACCACTGATCAAATAGACAAGGATTTTGAACGCCTTGGAGAGTCTATCGAAGGGCATTTGGTTGATTCACTCGATATTGTCGGTAGTAAATTTAACGGTTTCGGCGATCTGGCAAAAAATATCCTATCTGATGTTAATAAAATGCTACTCAAATCCGCCATGAAAGATTTAGGCATAGGTGGTGATGGTGGTTTGCTCGGTGGTTTAATGAGTTCAATTGGAGATCTTTTTGGTGGCAAAGGTGGTGGTTCTGGTGGTGGATTCGGAAGCATGCTCTCTGGCATAGGCAGCATGTTCGGTGGCTTCTTCGCAGACGGAGGAACGCTAAAGGCTGGGCAATTTGGCGTAGTTGGTGAACGTGGCCCCGAGCTAGCTTTTGCTGGCAGCCGACCGCTGAATATTAGCCCAAACGGAGGCTCACCAGTAACCGTAAATATGAATATCCAAACGCCCGATGTGCAAGGATTCCGCCAGTCACAAAGTCAAATATCAGCTGATATGGCTCGTGCAATCGAACGTGGACGGAGGAATTTATGACATCATTTGAAGAAATACAATTCCCTACTGATATTAGCTACGGTGCAACTGGTGGACCGATGTTTTTGACCGATGTTGTTGCTACTGTTTCTGGACATGAACAGCGCAACAGCAAGTGGTCGCAATCCCGCGCTAAATATAATGTGGCATCTGGCGTTAAAACAGAGTCGCAGTGGCAGGCACTGATTGCATTTTTCCGCACTCGCAAGGGAAAAGCTGTAGGTTTTCGCTTCAAAGATTGGAGCGATTATCAAGGTACGAATGAAGCGATTGGCACTGGTGATGGTACGACTACGGATTTTCAGTTGGTAAAAATTTACAGCAGCAATATTGCTGTATCTCGTGACATCACCAAACCAGTCGCAGGAACAGTAAAAATATATGTGGATTCGGTGCTGCAATCTTCTGGCGTGAGCATAGATACCGCAACTGGAATAGTAACATTTACCACCGCCCCAGCCATTGCAGAAACCATCACCGCTGACTTTGAATTTGATGTGCCAGTGCGTTTTGACACCGATGAGCTGGCGATTTCTATGGATAGCTTTGATGCTGGAAGCTGGAATAATATCTCACTGATTGAGGTTAGAATATGAGGACAATATCACCACAATTAGAGGCTCATTTTGCCAGTGGTCTGCAAACTCTTGCAACTTGCTGGAAATTAACTCGAGAAGATGCGGTTGAGATGGGGTTCACTGATCATGATGCTGCGCTAACAATTGATGGTCTGCAATATGACTCAATCGCTGGATTCACACCGACCACGGTGGAAAGTAAAAGCAATATGTCTGTGGATAATCTCGATTTAGAAGGGCAGACTTTTTCCACCAAAATCACCGAAGAAGAGCTGCTTGCTGGGCTATATGACTATGCCGAGATTGAAATATTTATCGTTAATTACAAAGATTTAAGCCAAGGAAAACTGATAGTAAAACGTGGTCGATTGGGTGAAGTCACGCTAAATGCACAAATGTTTCAGGCGGAAGTGCGCGGATTAACTCAGCATCTATCGCAAACGATTGGTGAGGTTTTCTCTCCCTCCTGTAGAGCAATATTAGGTGATAGCCGCTGCAAAATAGCATTAGCAGGATTCACCATTGCTGCAACCGTCACTGAAATTACAAACACCCAAACATTCAAAGCCAGCATATTAACGGAAGCAGCTGGCTGGTTCACGGGCGGTGAAGTGGTGTGGACATCGGGCAATAATTCTGGTCGGCGTATGGAAGTGAAGGAATTTGCCTCAACACAGGTGGTGCTAGCACTACCGATGGGCAAGAGCATCTCTGTGGGCGACACATTCGACATCATAGCCGGCTGCGATAAAACCCGAGAAACTTGCCAGAGCAAATTCAGCAATATCATTAATTTTCGTGGTGAACCAGACGTACCTGGTGTCGATAAACTCCTCACCACCGCAGGTACTTTAGATAAGACAGATAGGAATGGCTAAAATTACAGGGCAACAGATTATAGATCAGGCACGTACTTGGCTTGGTACGAAATATCATCATCAGGGGCGATTGAAAAAGTCTAGCCGTGGAGATGGTGGCGTTGATTGCATCGGGCTGGTGATTGGCATCATAGATGAGCTTGGTATTTCCGATGGCAGCGGCAACTCGCTGGTAGCCGCTGATGAAACTAATTACTCGATGTATCCAGAGCAAGGGCGACTGGTTAAATCTATCCAGCAACATCTGCGTGAAGTAGCAAAAGATAAAATGCGAGTTGGTGATGTGCTATTATTCAAAACCTTCAAAGACCCTCAACATGTTGGTTTACTGTCGGAATATCCAAGCGGTGGCCACGCGCACGAAGGTGCGCAAATTCAACATCTTGGCTTGATTCATTGCAATTCCAGTGCTGGCAAGGTGGTGGAGCAACCACTCACAGAAACATGGGAACGTATGCTCACCCATATTTACCGCTTCAAAAATAAACAACTCAAACCGATAAAGTAGCAAAATATGGCAGATATAGTTTTACCCGTAGTCGGTGGTGCGGTTGGCTTTGTGCTGGGCGGTCCGTCTGGTGCGATTCTTGGTGCTAATCTTGGTGGCATGGCTGCTGGAGCGTTCTTTGCTAAAACCCAACGCATCCAATTGCCAACGCAAGAAGGTCCACGGTTAGCGGATCTGCGTGCGCAGACCTCAACTTACGGCAATATGATTTCCAAAGTTTACGGCACGATGCGGATTGCTGGAAATGTAATCTGGGCGACTGATATTAAGGAGGTAAAAACCGAGAAAACCAGCACCCAAACTGGTGGTGGCGGAAAAGGTGGCGGTGGCAAAACTACTACCAGCCAGACTACTGTCACCTATGAATATTTCATCACTTTGGCAATTGCCCTGTGCGAAGGGCCAATTGATGAGGTGATACGTGTTTGGGCTGATTCAAAAGTGCTGACCGAGGATGTTTTATCGGCTGCGCAAGGGAAATATAACGTGCATCTTGGCGATGAAGATCAGCTGATTGACGACATTATGTCAAAATATCTAACAGCAGGCACAATCCCTGCATATCGTGGCATGGCTTATGTGGTGATTGAGGATTTTCCACTGGCGGAATATGGCAACCGCATCCCTAATTTTACCTTTGAAATCCGCCGTACAGTCAAGTTTACGCCAAGCATTGAGGATAAAATCAAAGACATGGTGCTTATCCCTGGTGCTGGAGAATTTGTTTACGGAACGAACATTGCCACCAAGCAAGATGGTGCATTTATCGGCAGTAATTTCACGCCTTCAGGCGATAAAGACACCATAAATATGCACAATTATGAGGGCAAAGCTGACGCTGTCGTTGCCATTGATCAAATGCTCAATGTCCTACCAAACCTTGAGTGGGTGGCGGTGGTGGTAACTTGGTTTGCGACTAGCACCGATGCTGGAGCTTGTGAAATTGTACCGAAGGTGGAGTTTCAAGGCTCAACGCAAGTATTACCTGCGGATTGGTCTGTCGCTGGTGTTGATAGAAATTCTGCACAAATGGTGTTGTTTATCGACCCAGAAACCCCAACTTACGGTGGAACTCCTAGCGATAATACGGTGCTGGAAATATGTGCGGAATTAAAAAATCGTGGCTTGAATGTGATGCTATATCCCATGCCATTTGTCGATGAGCTGACACCTGATCCAAAACCATGGCGTGGGAGAATTGTGCCAGCCAATGCTACCGATGCAAATAACTGGTTCACCAAAACCAACGGATATAATGCGTTCATAACTCACTATGCAAATTTGCTGGTTGGTAAGGTGGATGCGTTTGTGATCGGCTCTGAGTTAATCGGTATGACTGGCTACACTGATGTTGCTGGCAATTATCCTGCGGTCAATCAGCTGGTAACTTTGGCAGCAAGTGTCAAAAACATTATGGGAGCTGGCACGCAGATTACATATGCTGCCGACTGGAGCGAATATCATAGCACAAATGGTTGGTTTAATCTTGATCCGCTTTGGGCTTCGGCTGGGATAGATTTTGTTGGAATTGATTCATATTTTCCGCTCACGGATGATCTGCCGCAGATTCAGATTGATGAACAAGCCATAACGGATGGCTGGGAATCAGGCGAAGGCTGGGATTATTATTACGCTGATTCTGTCAATCGCACAGGAAAAACCAATTATAGCGATGCAAAATTTGCTTGGAAAAACTTGGAATATTGGTGGAAAAACACCCACACCAACCCTGATACAAGTACTACTAGTTGGACCGCCAAAATGAAGCCTGTCTGGTTCACCGAGTTTGGTTTTCCTAGTGTTGATGGCTGTGCCAATCATCCTAATGTATTTTTTGACCCAACCTCCAGCGAGAGTTTCTTCCCTCGTGGAAGTAAAGGCAGAATAGACTTTCAAGCTCAACGAGAAGCGTTAAATGCTACACTTGATTATCTGGAAGAAAGAGAAACTACAGCCGGGAATACAGGGCTAGTTGCACGGAGATTCATCTGGACTTGGGATGCTCGGCCATTCTCTTTTTGGCCTGATCTGGAAGGTGTTTGGCAGGACAGCATCTTGTGGAATACAGGACATTGGGTTCAGGGCAAGCTCGGCAACTCAACACTCGGTGCAATTGTTGCTGATTTACTGCAAGCAGCAGGACTGACAGGTAGCGATTATGATGTTTCTCGCCTGACTGAAACGGTGGAAGGCTTCACGCTAACCAGCCCGATCACGGTGAGAAATGCGTTGGAATTCCTAACTACAGCATATTTCTTTGATCTGGTGGAAAGTGATGGGATATTAAAATGCGTACCTCGTGGAAATGAGTCCGCTCAAACTATACCAGAAGATGATCTGATTCCATCCAAGAAAAAAGGCGTGCAGGATGTGCTGGAAATAGTCCGAGCGCAGGAATTGGAATTGCCACAACGGGTGAATGTTACCTATATTGACCGTCCTTTTAATTACGATCCTGTGACACAAACCTCGCAGCGTCAGACTGTAAAAGCAGTGGATCAGGTAACGATGAATTTGCCGATTGTGATGGGTGCAACACAAGCCAAAAAGATTGCAGATATCACTTTGTACAGCGCATGGAAAGAACGCACCAGCTTTGCCCTCAAGCTCCCACCTAAATATGTAAGAATTGAGCCTACTGACGTGTTAACAGTTACGGTTTCAGGCGTAGCGCATGAAATGCGGGTGGTGAAAACCGATATGGAAGCCAATGGCGTGATGAAAATCTCCGCTATTGCTGAAGACATCAGCAGCTATGATTTTTATACAGCAGCTGGAGAAACATCGAGCAACCTGACTCCGCCTGTCCTTGTACCTGATACGATAGCTCAGTTTATCGATGCACCACCTCTGCCCACCGATACAGTGCAGAACCAAGGTTTACTTCGAATTGGTGTAGCAGCCGATGGTGCAAACTGGAACGGTGCTGCGATTTATCGTTCCGATGACGGTGGTGAATCTGGCGGCAATAGTTTCAACGTGTTGGCTGGATTGGATGGTGCTGCAACTTTTGGCACGATTATCACCAATTTGCCTGCAGGGATATTTGAAACTTGGGATTTAGTCAATGAGGTTGAGGTTATTTTAACCTCTGGAAGCCTTGCTTCTGTCAGTGAATTGGCAGTGTTAAATGGTGCGAATGCAGCCTTGATAGGATCAGAGTTGGTACAATTTGAGAATGCCCAGCTTATTGGCGAAAGCACCTATAAACTCACAAAATTATTGCGTGGCAGGCAAGGAACAGAATGGGCAATCAGCTCACATCAGGCTGGCGATAGATTCATGCTAATTACTCCTGCACTATATGCAACTGCGATTGCGAATAATCTGATTGGGCGTGAGCTATTTTATAAAACGGTTAGCGTTGGTAATTCGCTGGGAAACACTGCCGAATCTTCATTCATCTATCAGGGAAACAATCTCAAACCATTTGCACCAGTGCATGTGAGCGGTAGTCGTGATGGTTCTGAAAATTTAACCATTAACTGGGTACGCCGCTCTCGTGTTGATGGTGAGTGGCGTGATGGGGTTGGTATTCCGCTTGGCGAAGAGTCAGAAGCCTATGAAGTGGATATTCTGAACGGTGGAAGCGTGGCGCGGACAATTAAAATAACCAGCACAACAGCCAGTTATTCAGCAACCGACCAGATCACCGACTTTGGCTCCACCCAATCCAGCATCGATATAAAAATCTATCAACTATCCGCTGTAGTTGGTCGAGGATATCCAGCAGCAGCAACAATTTAGAGGAAATTATGAGCAATACATCAAGATTAAATCTACCATATATTTTACAGTCGCAATCGCAAAAGGAGGTTACGCATAATGATGCACTGAATCGGCTTGATGCGTTTGTGACTCCTGTTGTTGGTGAGATTGCCGATACTCCGCCATCTAGCCCCACAGTGGGTGATCTGGTAATTGTTGGCACATCTCCGACTGGTGATTTTGTAGGGCAGAACAACAATATCGCACAGTATCAGACTGGTGGCTGGCTGTTTTATACGCCATTCAAATGGATGGATGCGGTGGTAGAATCGCTGGATTCTCGCATGGCTTTTGATGGTTCGAATTGGGTACAATTCGGGTTGATTATGAAGGATACTGGCGAATATCTGCGGGTGGAACATTGGCAAGAAGATGTGACGGTCAGCGGTGCAAACATCGATACAACTCTGGTTTTGCCTGATCGCAGCTCGGTGATGGCGGTCAATGTTCGGGTGCTAACGGCAATCACAGGAGCAACATCATTCAGTGTTGGAATCTCTGGTGATGCCGCAAGATATGGCTCTGGCATTGGTGCCGGGCAAGACTCCACCAATATCGGCATGACCTATAATCCGATCACGTATTACTCAAACACGCCGATAAAACTCACCTCATCAGGCGGAAACTTCACCGCTGGAGTCGTGCGAGTAACGGCGCAATATTT